>JGI24721J44947_10012270_pt1 | contig 10587 bp, 8 predicted proteins | sample YelNatPaOPGAMG01_FD_44947 | JGI IMG/M metagenome (IMG submission 44947) | reverse complement strand
ACAAATCTATGTTCTTTTTCTTTGTTTGGTCCTTCATAATTAACTAATTTCTCAAATAATACTACAATTAAATGCGGCTCTTTCAAATTAATATCATCTAAAACTTCGATCTTAAGATTAATTAATCCTAAATTCTGTCCTGAAGTTATAATTGGATTAATAGTTATTGAAATTGGCGAAGTGGTTTTTAATATATCATCTATTTTTTTTCTATAATCACTATAATCCTTAGGGTGAAATTCAAATTTTCCATTTACATAAAGAGTTGGCACTCCATTAACCCCATAAAAGTTGCATCTGTTATTTGTCTCTTCAGTATCTAAACCATCATTCCAAACTTGATTTCTCAATAAAATGACCTTGTCTTTGCCATATATATTGTAAGTTTCATCAACATAAGGTCCATATGCTGCACAAGGGCCACACCATGTTGCTGTAAATAACTCCATTAAAACTTTCCTTTTTACTCCAAAATTTGAACTTTTTACAAAACTAAAATTAATTAAAGAAGTAAAGATTAAAAGAGTCAAAATAAAGATTAAAATTAATTTTTTCATTTTAACCTCCATTAATATTGAATTTTATACATTCCATATTATCCAAATATTTTAAACAAAAAATAAATTCACCAAATCCACTTTCCTTAACATAAAAATATATTTCTAACTCAACCTCTTCATAACCTTTTAAATCAATTTCACCCTCATTAAAAAAACAGACATCTTTTATACAAAATTCTGAAAACCAAGTTCTTGGTTTATTAATTGAATTGAGTGTTAAAGTCACTTTAACATCTTTATTAAATGGATTTTTTAACTTTATTTTATATGAACCTTTTTCATCAACTTTAAAATTCAATGAAACTTCATTTTTATAATTTAATATGAAGTTTCTTGAATAAATTAATATTACTTTTTTTTCTAAATTATCCCAATCAACCTTACAACCTAAATTTTCACCAATAAATCTAATAGGAAGCATTGTTCTTGAATTAATTACTATTGGCTTAACAGAATGATTTCCTTCATCAATCCATTTTATAATTCCATTTACTCTGCCTTGTGGTTTATCAATCCATAATTCAATTTTGTTATTTTCCAAAGTTATTTCAACCTTTTTTTCTTGTGAAATCCAATTAATTTCACCACCAAGACTTTCAACTATACTTCTTATTGGTAAAAGAACTCTTCCCCATTCTTTAATCAAAACTGGTTTTGTTCCTCTACCAGGATCAATCTCTTTTTGTTCACCATTAACGAGCATAATTGGTTTATCAACCCACAAGATTATTTCAAATTTCATTTGATTTGTAAAACATAATGAATTTTTAATATTAAAATTAAACAAAATTTCAAAAATCAAAATCAAAAAAATAAATTTTTTCATTTATTCCCTCACTTTTTTCAATCATATGATAATAAAATTTTAAAAATTGTCAAGAATTGGGTAAAAGATAGTTAAATATATAAAAAGATTATTTTTAATTTTGAGAAATATCTAAATAAAAACAAAATTTAAAATATAAATATTTATATATTAATTTAAAAAATTAATTAATATTAATCATAATATATTAATTTTCTTAAACATTAAAGGCTTGGCTTAGGGCACCTCTTACTTTATTAAAGTTAGTGTTGAAGGTGAAAATCATTTTTCCTGTTTTAGCAGTTATTATAAGTTCATGGGGTGTTTCAAGTTCATCTATATCTCCACCACTACCAATATTTACTCCAACTTTTACATTTATTATTGCTCCACCTTTTCCTCTTCCTTTTTTCATATCAAGACTTATAATATCAGATGGTGCCAGTGCAAAGTTTTCATTATGTTCTTTAAGAATATCATCTGGGGTCATTTCATAGTATTTCTTATAATATGTGAATCCTGTACCCATCTGAGAGAAAAATTGTTTTAATTTGCCCCCGCCTGCTTCTTTTGTTTCCTCTTTTCTTCTTTCTGATTCTTTCTTAAATAGTTCTTGAGTCCATTTTGCAAATAACATTCTCTGATCAGTTATCACAAGAGCCCATGGTTCCTGCTTAAACATACTTTTTTTCCAATTAACTGGAACTACTTCTAAAATTTTTTCTTCCATTATTACCTCCAATTTTTTATTAATAAACAAAAAAATGATTTGCCTATTAATTATATATTTAAATTTTATCATTTTTATAAAATTTTATAAATTTAGGTTAAAATTAATAAAAGGGGATAATAATGTATAAATATTATTTACCTAAATTAAAAGAAGATGTTTATATTAGAAAAAAATTGGTTGAACTATTCAATAAAAATAGTTATAAAAAACTTATATATATTGAAGGTGAGGCAGGTAGTGGAAAAACAACTTTACTCTCGATTTTATTTCATAATTATGAAAATTATTCATATTTTACATCATCAGGATATGATAAAAATAAAAATGTTTTATTAAAATCTATTTTAATCTCTTTAATAAAAAATGAAAAGTTAAAGTTTAAAATACCTCAAAATGAGTTGTTAAATTATATTATCAAATTTTTGAATAATAAAAGGGATGAATTTTATTTAATAATAGACGATTTTCAGGAAATTTCTGATGAAATTGAGATTATTGAAACATTAAAATTTATCATTAAAAATACAAATGAAAATATTCATATTATTTTGTCTAGTAGGTATAAATTACCAGAAAGTTTTTATATTGATTTATTAAGAGAAAGATTATTTATAATAAATTCTGATTTATTAAAACTTGGAAAAAATGAATTAATCGATTTTTTTAAATTTAAAAAGATAAAAATTGATAATAAAGAAATTGAAAATATATATAAAAAAAGTAATGGTTGGATTTTATATGTAAATTTAATTTCAAAATTTTATAATAGTAAACTTCAAATCTATGATACTAAAATTATTGATAAATTTTTTGATGAAGAAATTTTTTCAAAATTAAAAGAGAAGGAGGTAAAGATTTTACAACTTTTCACAATATGTGAAATTATAGATAAAAATATTTTAAAAGAAATAGATATAAATGGTTATAAAATCTTGGAAGATCTCTCAAATAGAAATATTTTTGTTGAAGAAGATGAAAATTTCTTTAGGATTCATCCTGTTTTTAAAGAAGAAATATTAAATAAATATGGTCTTTATGATAAAGAAGAGTCTTTAAAAATTGCCAAAATATTAGGTAAACTTGGGTTTTATAAGGATAGTTTTTATATATATAAAATCTTAAATGATATTAATAAAATGGTAGAGATTCTTGAAAAATGGGGTATACAATTAATTGATAAAGAAGAGGTTTATATTCTTGAAGATTTAATAAATTCAATACCAGAAAAATATTATTCACAGAAATTATTTATGTTAATTTCAGAAATTGAAAAAAATAAAGGAAATTATAAAAAATCTTTAGAAATTATAACAAAAATTAAAGATGATAAATTTAACAAAAAAGAGAAGGCATATTTAAATTTACTTAAAGGTGAAATTCAATATTTGAATGGAAACTATAATATGGCATCTAAAATATTATCATCACTATCTTTACATGGTTTTCATGAAATAAAAAGGTTACATACATTGGGAATAATAAATTACTTTTTAAATAATGATATAGGTTTTAAAAAATGTCTTGAAAAAGCACTTTTATTATCAGAAAAATATAATGATCTATATAGAGAAATCAAAATTCAAAATGATTTAGTGGTGGGATGGTATGAACCGAAAGGTGAAATTTTTACTTCTGAAACTATCTTGAAAAAGGCTTTGTTAATAGCAAAAAAGAATAATTTAACAATAAATCCAATTATACTTGGTAATTTAGCATATTTAAAAGATTTATTAGGAGAATTTGAGGAAGGAGAAAAAATTGGTTTAAATGCTTTAAAAATAGCAAGAAAAAGTAATGATAAATCAAAAATAATTTTTATATTAAGAGTTTTAAGTTCAATATATATAAAATTGGGTGATCTTGATAAAGCAAAAGATTTACTTGAAGAGGCTCTTTTTTTGACTAGTGATTGCCCTGATCCCTCAAGAAAAATAGGAATACTATATAATCTTTCATTTCTTTATGAAAGATTGAATCAATATGAAAAATCAATTTTTTTTGCAATGGAAGACCTAAATTTAGTAAAGAAAATAAATAACAAGAGATTTATCGCTCAATCATATTTAAATCTTGGTAGAATATTTTTTAGATTTAAAGATTATGAGAAGTCAAAAAATTATCTTCTGAAGGCTACAGAATTCTTTGAAAAAAGTGGTTTTTTGTTAAATCTTTTTGAAACATATCTGTTTTTAATCTTAAACCCTACCAATAATGAATATGAATTAGAAATGTTAAAGAATAAAATTAAATCTCTTATTGACAATAAAGGATATACATTTTATATAAAATCAGTTCTAACAAGCAATGAAGAAGAGAATTTCAAGAAAATTTTCGAAATGAAAAAAGAAAAAAGATTCATAATAAAAACTTTTGGAAAATTTATATTTTATAAAGATGGTGTTGAAATCAAAAATAATGAGTGGAAAAGAGAAAGTGTAAAGGATTTATTCAAATATTTAATAATTAAGAAAGGGAGAGCCTTAAAGGATGAAATATATGAAGATTTATTTCCAAATCTATCTCTAAGTTCAAAATATAACTCATTAAGAGTTTCAATATCAATTTTAAAAAGAATTCTTGAACCAGATTTAAAAAAGTATGAGAAAAGTCGCTATATAAAAATTGAAAGAGATCTTATATATATAAATTTTGATGAATTTTATATTGATTCATATGAATTTGAAAATATAAGTAAAATAGCAATTAAAGAAAGAAATCCAGATTTGATATNGAAATCGATGGAAATTTATAAAGATAGATTTCTTAATGAAGATAGATATAAGGATTTTGTTATTCATAAAACATTAGAACTTGAGGAAATTTATATAAATTTATTAAACCTTTATGGAGAATTATCTATAAATTCTAAAAATAACAAAGAGAAGGGTTTTGAATGTTTAAGAAAATCNCTCCAAATTGATCCATTTCAAGATGAAATATTAAAAAAATATTTNGATTTTCTAATTAAATCAAAGAAAAAGGCTTTGGCTATAAAAATTTATAAGGAATTTAAGGAAAAATATAAAAAGAACTGGGATATTGACATATCTAAAATCATAAATATTNATAAAATTTTGTAACATTTCTGTAACATANTTTTCTTTAAATATATTTAATGAGTATAAAAAAGAGAAGTTTTTTAATCAAAATTATAAAAAATAAGGATAAAATATCTGGTGTTTTTGAGGATTTGAATTTAAAAAATAAAAAGAATTTTAAAGATATTGATGATATTGTCATATTAATTAAAGAATCATTTGATAAAAAGGAGGACAAAAATGGATAGAAAGAAAATTCTAACTATTTTTATAATAGTTTTATTTTCTTTGGGCTTATTCTCATGTCAAAAGAAGATTGTNAACCCATCAGGTCAACAAACTGAATCTCTTGCAAGTTGGACATTGCTTTTCTATTTTGGAGGTACTAACAATATTGAAAATTGGTTGAATTATAATATAAATCAACTCGAAAATATTGGCTCTAATCCAAAATTTCATATGGTTGTACAAATATCAAGAAATTCACAAAATGGTAAGGCAACGAGGTATTATATTCAAAAGGATGATGATTTCAATAAAATCAATTCAAAACCTATAGATGTTGGAGTAGTAGATTCAGCAGATTATAAGGTATTAAAAGATTTCATAGTCTGGTCTGTAAAAACATATCCATCAAATCAATATGCTTTGTTTATCTCATCTCATGGAGGAGGGTGGTTGGGAATAATTGAAGACCAAATTAAGCATTCTTTTATGTCAACAATTGATTTACAAAAGGCCTTAAGAGAGGCAAGATTTGAAACAGGAAGAAAATTTGATGTACTTATCTTTAATTCCTGCTTTATGGGTATGACAGAAATCGCATATCAATTTAAAGATGAAGCAAACTTTATTGTTGCATCTGAAATTTCACAATATGCTTTCATAAATTTAGATAGAGCGATTGAACCTCTTAGTAGTTATCCAGGAATAACAGGCGCAGATTTCTCAAAGATGCTTGTCAAAAGTTTTATAGAGGGCTGGAAAAATCCACCTCAAGGAATTGTTCAACAACCACAAATTTTTACAGCATATAATATTTTAGAAATAAATAAACTCAAGAACTCTTTAGATGAAATTGCAAGAAGTATAATAAATCATTTCTATATTATGGTGATTATGTGGTTGAGGATATAAAGAAAGTTCCATTAATAGAAAAAGAAGGTCTTTATTCAACATATATTGACCTTAAATATCTTTTAGAAATATTAAAAAAAGATGTTAGAATTGCTGATTATGAAATTAAAAAAGGTGTTAATGATTCACTTACTATATTGAATAATTTAATTCTTGCTAAAGAGATAAGTCCTGGTTATGTATATTCAGATCCAACTCTTCTAAATTTAAATGAAGCATCAGGTATATCAATATGGGCTCCGATTTTAAGGTTCCAAAGTGGTGTGTTAAACCATTATTCTAAATTAGATTTTTCATTAGATACATCATGGCTTTCACTTTTGTATATTTTAAATCCAGATATGCCAAGATTTATAACAAAATACTCTACAAATAATTGGTTATCCTACAGTGAACAGGGTTTAGGGATTTCTTTTAAAGCACCAAATGATGAACTTTTCAAACCTCTTAAAATTAATGATGATATTTATATACTTGGAGGTGAATTTACAGGCTTTACTGAAAATAGGAGATATTTTGGAGGAGAAGCATACTTGTTCATAGATATAACAAAAAATATTTTTGAAAACGACGCAAAAACATGGGGTAATAAAGAATTTGCAAGAATTATTCCTCAATATATTGATTATAAAGAAATTTTTAGAAATGAAAGTGAAGTAAGCGGAGAAAATGCGTATATCATTATATTGAAAGGAACAGATAGAATAGGACAGAATGTTACTGAAGCTCATACATATTTAATCTATAACAAGATAGGTTATGACATAACTTATATTGCTGATACAGCTCTTTTCCCAGAATTTGTGGATGTTTATCTAAAAATTATTTATAGTTTCAAAATTATTCATTAAAAATTTTTATATAAAGGAGGTAAAAAATGTTTAAAAAATTATTTTTAGTGACTTTAAGTTTACTTTTACTAATTATTCTGATTGGTTGTGTCTCATATCCACATACACCTCTTCTTGTTAAAACTTCAGATATTAACAACAACCCTTTGAATTATGACCAGCATTTTATCTCAGTAAAAGGTACAGTTACAGCCAATGGAACTCAACCATCACTTCAACTTGGCTGGTATGATCTTGCAGATGAAACAGGTACTATAGCAATTTTAACAACTCCAGATGTTCCAAAAGTTGGAGAAGAGTTATGGGTATCTGGTACTGTTTTATATGCCACAAAAGTTGTTGGAGCAAGAACATTATCAATTGTTCTCCAGGAAAAAGAAAGAATCAAAATGGGTTTAAATTATCCNTTAATAATTGGTGGTATTGTACTTGTTGCTCTTGTTTTAGCACTTCTTTACATCTTTATGATAAGAAGAAGAAAACCAGTATATGAACCAATTAAAAAAGTTGAACCAAAAGGTTATGTTCCAGAAAAAAGGGTAGAAAAAACAGGAGAAACATTTATTTCTGAATCTAAANTNTCTAAGAAAGCACAAGAAACAGTAATGGAAGAAGAAGTTGTTGAAGGTGCTCCTGCAATTTTAGTTGTAAAAAGTGGTAAAAGAAGTGGCTCAACTTTTCCTTTAAGAAAAAAGGTTATAAATATAGGAAGAGAAAGTGAAAATGAAATTGTAATTGATGATAATAAAGTATCAAGGCAGCATGCAAAAATTAAATTAGAAGATGATAAATTTGTAATTTATGACCTTGCATCAACAAATGGAACTTTTGTTAATAACCAGAAAATCACAAGCATTTCTTTAAATGATGGTGATGAAATTAAAATAGGAGATACAATTTTAGTTTTTAAAATTTTGTAATGAATTATAAGATTTTAACTTTTGGAAAAAGTGATGTTGGCAATGTGAGAGAAAATAATGAAGATAGTTTTCTAATAATATCTGATAAAGATTTCACTATTCTTTGTGTTTGTGATGGTATGGGTGGACATAAAGCAGGTGAAATTGCTTCAAGTTTAGCAGTTGAATATTTAAAAGATTTTGTATCACAAAAAGGTGATTTTGCAATAACCTGGAGAGGGGAAGAAGAACCCTCTCCAGAAAATTATTTTTCTGATAATAATTTAATTGATTTCTGTAAAAAATTAAATACAAAAATCATTGACATATCATTGAGTAATCCATCTTATAAAGGTATGGGAACAACATTTAATGCTGTTTTTATAATTAAAAATTTTGCAAAAATTTTAAATATTGGTGACTCAAGAACATATTTAATAAGAAAAAATAAAATCTTCAGAATTACAAAAGACCATTCTTTAATACAAGAAGAAATGGATAAAGGTATTATTGATAAAGAAGAAATTGATAAAATCATACCAAAAAATATAATAACAAAAGCAATTGGTATAAAGGAAAATATTGAACCAGATATATATTTTTTAAATCTTGAAAAAAAAGATAGATTAATTCTTGTGACAGATGGAATTCATGATCTGCTTTCAGATAATGAGATATTTACAATAATGAAGAAAGGCAAAATTGAATCTTCAACAGAAAAAATGATTAAAAAAGCAAAAGAGAAGGGTGGATTTGATAATATAACTGTAGTAACAGCATTGATAAATAGATAGAGGGAATCAATATGGTTGATATGATTATCAAAGAAAGATATAAGATTTATGATAAAGTAGGCAGTGGGGGAATGGCAACTGTATATATAGCAAGGGATCTAATAACATATGAGGTTGTTGCAGTTAAAATACTAAAAGATGAATTAACTACATCTCCAAATTATATTAAAAGATTCTTAAGAGAGGCAGAAATTGTTAGTAAAATGGATCATGAGAATATAACAAAAGTTAAAGATTTTGGAGTTGATAATAATAAATATTTTATAGTAATGGAATATGTTGAAGGCAAAACTTTATCTCAATTACTTGAAGAAAAGGGGAAATTTGAAATTATAGAGGCTATAGATATAGTAATACAGATATTAAAAGCACTACAATATGCTTCAGAAAATGGAGTTGAAGTTCATAGAGACATAAAACCACAAAATATAATGATAAATAAAGATGGAGTTGTTAAGGTTATGGATTTTGGTATAGCAAGAGTATCAACAGCACATACTATGACTCATGAAGGCTCTTTATTAGGTACTCCTTATTATGTTTCTCCCGAACAAGCACAAGGAAAAAATGTTGACATAAGAAGTGATATATACTCTGTTGGTATAACATTTTATCAGTTAATAAATGGAGCACCACCATTTGAGGCTGATACTCCTTGGGGTGTTATAAATATGCATTTAACAAAAGAACCTCCTCCTTTAAATCTACCTGAAAAATTCCAGGATATAGAATATATAATAAAAAAGAGTTTATCTAAAAACAAAGAAGAAAGATATCAGAAACCTCAAGATTTCATAAATGATTTATTATTAATAAAGAAAGGGAAATCAATTAAAAAAAGGTTAGTTTTAAAGGAAAAAGAAGAATCAAAAGAAGGTTTTGGCGAAGTCTATATTAACACAAATCCCCAAAATTCAAAAATATATATTGATGGAATTGAAAAAGGTGTATCTCCAATATTAATTCAAAATTTAATATCAAAAAAATATGAAATTCAAATTGAAAAGGAAGGTTATGAAAAAAAAGTTTTAAAAATTGACATTCTTCCTGAGAGAAGAGCAATATTAAATGTAAATCTTAAATTAAAAAAAGAAGTAAAATTATCTGAAGAAGAAATTTATAAACCAAAAATATTCTTAAATAAAAATTTTATAAAAATTTTAATAATTTCGATAATTATAATTTCAGGTATTTCTCTTTTCTTTTTTTTAAAATTAAAACCTCAAAATGTTAATAATAATCAGCAAATTATTTATGGATCTTTAATTATAAAATCGAAGCCAGAGGGTCTTGATATATTTATAGATGGTAATTCAACTGGATATAAAACACCATATCAATTCAACAATCTATCGCCAAAAAACTATGATATAGAGGTAAAATATAAAAATCAAACAAAGAAAGAATTTATTACATTAAAATCTGGTGAAAGTAAAGAAATTAATTTTGTTTTTGAAGAAGAAATATATGCAAATTTAAAAATTGAATCAGAACCAAATGGAGCTAAGATATTTATAGATGAAAATGACACAGGTTTTACAACTCCACATGAATTTAATAATATTTTAGTGGGTAATCATACAATTAAAATTAATGCTTGAGGGATACGAAGATTATATATTAACAACTTATGTTTCAAATTCAAAAGAGATTAAAATAACTCTTATCAAAAAGGAAGAAAAATATGGGGTTATGAAAATTAAGAGTAATCCTCCAGAATGTGAAGTTTACATTAATAATGAATATAAAGGCAAATCTCCAATGGAAATT
>JGI24721J44947_10012233_pt1 | contig 10605 bp, 10 predicted proteins | sample YelNatPaOPGAMG01_FD_44947 | JGI IMG/M metagenome (IMG submission 44947) | reverse complement strand
GGGCACCCCCGCCTCGCCGGCGATAGCGCGCGCCAGAAGCGTCTTCCCCGTTCCCGGCGGCCCCACGAGGAGTGCCCCTCGCGGAATGCGCGCCCCGATCGCGAGGAATTTCTCCGAGTGCTTGAGAAACTCGACGATCTCCTTGACCTCTTCCTTGGCTTCATCCACGCCGGCCACATCGGAGAAGGTCACTGTGGGCCGGTCTCCGGAGAACATCTTGGCCCGGCTTTTGGCAAACCCCATGGCTTGATTCGGGCCCCCTTGGGCGCGGCGCATGAGGAAGATGAGAAGGCCTGCGAAGAGGATCAGGGGGAGAAAGTTGATGAGAACGAGCGTCCATCCCGTCCCGAAGCCGTCTTCTTTCTTTTCCTCGATATCGAGCGCCTTGTTCTCTCCGGTCAGCGCGATGCCCTCGCCCCTCAATAGCGCATAAAGATCGGTATCGTTGCCCTTGCGCGATTTCAGCTTTTCGCCGGAGACGGTGAGCACCGTCAGCGAATCGCCCTTCACCTCGATCTTCTGGATCTCGCCGCTCTTGGCCTTTTCGAGGAGTTCACTGATGGATATGGTCTTGGGCCCCTCTTCCTTGGAAGAAAACATGGTGAAGAGAACGGCCACAAGCGCCACAATGGCGATGAGGAGGATGAATTTGCTTTTGAACACTTTCACTCCGCTGCACCCACTCTCGAGAACGGGGCAAGTGCCTCAACGTTGCATTTACCCGTCTCAATTATAGCAGAAAACGACTCGGGTCGGTTCGCCTCGGATATCCCCCGAAAAGAGCGATTCCGCTTTGTGCGGCCTTCGCCCTCAGGGTGAATACCATGATCACCTCACTCCGGACCTTGCCCCCTCAGTCCCCCATACCCGACGAACGGTCCGGTTTCTTCGATCCCACCCATCCGCCCTAAGGGTTTTCTTGGGGGACATCCCCAATCCCCCCGGCTTAAGAGGTATCTTTGGCACTCTCCTCTTCGATCGCTGTTTTTGGGTATCCCGTGCGGAAACCTGCGGCATTCGCTCGAGGACGCCGCTACTTGCGGCGGCACATGTAGAAGTCAGCCTCGATCATTTTGTTCGCCGTATCATCCCAGTAGTGATGGACGAAATAAAGGTTCCCTTCTCTATCGAGGGTGGGTTCCCCGGCGAGCGGTGAAAGCACTTTCTCCGGGGCTTGCCATTTGCCCTCAATTCGCGCCGATCGCCAGATTTCCGGTGCCCCTCTGATCCGGGTGAACCACAGCTCATTGCCGTCCTCGGATATGAAGGGCCACCCCTCCGAATCTTTCGTGTTCACCGCATCGATGGGCTCCGGCGCTTGCCACTCACCGTTCACCTTCCGGGTGACCCAGATGTCCTTCCCGCCTTTGCCGCCGGCCCGTGAGGAATCGAAGTAGATTTCGGTGCCATCGGCGGTGATATGCAGTTCGCCGATCTCGATCTCCCGGTTCAGCCGTTCTCCCGCGTTGACCCAATTGCTCCAGTGGCCGTCCGTGAGCTTGGCGATCCATATATCGAGGTCGCGATAGTTGCCCGCGCGCGCCGATCCGAACCATAGCTCGCTATCCCAGACGGTATGGGCGCCATCGAGCGAGGGCTCATCGTAATAGGTGAGGAATACTCTCTCCGGTTCCGTCCACTGTCCGTTCGCTCTCTTTGACCGGTAGATGCCCGTCACCCGGTCGTACACTTGATTCTGCGGCGGGATGTTCACATCAGGGGTGAACCAGAAATAGAAGTCTTGGCCATCGGGGGTGATGAAGGGCGAATCCTCCCCCCCTGCGGTGTTGATCGGCGGACCCAGCGGCACGGGATCTTCCCAGAATCTGCGGAAAGCCGGTTCGAGTTGGGGAGGATGTGGATCGAGAGCGGGAGTCATCTTGATGGCTTTGGAGGGTATGGCTTCCGCCCGCGAGACGTTGGCGATGTTCACCCGGACTGAGTCCTGAGCAGTCTGCCCATCCCCGTTTGTGGCGACGGCGTAGAGGGTGTGCTCTCCGTTCGGAAGATCTTGAGTATAAAGGTTCGCGGTGTATTTGGAGTTGCTTTGGGGTACGGCGGCGATCAGATGNGCGCTCTCCACGGAATCCCAGTAGAACTTCACCCCAGAGATGTCATTGCCGTTTACCCGGGCGGTGAGCTTGACGATTCCCCAGATTTCCTCCCCATGGTCGAGTTGGGTGAGGGAGATGTGTGGGGAGTTCCCGGGGGATGAAGACCCGCATCCGATCGCCAGAGGTATCAGAGGGCAAAGCACGAATATCGGCAGAAGCTTGCGAGCCCCCTTGGCAAGCCATGCAGCGATTCGGGCGTATTCATTTGCCGATGCGGAGAGCTCGAGCGGTTCCCTGATGAGGCTTCCGGGTTCAGAGGAGTCTGAGCATGATGCCAGAGGCGCTGGTTTTCCCCTCGCGCTGATGGCCAAAAACGCTCGTTTGGATCCGGTCATCTCTTTGGCTTTCGTCCTCGAGACCGTTGTCTCAGACAGACGGCGCACCGGTCGTCACTGCACTGCTGGCAATACACGCAATCCCGGCAGCGGTGTTTCTTGAAGCTTCCGGCGATTCCTTCAGGAACGTATATCTGTCCTTTGATGCCGGGCCATCTGACGAACGGCATGACCATTACTGGGGAATGGCACTTTCCCCGAAACTTCGGATGGATTGGTCTATGAATTCACAGAAGAGGGGTGCGATCTCCTTGTTGGCCCGTTCGTTGGGGTGGGCATCCTCTTCTGCCGCCCGATATTCCGGCCGGAGCATATGGTCCGCAGGATCGGCGAGAAGATCGAAGAAATCGAATGTGAAGACATTTTTGCGCCCTTCAAGATATTCCTCCGAGGCAAGCCAGCGGGCCAGGGCCCGTGCCCGGGCCGCCTCGGCCGGATCGGTATTGGCGGGAACCTGCGGCGGTTGGGTGACCACAATGAAGAGCTTGTTCGGGTACTCATCCATCCGGTCCCGCATGGAGAGGTAGTAACCCTTGTATTCATCGAGTTGCTCATCGCTTCCGATGTTGCTCACGGGGAAACATGACTTGAAAACGATGACATCGTATTTGAGAAGATAGCTCAGGGTGTTATCGGGCGGGGAATGCACGGGTTGTCTGAAGATTTGGGCAAGGCCGTCGGGATCGGTGTTATCATCGGGCACGGCGAAGTTGTATCCGGCGGAAGAGCCATCGGGGAGAATGAGGCCATCGGCGTTGTAGCCGTGATCGTAGAAGGCGTAGCCCATATCCGCAAGCCGCTGCCGTACTCCCCCTTGTTCGATGAGATTGGCACCGGTGGAATGATGAAGAAAGATGATTGTCAAAGCCCCTTCCATGAGCGGATTGGGGAATTCTTGGGGCTCGATCGTCTCGTTTGTTCCGGATGATTTGCCGCCGCAGGTGAGCAAAATGGGGGTGATCAACAGCAAAACGATCGTAATCCAGAATGGCGATCGCCCTGAAGAGCCTTTCATCGGATCTTTCTCCTGACGATATGATGGTAAAAGGTGGTGTTCTCATACTACCTGTTCAGGGTGATCCCGTCAAGCGGTGAGGGTAGGGTCGGAGGGGGCAGAGGGTTATTGGGGGGACCCTGTTTTGGGCTTCCGATCGGCGCAGCGGCCTCTTGCTGATTTTCAGGGGTGGGTAGGGGTGGGCAGGGCTTCCCATTCTGTTGACAAGGCAGGTGTCCAGGGTTAAGCTGAGTGGCAAGGGGGTGTTATGGCGTACACCATTCGTGAGACGGCCAAGGCTTTGGGTATCAGTGAAAAGACAGTTCGACGGAAGATTCAGAGCGGTGAGATTGTTGCCCGGGTATTCATGGGGAAGTTCGGACGCCAGTATCTGATTGATGCGATTCCCGATCATCTTACGGCGATACCCGTAGACAGGGTGGACAGATCGGCCCCGCCGTGCACAAGCGCGAATCCACCTGAGCAGGCGGAGGTGTCCACCGGTCAGTCCACTGGTGCCGGGGTAGCCAAAGCTGTGCCCAGCCTAGAGATGCAGGACCTTATCCGCTTGGTGGACCGCCTTCAGCAGGAGAATGCCATGCTCCACAATCGGATCGGCTATTTGCAGGCCAAGTTGCAAGACCTTGAGGAAGCAAGAGCGAGGGCATTGCCGCCTCCGAAGCAAGCATGGTGGAAATTCTGGAAACGAGGATCTCAGGGGCGTTGTTGATGCGGGTACAAGAGGAGAGCGGCGATGTGCTTGGCGCCGAGGATGAAATCTGCAAGGCGGATATTCTCGTCCGGGGCGTGGGGGCGTGAGTCGGGATTGGACACGCCGCAGGAGGCGGCCGGCACGCCCAGGGTTTCGGTGAAGGCATGCATGGGACCGCTGCCCGTCATGTTGGGTTTGACGATAGGTTCGGTGCCATATGACGCACGAGCGGTCTCGATGACTGCTTTGACGAATGGATGACCGAGGGGGGTACGGGTGGGGGGCTCTCCTTCGGCGGCGGTGAGCGTGATGTCGCTGAATCCATGGCGATCCAAATGCTGCCGAAGCTTACGAATGATGTCGGAAGGCCTCTGATCGGGCACAAGGCGGATATCGAGCTTTGCGCGGGCTGTGGCGGGCAGGATCGTTTTGGAGCCCGGCCCGGTGTACCCCGAAATGAGGCCGTTGATGTTGATGGCGGGTTCGAAGATGCTGCGCATGTTGAGCGCTGGGCCGCTCAGCCCCTTCACGAACCGATCGATTCCAAGGGTGTTTTTAAGTTCTGCCTCATCGGATGGGAGCGATTGAACGGCCGAGATTTCTTCGGGGCGAAGGGGTTGGACATCCTCGTAGAATCCCTCGATGAGGATGTTTTCGTCCATATCCTTGAGTGAGGCGAGCGCCCATACGAGACGCCATGCAGGGTTCGGCACGATGGTGCCGAGGGATGAGTGGAGATCTCGAACGGGCCCCCGGGCTTCGAGTTCCACGCCCACGATTCCTTTTACTCCAAGGATGATCTCCGGCCGATCTTCCCATCCTACCCGCCCTCCCTCCCAGAAGCACGCATCGGCCCGAAATAGAGCCCGGTTTTGCTCGAGGAATTGCGGAAGGTGAGGGCTCCCGATCTCCTCTTCCCCCTCGATTAGGAATTTGGCGGAAATGGGCAAGCGGCCCTTGGTCTGTAAAAGGGCCTTGACGGCCAGAAGACGGGCGATGATATCCCCTTTGTCATCAGAGGTGCCGCGCCCGCGCACCTTTCCCTCGGTGACCAGGGGTTGGAAGGGAGGGGTTGTCCAGAGGTCTAACGGTTCGGGGGGTTGGACATCATAATGGTTGTAGAAGAGAATGGTGTAAGGGGAGTCCCCTTTGAGCTCACCGAAGACCACCGGGTTGCCCCCCTCCACTGGAAGCACCTGTGCTTCCATCCCGTACTCGCGGAGCAATTGGGCGGTGAGAGCGGCACATTCGGCAATACCTATATCTTGGGCGCTGATGCTGGGTTGAGCACAGTAGCGCTTGAGGTCTTCAATCGCTTCAGACCAGTGGGCGTGGATGTATTCGTATACTTCCTCGATTCCGTCCATGGAGGGTGCGTCCTTTTAGGGGATGGTCAGGTTGGCAAGGGCTGTTCGATAGGCTTCGAAGGTCCGGTGATCGTACAAGACGAAGATCACTTCTTTCAAACGATTGTCTTTGGAGAGAAAATCGGCCACGGTGGAGATGGCGACGGCGGCGGCTTCAGGAAGCGGGTATCCGTAGGCGCCGGTACTGATCGATGGGAAGGAAATAGTCCGGATTCCGTGGCTCACGGCGAGCTTGAGACTCTCACGGTAGGCGCTTGCCAGCGTTTCCGGTTCGCCGGCCTTGCCGCCCCGCCATATCGGGCCGACTGTGTGGATAACATATTTGGCCTTGAGATATCCTCCGGTGGTGATCACTGCCTGACCAGGGGGTAGTTTTCCGCGTTCGGCGACGATTCGTTTGCATTCTTCCAAGATCGCTGGTCCGCCGGCGCGATGGATGGCACCGTCCACCCCTCCCCCACCCATGAGGCTCGAGTTGGCCGCATTGACGATCGCGTCGGTCTCTTGGTCGGTGATATCCCCTTGCTTGAGCAGAAGCTTCGTTTTGCCGATCATCCTTTCCATCTTTTGATCCTCAGCTTGTCGCCACGGAAGCATTATAGCATGGAGATGGGAGCGATGCGATCGCTTCGTGGGAACGGAGGGTCGGGATCATGCCGTTCCGGATTTCATTACAGAGTCAGTCCCAAAAACGGCGATTCAGCTTTGTAACCTTTGCTCTCCGGGTGAATGACCACGATCCGGCTTCTCCCATCCCACCCACCCGCCCAAAGGGTTTTCGTGGGGGACACCCCAAATCCCCCCGCTCGAGGGATATCTTGGGCACGCTCTTCTTCAATCGCTCCTTTTGGGGCATCAGCCGCCTTTTTTTGAGAAAACAGCGCGAATGCTTTATAATAGTAGCGAATTCTTGAAGGGGAAAGACATCGTTGCAAACGCTGGGGAAACATTTTCTGCTTGATTTGAAGGACTGCGATGCGGCGATCCTCAATGATATGGAGGCGGTGAAGTCCACCCTGTGCTACGTGGTCAGGCAATCGGATGAGACCCCTCTGGGGGAGTCGTTCCATCAGTTTACCCCGCAGGGGGTCAGCGGGCTTGTGCTGGGGAATGGTTCGCATGTGTGTATCCACACATGGCCTGAGTATGGCTATGCGGCGGTAGATATCTTCACCCATAGTGACGCGTTCGATCTTGAGTCGGCGTCAAGGTTCATCATCGAGAAGTTCGGCTCCCGCAATCCCTCCGTTGTGGAACTCAAGAGAGGAGCGTGATTTCATGCTCAATGCCCCTTCGAACTGGTTCATGGAATTTGTGACCCCCGATAACATCCAGCAATTCTCCATCAAGAACATCTTGTACTGTGGCCAGTCGAAGTATCAGCGCGTGGAGCTCCTTGAAAGCACGCTTTACGGGAGGTGCCTGATCCTTGACGGCAAGGTGCAATCCTGTGAGGCGGACGAATTCATCTATCACGAAGCGCTGATACATCCCCCCATGATCCTTCATCCCGAGCCGGAGACCGTATTCATCGCTGGCGGGGGGGAAGGGGCTACCCTTCGGGAAATCCTTGCCCATCGAACCGTGAAGAAGGTGGTGATGGTGGATATCGACCGGGAGGTCATCGAGCTTTGCAAGAAATACTTGCCCAATCATCATCAAGGTTCTTTTGAGGACCCCCGCTTGACCCTTCTTCACATGGATGCGAGGAAATATCTCGAGGAAACCGAAGAGAAGTTCGATGTCATCATCATGGATCTCCCCGAACCGATTGAAGGTGGGCCGGCGTATCTCCTCTATACCCGGCGGTTTTACGAAATGGTTTATTCCAAGTTGAGCGAAAGCGGCACGTTTGTCACCCAATCCGGGGCGGCGATTTCGGGGATTACGCGGGTATTTACCGCAGTGATCAACACGCTTAAACAGGTTTTTCCCATTGTTGCCCCTTATGAAGCGACCGTTCCTTCGTTTGGTGGGCCATGGGCGTTTTCGCTGGCTTCAAAGAAGGTCGATCCGCGAGATCTCTCCGTTGAGGAGATCGATCGGCGCATTGCGAGCCGGATAGGAGCGCCACTCCGTTTCTACGATGGGACAACACACCGGGGACTTTTTTTTGTTCCCAAGTATCTTCGAGATGCCGTTGTGAGAGAGACGCACGTCATCACCGAGGACCATCCGGTATTCATCCCGGGCTATTGAGGTCCGGTGGAGCGATCTCCGTAAGGCGCCGATCTCCGGCATTAGGCCTGCGTGTATGATGAGGGCCGATGAAAGAACGTGATCTTTTGGCCAATCTCAATCCTGCCCAGCGGATCGCTGTGGAATCCATCCAGGGTCCGCAGTTGGTGATCGCCGGCCCCGGGAGCGGGAAGACGCGGGTGATCACCCATCGCATTGCCTATCTGATCAAGGTTGCGGGCATCGGGCCTCAGCATATCCTTGCCGTTACCTTTACAAACAAGGCGGCTCGTGAGATGAAGGACCGCGTGCAAGCGATGCTGGGTGAAGCAGCGGATGGTCTTACTCTGGGCACCTTCCATGCGATCTGTGCCCGCTTCCTCCGGCAGGAGGGCTCCCGCATCGGGCTGAACCCCCGCTTTGTGATCTACGATGAAGACGATGCGCTGAGCCTGATATCCCGGGAAATGAAGGCTCTGAATCTGGATCCCAAGCAATATCCCCCGAAAGCCATCAGGGCTATGATCTCCGCAGCCAAGGCGCGTCTGGAAGGGCCTGCGGAGTTTGCCTCTCATAGCTATCTGGAAGAGGTGGCCAAGCGCGTCTATGAGCGCTATCAGAAGGCGTTGGATGATAGCAATGCGCTTGATTTCGATGATCTTCTCATGCGGGCGGTGAGGCTTTTCCGTGAACACAAAGGAATCTTGGCCAGATACCAGACACGGTACGTCCATGTGATGATTGACGAGTTTCAGGATACGAATCTGGCCCAGTACACGCTCGCTCGCCAACTGGCGGGCAAGTATCGCAATATCTGTGTGGTGGGGGATCCGGACCAATCCATCTACTCCTGGCGGTTTGCCGATTTGCGCCATATCCTTGATTTTGAGCGCGACTACCCCGATGCGAGGGTGATCTTCCTCGAGCAAAACTATCGCTCGACGAAGACGATCATCGAGGCGGCAGCGAGTCTCATCTCCGCCAACGAACAACGCAAGGTGAAGCGTTTGTGGACCCAGAACGACGATGGGGTTCCCCTTCAGATTCTGGAGACCTTCAATGAGCAAGAAGAAGCCCAGTTCGTGGTGGGCGAAATCGAGCGTTTGGTACTTAAACACGGTTACAAGGTCGGCGATTGCGCCGTGATGTACCGTACCAATGCGCAGTCGCGGGCGCTCGAGGAGGCCTTTTCCCGGTACGGGTTCCCGTACAAGCTCGTGGGGGCCACCCGCTTCTATGAACGGCGGGAGATCAAGGATATTCTCTCGTATCTTCGGATTGTCAACAATCCTCAGGATAGCGTGAGCCTCTCGCGGATCATCAATGTTCCGGCCCGGGGCATCGGGCAACGCACGATGGCGGAACTCTCGGCGTGGGCCGAGGCCCATGGCACATCGCTGTATGGAGCCCTGAAGACGATTACCATCGGCGAGGGGCATCCTCAGCTTTCCTCACGGGGGGCGCAGGTCCTCACCAAATTCACCGAGATTTTGGATCTCTTGATCGCGGAGGGCGANAAAAGAAAGCTCACGGATCTTTTTGATCTCGTGGTGGAGGCTGTGGGATANCGCGAGTATCTTCTGAGCGGGCCGGAAGGAGAGGAGCGCTGGAACAATGTAATGGAGCTCCGGGGAATGACCGAGGAGTACAATGACATGGATCCCCAAGAGGCGCTGACGGCCCTTCTGGAACGGGTTTCGCTGGTATCCAGCGTGGACAACCTTACGGAGAACAGTGATGCGGCAACCCTGATCACCCTGCATCAGGCCAAGGGCCTCGAGTTTCCGGTTGTCTTCATCGTGGGTATGGAGGAAGGTATTTTGCCTCATATCCGGGCTTTCGGCGATCCGGATCAAATGGAGGAGGAACGGCGGCTGTGCTATGTCGGGATGACCCGGGCCAAGGAGCGGCTGTACCTCCTCTGGGCATTCCGGCGCAGTTTGCACGGCGGGAACCGCCCGAATCTTCCTTCCCGTTTCTTGCAGGATATCCCATCCCATTTGGTGGCATGCAAGCCCAAGGGGCAGGTGATCGGCTTCACATCCTGCGAAAGCGCAGGGGCTCCCCAGACGCTCTCCCCCGATCTCAAAGCCGGGGATACGGTGCTTCATGCCAAATTCGGCGAAGGGATCGTGATGGAATGCTTTCCTACGAAGGGCGATCACGAAGTGACCGTGTCCTTCCGGGGTGGGATCGGGGTGAAGAAGCTTCTGCTGAGTCTGGCGCGATTGGAGAAGGTGGTATGAAGCGGGCGCGTTTCGATGGGCGTGCCGATGATGAGATGCGCCCGGTGAAGATCACGCCGGGGTTTCAGCGGTTTGCGGAAGGTTCTGCCTTCATCGAACTGGGGCAAACGCGCGTGCTCTGTGCCGTGAGTGTGGAGGATAAGGTGCCCCCTTTCCTGAAGGGGAGCGGAAAGGGATGGATCACCGCCGAATACGGCATGTTGCCGCGGTCTACGCATACGAGAACGCCGCGGGAATCCGCCGGTGGGAAGCCGAACGGAAGAGCCCTTGAGATCCAACGCCTTATCGGGCGTTCGCTTCGGGCCGTTGCCAATCTCGAAGCCCTCGGCGAGCGGACGTTCACGGTGGATTGCGATGTGCTTCAGGCGGACGGCGGAACCCGAACCGCCTCCATCACCGCAGCCTATGTTGCTCTGGCTCAAGCCTTTCAAACCCTCCGCGAACGGGGGGAAACACTGAAGGCCCCGTTGAAAGGGGCGGTCGCTGCCACGAGTGTGGGCATCGTGGATGGCCATCCGCTCCTCGATCTCTGCTATGACGAGGATTCCCATGCGGAGGTGGACTTCAATATCGTCATGAACGATGCCGGCGAGTTCATTGAAGTTCAAGGTACGGCGGAGGGCAGGGCATTTACCAAAGATACGATGGATTCGCTCCTT
>JGI24721J44947_10012228_pt1 | contig 10607 bp, 5 predicted proteins | sample YelNatPaOPGAMG01_FD_44947 | JGI IMG/M metagenome (IMG submission 44947) | reverse complement strand
GGCGTGGNGCCGTCGACCTTTTCACGGCGTCGAGAGTCGAGCCTCGTCTAGCGGCCTGCAGGCCCCGCAGCTGCTTCGAATGCAGGTCGTTGCAGCGCCTGCGGTGCAGAATCCAGCACCCCAGTTCGAAGTGGGAAGCGACGGGTTCCTGTACTGCGAGGAGGTGCGCGTGAAGGACATTCAAGACGCCCTGGGACCTGAGGCATCGCCATTCTACCTCTACTCGCAGAGCCGCATTGAGGCGAACGTGCGAGCGTACCAGGAAGCGCTGGCAGGTATGGATGCCATCATCGGCTACGCTGTCAAGGCCAACAACAACTTGATGATTATGCAGCTTGTGCGTGAACGCGGATGTGGGGCAGTTCTGGTGAGTGGCAACGAACTGCGCCTAGCGCGACTCGCCGGCTTCGATATGCGACGCACGGTCTTCAACGGAAACGGGAAAACGCCTCAGGAAATCGCCCTTGCCGTTCGAGCAGAGTGTCTCATCAACGTCGACTCGGAGTTCGATCTCGAGAATATTTTAGCGGCGGCGAAGCGCGAAGGACGCAAGGCACGCGTCCTGCTCCGCATCAACCCTGACATCGATCCCCAGGTGCATCCGTATGTGAGCACTGGGCTTGCAACGAGCAAGTTTGGTATTCGCACCGATCAACTGCGCTGGTTTCTGGATCGAATCAGACAAAATGAAGCACAGGTCGAGCTGGTCGGTGTCCATTCGCATCTGGGGTCCACCATCAAAAAAGTGGAACTTTTTCACGACAATGTTGTGACCATGCTTCAAGTGATCGACGAAATCAGTGCACGTGGTTTCCACAGTGTTCGCTTCCTGAATATCGGTGGTGGTCTCGGGATCGATTATGAGCGGAAAGGCGAACGCATCCCGACCCCGCAGGAGCTCATCGATGCGATTCGGCCGTGTTTAGCGGGACGCGACCTAACCCTCATCATTGAGCCGGGGCGTTCCCTCATTGGGAATGCCGGCATCCTGGTGTGTAGGGTCATTGGAGTCAAACGGAATGGCGATAAGCGCTTCATCGTCGTCGACGGATCGATGGCGGAGCTGATTCGACCAGCGCTGTACGGAGCGTACCAGTTGATCACCCTGACTGAGCCCGGAGTAGCCGGCGAGCAAATGGCGACATACGACATCGTGGGGCCAGTCTGCGAATCGAGTGATTTCTTGGGAAAAGCGCGGGTGCTTCCGCTACCCGCACCCGGCACGGGTCTCGCTGTAATGGACAGCGGAGCATACTGCATGTCCATGGCGAGCAACTACAATATGAAGGTGCTACCGGGCGAGCTCATGGTTCAGGGTAATCGTTGGCGCATCATTCGGCAGCGGCAACGCTTCGCGGATTTGTTGAGCGGGTACAGAGATCTCGTGGCGTTGCCGGACGACGACCTAGAGGACTCTGCAACGTTTTAGTACCGTGCACTGGCTGGCGGCGGAATGTCGGTCACCCGATGCGCTTTAGGTCGAATTGATCGCGTCCCCAGTTACCAGGAAGCATCGAGTGTGCCGCGTGGCATCATACGAGTCGTGCATCATAAGCGCAGAAGGCTATAAATCAAGCGAAACGGTCCCCATGCGCCGTCCCTGTCGATGCAGAAGTCCATGCCGCATCGACGAAACGCATCCCAGCTCCTGGTTGCACTGGGATTCGTCTCAGCGTCCTAGTGCTGACTCGCCCGCAGCGCTCCATGGCGAAAGCGTCGCAAACGCTCATCGCGCTCACTGCGAACACGGCCAGCTTTCCCTGAATGGAACAACTTGGTGTCTAGACTGGGAGACGCTGGCGGCGCCCGGTGTTTCCGCGTCCTCAGCCTGGTCCCGCTCCGGATACGTAGCGGAAGCGCAATCCGCTGAGTGGCCCGGGACGCTGCAGTTGCAGCCTGGCGACGCAAGCTTCGAACGCACCATCGTGAACCGCGGGGACAGTGTTCCCATGCCTGCAGCTATAGGCACAATCCCGATCGACAAGTCAGTCCAGACTCGGGCTGTGCAAGCGCAAGTTGCAGAGCCGCTCCAGCATCGGCCGGTGCTTCTTTTGAAGGTTGGCATGAGGGCGCACGCGCTGCGCGCTGCTGTATTCAAGCGTCACTGCTCTGGTATCTGTAGCTCCCAGACCCAGACCGCGTACAGCAACACCGAAGTGGTGAAGCAGACCGCGTGGATTCGGGAACCAAGCAGACCTCCGAACGCCCCGCTTAGTACGGTGGCGATCCACCCCAGTGGCTTCGTGCGACGGCGTTCGTTTGCAGTGCTGAGCAGCGCTACGCGGAAAGCGCTGCACAGACTGAGCGTGTAGACTGACCACAGGGACGCCAAAACGCCAGTCGCGAGAACCAATTTCGGCGACGAGCGGATCCAGTCTCGCAACGCGTACGCTAGCACAAAGCTAATGCCTATGAAAGCGGCAGCGACTCGAATCGAGTGCTCCGCCGAGAAACGTCGCCCAGGGAACGCGTCCGGTGCCATATGTAGACGCTGTGTCCGAGTCGGCTGTGGACGCACGTCGCGGGGCACGCAAGGCACACTCAGGCGGTGTCTAGAGCGTACGCAGGCGGTGTACACAAACCCTCACGAAGCAAAAACAGACGCAACGCTCACAGGTCTATGCAGCGTATGCACAGGCGATGCGCGCCTTCCGTATCGACTCGCGTCGAGCGCTGCGGCGCTACGAAAGATTCCAGTCGCTGGCGTGCCGATGAACAGGACTGGGCAAGTGGGCGTACTCGCCAGGTTCCTGGATAACATTCAGGGTGCTAATGAATGCACTGCACCCGCTGCTACATTGTGTGCGCATCAGGCAACGCGTGTGGCTTAAATTGTGCTAGCATCTGCGCTGAAAACGCAGCCAAATAGGTAGATGAAGCAGCAGGCGTGCCGACGGTGCACGCACCTGCCCTGGCGCGAATCCCTGATTGTCAACGTGCATATATGCTGGACCCTGCTGAGAGGCCGTCTGCAGACGCTAGCGAATCCATGTCGTTCTCCGAGCTCCATATGCGCTAGCGACACGGGCGTCATATTCGGAGTACACCCGNTGTGCAGTCCGTTGGGAAACAGAGCTCGATCAATACCGCCAGCCTGCGACGCTGATTTGTGTGCGCAAGGCTGCCTGCTTGAGGAGGCGTACCGGTCTGCATCAGGTCAGCGCGGTGACGTGGCAGGTAGCATCGGTGCCTGCGCTGTCGTGCACCCTCGGATGCTTGGGTAGCATACTCGCTCGACCCTGGCGATACGCAAATACGCAAATTCCCAGATACAGAAATACAGAAATCAGGAGCGGAGCAACGGTAATCTAGGCGTACCCCAGACAACGTTTATGTCGATTCCCCGATACGCNAATACGCAAATTCGCAGATACAGAAATACAGAAATCAGGAGCNGAGCAACGGTAATCTANGCGTACCCCAGACAACGTTTATGTCGATTCCCCGATACGCNAATACGCAAATTCCCAGATACAGAAATACAGAAATCAGGAGCAGAGCAGCGGTAATCTACGCGTGTCCCAGACAACGTTTATGTCGATTCCCCGATACGCAAATACGCAAATTCGCAGATACAGAAATACAGAAATCAGGAGCAGAGCAGCGGTAATCTAGGCGTACCCCAGACAACGTTTATGTCGATTCCCGGGAGCGGAAAGCTCATGTGGCGCAGGCGCTGCTGCGCGATGCCGGCTAACCGGAGCGCCAGCGACGGCGTCTACGCCACCGAGTCGATACGTTTGCACGCCGATTCTTTCTACAAGCGTTCATTTCCACGAGGCGCCACGCTGAGGTGCGTGTCGTCAGATGCTATTTCGCGTACTATAGCTGACGCAATGCAAGTGCCTTGATTTGAAGAAATGGAAATCCAGGGGAAATGTATGGACGTAGAAGTCGCGGATCCCAGAGGATTCGATGTCGCTGGATTCAACAGAAACAAAAAGAAAAAATCCTCGTGTCGCTGACCATATAGCAGAGAGGAGCAAGTAACGAAGAAGAAGAAGATGGAGACGAGAGATAGGAGAGGACCGATGTTTGCCCGATGGGACGATGACGAGACTGTAGTAGCACATAGGGCACGAGTTCTAGCAATCCTTGCGTTAAGGCGTTGAACCAGAGGCAAAAAACGCATGGAGGTCGCGAGCCGCAACCCGGACGCCGCCATTCATATCCGAAAAATGTGCGGTGCTGAAGACGGGACTCGAGGCGCTGTCGCAATCCAAACTTGTGGTGGAGCCTCTGAGGCTCGTTCTGCTCCTGGATAACCTGAAGTCGACAACAGGCAGCTGGCAATTTTTGCTGGGAAGCGTTTGTGACTGGGTGTCTCTATGCACGCTACGGTTTGCCGAGCGTTTATCGTTTTAGTGTCCACATATGCTTCAAGATCGAGGAGCACAGCGGTAGCTTCCCTGAAGCGGCATTTTCACACCCTGATGCAGGCAGCAGCAGCAGCACCGTGAACCGCATCACTGCACTGCATGGATCCATCGACGCTGCCAATGGCAGCGTCGATGGCACTCTTGTATGCTGCTCAACACCGTGCTGCTTACCACTTTCGGGGAGAATTGCACAGCACAACGCGGCGCCATCGGCGTAGAACGTTGAACATATCTGAGCGCCGTGTGCATATCGTGTATCTGCGCATCAAGTATGGTGCTATGAATAGTAAGCGAGGCCGCAGGTAACTTGATGGAAGTCTCCCTGCGCTGCAAGCGCAGCAGCACGCGCACGTGCATCGAACTCTGACCCTGCAGCCAGGGCGTCGCTTTGACATCAGCATACGCAATGCGCTCAACGTACGTGCTGAATCGCCTTGCAAGCCGTAGCCCAGCGCATCAACTTGCCGTGAATGCTCGGCTCAGGAGAGAAACCTGATGGTGTCCTGATGCAGCGATCGTGAACGCTGCGGTATCTTGGCGTATCTTGGCATCCCTGTGAGAGCACCTGGTTTCTCTACGACACTGGGCACGCCAGCTAATCCCGTACGCATCACGAGGATGCGATCATTCCGGGTTACCTGCAACTTCCTTGCGACAAGCCCGAGCGAGCAGGACCCGAACGGACCCCGCGATCCGGAGTTCAAGCAGGCGTCCGCTGGGGCAGTGCTCATCCAGACTCGGGAATCGTTGATATACACCGACCTTTAGGGTAGTTTGGCTTCACCGAAAGACCCCAAGTCACAACGGTGCGAGATCACACGGCAGTCGCTAATCATCATAGACGCGGCATTCATCCGAGTCTACATTCTGAGGATCTGCGCAGTACGCTTCCAGCTTCTCGTCCTTGGGCGTAATATCCGGATTCAGATTCGTTGGCTTGGATTCAGATGCGGTACTGCTGCTACCAGTGGATGCAACCGCGGTTGCCGCTGCACCAGTTGCAGTGGCGGCAGCCGAGGCATCTACGCCCATCGCTGCCGATGCGGTTCCAGTGGCCTTCGTCTGCTGGTGCGGTGCACTGGAACTCAGCCCAGTGCTGCTAGAGCGATTCCTGCGCTTGCCAACATTCTTGCTATTCGGACCATACGTCATATCGAGGTAATCGAGGATCTCAGCAGATTCGAACATGGAAATGCCCGTGTTCGGGTCAATCAAGTACGGTACTTGAACGCGCCCGGTGAGGTTGCGCAGCACTTCTCGGTTCACAGAGCCCCGCGCTGCGTTATGCAGCACGTAGGGCAACTCGTACTCAACGAGACGCTCCCGAACAAGTTTCGAAAACGGCGATGCTTCGTAGGCCCAGAGCTCCAGCGCATATCGCGGCACCGCACATGGACCCGCCTTGCGCATGCCCCGCCCCGCGCGCATCATGGTAGCCATNCCGGCGCTGACGTTCGTGACCGGCCCCAGCGCCAACGGCAGCGGCACACGCCCATCACCATACGTCTTGAACAGATACTGGATGATCGCATCCGATTCGTATCCTTCAAACCCGGTATTCTCATCGATGAGGAATGGAAACTGGGCCTTGCCACCGCGTTGCTGCACAAACGGACGGTATCGCTCACCGCCTTTCGGACACGGAAACATGAGTACATCCAGATCGAGCGCTGACATGGCCTCGCGAACTTTGCGACAGAACGGACACGCCTCGAACTCGTACAGCTTGAGCGTGCCTGCCGCCGGGCGCGACGCCGGCAGAAACGCCGACGACTCCTCGATTCGTGCATAGAGACGCTCCAGCATCTGTGCACCAACGTCACGCTCGCTTGACGTCGTGCTCGTCGTCGTACCGTACCGATCCCCTGTTTCATATGATGAACGCGCTGGGGCCTGTGCGTTGTCGCGGATGCGTAGACGGTAACCAGTTACAAAGGCGCCGCTACCGCCACGGACGAGACTCGCTAACGCCCCGGTGAAAAAGTCCATAAAGTGATCATTTCGCACGCGAAACAACCGCGGTTCCGGTGCGATAAATCCCTCCGGCGGTTCGATGTCGTCGCCTTGAGGCTCAACCTCGATCGGACGCCGCTGAATCCGCTCCGCAGTGNCGACGCTCGAGCTCGCGCGCTCGCCTGTGCGATGAACCGAAAAGGACCGTCCGCTATCCTGCTGGCTCATACGGGTTTCCAGAGAACGCCGCGACGTCAATGGATAGCGCAAGAAACGCAGCGGAGCGACAGACCAGACCCAACTCGAGAAGCGGTTGCCCATGGTACACGGTGACCTGCTTGCAGCGCGTGAAACCGGTGCAGAGCTTACGACAAAAGCTCTGGTCTCTGGTAAACGCCAGTTAACGCCCATATGAATAGTTAATCAANTGAAAAAGGCGCAATGCTTCCTCGATAGATGTACGCTGGCAGCCGGACACTATCGTGCAGTTGCGTCCANCAACGATACTTCCGGAAGCGATGAGCAGNAANGTGATTNGCGTCCATTGCTTGCGAATCCCTGCACCAATCGCTGCCTGCGCTCCGACTGCGCGGGCGCATCAGGGCGTCGCTCGCNGGTGTGGTACGCTCGAGTCCAAGATGACTCAGTTATTACAATAGTGTACTTAAATGACTTGTTTGTACAGGGATCCAGATGATCTCCAAATGGACGCGTCTGCACGACCGTTCAGGCACCCAGTCGAGGTGTCTACGAACGCAGCTGCTACTGCGTCCATCGCATAGATTTTTCGACTTTTTACACCAACGCGGGCGTGGAATGGGCTGGGCACCACTTCACGAACTCGAGTGTACAATCTAATGTTTGTATTTCTTTCCTCTGTCATTCAGCATCAGCGTTTGCGGCCTTGTTCTGCGTCGGATACTCCTTTCTCCGCTCTAATGTCCGGCTTCCCGCAGGCGCGGGTCATGCGAGCCAAGTCCGTTACGTTGCCAACAGTCGATGCGTACTGATGATCGCATTCGCGTCCCGATTTCATGGCTACCACCGGTGCATTCAATGCTTCCGCATGAGCCAGAATCGGAGAATACCCGACTTGCACGCTGCCATCAACTTCCATCGACTGCTGACAACAGAGCCAGCGATGCAGGAAAGATTGCCCTATGTCCATTCGGAGATGCGAGGGAAGCAAAGGAGGGTGCCACAGAAAGCGCCTACAAATACCAAAGTTGATAATCGTTGGAAGATATTCAAATATTAGCGTGTACACTCGAGTTAATAAACTAGTACCCGTTCTATCTCTCTTTGATATGGGTCTCGTGCCCAGAACAGAGCAGTCTCGCAACCAAGTGGACCGCTGGACTGCGCTGTGGACTGCGGGAGCGCAACGCACCGCAGCAGCGCGTGCCGCCAACTTTTCGCAGCGAGCGGGCGTGCGAAACGGGTCGTCAACGGGTGTGGCGCGTGCTACCCTGCGAGGTCTCCGGTGACCTCTCTATGCGCTGTGCGACGAGAGCGGCATGCACTGAGCCGGTTCCGGCTCAAGCCTGAACATGTGCGTCCTGCGACGCTGTTGTTGTCGAGGCCTGCCGTCCCTGGTGGTGACGCACGGGCCCCGAGTACTTCCCGTGGCCTCGGCGTCGGGTTTATTGACTCGAAGTGCATCGAGGAGTGCCAAGCGAGCGAAGCAGCTTTCCAGTGGCGCTGATGAAGGCATCTTACCCGCGAAACTCGATGTTCGCCAGTTGCAGGACCTGCTTCGGTACCTGCACCGCGACGAGCGAAGCGTAAAGTACCGTCAACACGGCAGAGCCGTGGCCGCCATGGCGCGTGAACTCGCCGAGCCCGACGACAGTGCTGCACTGGCAACGATACTTGGCTCCAGATGGTACCACTGGTGGCAACGTACGCAGCGACCCTCGCGTAAGGCAGCAAGAAAAGCAGCACGGCGAACAGGCGCGGCAGAAGCGGGGCCAGCTGACCGCTTGGAAACAAACCAGCCAGCGTCTCCAGCGAGTGCCATTTGGGCGCAACTGGAGCTGCTCTTGCACGGGCGCCGCCGGCGTGGTACCAACCAGGGTGCTCGTGCACTCCTGGCTGCATATCAGGAGCGTGCACTCGCAACAGACGTACCGCAGTTCCCCCAGGTCACTCAGGTGCAAAAAATCATCGAGCGCTGTGATCGCTCTCGGGCCGGGCTCGTCGGGGCTGCTCGTTTGCTGCAAGCCTTGCCAACACTCACGGGAACAGCACCCAGCGTCGGCTGTCTAGCCGAGTTCATTCGACTCTGTGTGGAAAGGCACGCTCCTCTATACCTTCGCTTCAGTGATGCAATCGTTCGGATGATGACGACGGCGCTCGAGCAAGCCGCCCGAAACAATGTCGCTTCCGAACTGGAACAGGTCACGCGTGAGGCTCGCTACCTAGCCTTCCGATACATTGCAGAACTCGGTGTCGCCTTGTTTCCCGATCACATGAGACCAATTGCAGACGAACGCATCATGCACTGGTTTCGATGGACAATAGCGAAAGTGCTCAAGCGCTATGCACGGGTGATGCAGCGTCTGCGCGTCGCGGAGACGTCGCGAGCACCACCGGCTACAACCGCCACTGACCAGTTCGCGTCATCCAAAGAGGCGCTAGATAGAGGCCAAGTCGTTCCACCTGCACGGCAGCTACCGGAATCTGTGGATACAAAGACAGCCGCGGTGTCTGTTCCTGCTCCCGCTAGAAGCGGCGATGCTGCTCCCGTAGCAGCGACGTCGTCGACAGCGGTGGTGGATCCGCTGCTCCAGCTGCCAGTGCTCGTTCTGGAGAGTGCAATGTCGGCCGCCATCCGCCTGGGACAAATTGTTGAGGCGACCGATCTCCTTGTCGAATATCGACCGGGTGAGAGACCGGCCCCGTTCAAGGGAATTCATCCGCCGTCGCGCGTTCTCTTGCGAACACTGCTGAAACGTTGCGCGGACGAGGGCCTCGTCACCGAGTCGCTCGAGGTCATGGCCCACTCGAGAGCGCTCGGTTACCGGATTCGTCCATCGGATGTTGCGCACATTTTCAATGCCGCTGCAGAAGCTGCTCGACGTCAGGAAGCGCAGCTTGTCGGCGGAGCGGGGGCAACGCGCAAACCGGCGTTGCGTTCCACCGCCAGAGCGGGACACACTTTTGAGCGCATTACGCTGCCAGCGCTCAACCTGGACATTATCTTTCACCTTTACCAGCATTTACTGCATGCAACAGCGTGTCGCTTCGATTTGGAAGTGTTTACGGCGATCGCACGTGCCGTCAGCACTGCTCCGCCCGCAGAGCAACGAGCCGAGCGTGCCATGTCGGTTCTCAAGGAGGTTCGACGACGCCGCATACGCCCCTCGAGCGCGCTGCTGCAACAGTTGATGTTGGCCTGTATCTCGGGCGGTGACATTCGGCGGGCGCTTTCGATCCATATCCATATGGCTGAACGGAATATGCCGCTTTCAGTTCCAGTTGCGAACGCGCTGATTAAGCTGTGCTTGGATCGGGGTCATGCGGCGACGGCGCGGGCTGTGCTCGAGGACCTTGCCCAGCGCCAGGAGAGCACGTCGCTGAACGCGGAAACCTTGTCGCTTCTGGTGCGCTACTGGGCTCAAGTGGGAAACGAGGAGCAAGCAGTGAAAACGATAGAGCGGATTCGGAGCATGGGATCTGGCCTCAAACCGACCGAAACTGCATATGTGGCGATGCTGGAGCTAGCGGCTAGTCGTGGTGACGTCCAGGCGGCACTGAACTGGATGCGAGCGCTCGAACGTGAACTCGGTTGCGAGTCGCCGGAGCGCGTGTCCAGCGACGGTGTACCGTTCAAGGCGTCTATGCCGAGCGAACAAGCATTCTTCGCCCTGTTCCAGTGCCTTCGCAAGGCAGCCGCTGCCGAGACTGCTATGAATCTTTTACATGAATACGGTGTCCGCTATGGGTACCAGCCGTCGCCGCTTGTCTACGAAATCGTCTACGAGACCTGTTTACGCGGATCTCGTATCGATTACATGCGTCAGCTGCGTCAGGAGATCCAGCAGCGAGGGGTTACGCTGCCGCCACTCGACTCGCTGAATGTTTAGGGCGCCACACACACACACATACATACATACATACATACGCACGAGTCCAAAAGTTTGCGCCTGGGACGCTCGCTCATGGATTCGTGTTTAGCGCGCCAGACTGGTCACGGATGGGGGTGAGTCTGGCGCGAGCACTCGGCAAGCGCGGTAGTGGCGGTGGCGGTGGCGGTGCTAGACAGCTTTCTCG
>JGI24721J44947_10012220_pt1 | contig 10612 bp, 15 predicted proteins | sample YelNatPaOPGAMG01_FD_44947 | JGI IMG/M metagenome (IMG submission 44947) | reverse complement strand
CTGAGATATAAGGTCTAGAATAAATGGTTTTGAAGGCTAACAATTCTTCGTTGAAGTCTGATATCAGTGAGAGGCGCAAATCATTCACCAAATCTTGCATTTATTTTGGGAAGCTTCATGAAATTTTTCTACATCCATGCGGTGACTACTGCGATGACAAGTAACCCTCAGAGCAGGGTAATCCCGTATAGAGCCATTTCCACATTTTTGCCCCAACCAATTGAAAGGCCCACTCTTGATCTCGTCCTTTCTTCAATAGAGGAAGAAAAGAAGGATGGACTGGTGAAAATAATGATTTCAGAGAGGGAGGTTTGCACGTTGAGAATTGAAAACAGGAGGATATATATAAACGAGATAGTCGACAACACCCCACAGGAGTTAGAGAAGCTTAGGAAGTACCCGGTATTTGACAGAATATCCCTGAAGGCTATGGTGGAGAAGTATATTGATTCATTGTCTGGCGATTCAATTGAAGACCTTGGATTCATTGATTCCCTTAAGAGTAATCCTGAGAACAGGAAAGCAGACGGACAGAAATTCATCCTGATTATGGGATAGATACTGGAATGTCCTGACGAGATTTAGAGGAGACGCATCCGATGGGATCTATATCATATCTGAAAGGGATGTTTGGGATGAAAAGGACAGAAATACGTTTAACCTTTAGTCCCCTCCCGTATCTTCTTCAGAACCTCAGAAGCGTAATCCACCCTTATCATCTTATCTCTCACTATTATCTCCGCTACCCTGTCAATCTCCTCCCCTCTCGCCCCGGCTGATATGGCAACATTTCTGGCATGGAGCTCCATGTGCCCCTTCTGTATGCCTTCTGAAGCAAGCGCCCTTATCGCGGCAAAATTCTGTGCGAGACCCACTGCCCCCAGAACATCAGCAAATTCTCTAGCCGATTTGATTCCCAGGATCTTCCTCATCAACTTTGCCTTCGGATGGGTTACAGTTGCTCCCCCCACTATCCCTACTGCCATGGGAAGCTCCAGGTAGCCCACCAGATCCCCATCGGAATTCATTTCCCACCTTGAAAGGGATGTATATCCCTTCATGGCAGCATAGGCGTGTGCACCTGCCTCAACTGCCCTCCAGTCATTTGATGTTGCGACGAGAACAGCATCTATCCCGTTCATTATGCCCTTGTTGTGTGTGGTCGCCCGATANGGATCGTCCCTTGCAAATCTGTAGGCTTCCAGGATCCCTTCCACAACATCTTCCCCACCTATTGTCTTCTTGTCGAAAACTGCATAGGACCTCGTGACCCTGTAAGTTGCNAGGTTGCTCAATATCCTCAACCTGACCTTCCCCCCTGAAATCTCAGAAATTCTCGGCGCAAGGTATTCGGCCATAGTGTTTACCGCATTGGCACCCATGGCNTCCCTCACGTCCACTATGAGATGGACCACGACCATGGGATTGTTTTCATCTATGACCCTGACTTCCACATCCTTGGCACCGCCTCCAAGCTTTAACAGCACTGGATCGCGGGAATTTGCCAGCTGAATCAGCTCTTCCTTTCTTTCCAGTATCCTAAATTTGGCACCAAAGGGATCAGGGATCCCTGAAAGCTCNATCTGCCCGATCATCAACGGATCAGATGAAATTGACTTGAATCCACCCTTCACCCTGGCCATTCTTGCGGCGTTTGATGCTGCAGCAACCACACTTGGCTCTTCTATGGCCATTGGAACAAGATAATCTTTACCGTTTATCAGAAAATTCATCGCTATACCTATTGGTACTTCCATTTCAGAAACAACGTTTTCTATCATGCGATCTGCAATCCCCTCTTCCAGGCTGCCCATATTTGCAATCAGTCTCATCTCATCATCTGTGAGATTTAGCTCTCTTTTGAGAATATCCCTTCTCTCTGCAATGGAAAGCCTGTAAAAGCCAGAAATAGCTGAATTTACCATGAAACAATATTTTCCAACAGAATAAAGATTTATCTTACGCGAAGCATTATGAAGAGATGAGAGAGATTCCTCTCATCATCCATGGAAATGAAGACGATCCCAGAAAATGCACCGCAAGGAAGCTGAGAAGATTTGGCCTTGCGGTATTCGTAAGCCGGATCCCTGGCAACAGTATAGTCCTTTATCCAAGTTCTGATGTCAGGGTTTCAAGGCAGGATGCGGTTTTTGAATACCTGGTGGCAGTGGATGTGTCCTGGGAGAATGTCGCTTCGCACCATTTCCAGGGAAAGAGGGTCCGCTCTCTCCCCTATCTCCTTGCTGCAAATCCGGTGAACTACGGAAAGCCCTACCGACTGTCAACAGCTGAAGCCCTTTCTGCAGCCTATTACATCATGGGAATCAAGGAGAACGCCATAAGGCTGCTGGAGAAATTTTCGTGGGGAACTCAGTTCATAAAGCTGAACCGCANCCCCCTAGAAGATTATTCACGCGCAAATAACAGCGAGGAAATATTGGAGATAGAGAGGACGTATATCTAGACCCATCTCCCGTTTTCTAGGTGCGTCCTTCCTNTGGTATACTGAGATATTATCCCGATGACTTTTTCCCTCCATCTTTCATCAATTAGTCCAGGATCGCACCAATCCGGGTCCTCATGGAATTTCTCCACATGCTCCACGGGTTTTCCGGATCTTCCCCCTGACATGAGATATAGGGAATGTTGCTTCTCATTCTCATCGAGGCGTAAAACTCTCCGGTCGTAATGCTCCTTGAAATCTCTCACATCCCTCTCCCTGTAATTTATTTTCCTGGGATCTATAGAGTTTGCAAGAAGGAATAGAAGGATGCCGTTGCACTTTGAGCACTTCCCGCATGGGATGACNTCCCCTCTCTCCAGGTGGCAGCTGTGACAGGACCTCTGGAGACGTGCGAGATNNGGATACCGCTGGAAGAGTATCCGCTCCTCTACCAGACCAGTGATTCCCCTTAGAATAGAATAAAAGTGAATATCGTAGCCTATTGACCTGAAGTAATTTGTGATCTCTACGTCAAAAGGCTGGGTCTGATCGTAGATCCCGTTNTAATGCATTATCCCGTTCTCAGGTACGAAACTCCCTGGATCATCGAACTCATCGCCTTTCAGAACCCCTGAGATGCCGAAATTTAGCAGATATGGAAGAGAGAGAAAAATGTAGACGGGAAATATGAACAGCTGTACGGGATATGTGTCAGACCACATCTTCATTGCCCTGTCGTTCAGCGCTGAAACCTTCAAGTTCATTGTCCTGTAAAATCTGTCAATCGTGGTCCATATCCTAATGGTGTTTCTTTCGTTCTTGACAAAATAATTGTACGCTGTGACTGCGGTCCTCCAGTGGCCCCCGGATTCGTTTATGAATATAGGAAATACGTTTGCCCCTACCTCCTTCATCAAACCATATGTCAACAGGCTGTCTTTTCCACCGCTGGAAAGAATTGCAACTGAATCGTTCTTCATCACATGAACCCTTGCGTTTTCCTCGATGCCTATTTTAATCTCGGGNGAATAGCTTGCCTCTTCATAGCTTGGAATTTNAGGTATATACTCCTTCCTGAAGAATTCACTCCTCCTGATAATCTTGTTGACGTAAATCTCCCTGCTGTTTACCACCATCATGTTTCTAAGGAAGTCAAGATCCTGCTGCGNAATGTTGAAATTGGCGCTAATCTCTCCGACAAACAGAGAGTAATTGACGAGAGGTATGAGTGCCATCATCCTGAGGTCCTGCTGCTTTACGACAACCCTCCTATCGTATTTAGCAAGCAGCTGGACCTTATCCCCATCAACTTCGTACGATATTGTAAACCTTCCATCCTCGATGGATGGTTCCCTTACAGTTATTCTTTCAATCGATAAGTATCTGTTTCTGGACTGCAATGTTGGCCACCAGTTCGCCCAGCCTGTCTATCTCAAGAAGCGGAAGAAATGTGGGAATGTGATACTTGTTCTCATACAGCTGGGCATACCTTATTGATTCTTCTGCCGTGAGGTTCTCTGTATTCAGTGTTATAGCTATGACTTTCTTCCCGGATAGAAGCTCCAATATCTTTATAACCCTCCCAACGTCTGGCATAGGATAATTGAACCCGTCCATCATATTTCTTCCGGGTGCATCCTGAAGTACAATTGCATCGGGCCTCCCGGCTGCTATGATCTCAAAGCTTCCTGGATATGCGGGATGCACAACTGATCCTTGTCCTTCTATGAGTATGAAATCCGGTCTGCTTTCCTTCCAGGCAGATACCACTTCCCTCTCTATGGCTCCGGAAACGAAATCGTTTATGGTAGCATCTATGACCGTGGTGTGTTTGATTCCCTGCATCCACGATGTCTGACCGGTTCCTATCATCTCTGCCGTGAAACCCCTTCTCTGCAGTTCTTTTGTTAGGAGGATAGTAGTGGTTCTCTTACCTATTGCACTGTCGGTTCCGAGGACCGCAATTTTGAAGGATTTTACAGTTTCTATTTCCCCCGTGAAGGGGATCTTCCTGTCTCTGAACATCTTTCTGACGTCGATGATTTCCACCCCTCTTTCCCTTGCAGTGCACTTAATTCAGGATCGTCGGATATGAAGTCGTGCAGGCCGTTCACTATTCCCAGCCCCCGTTCAATCGCCTCTTTGATTATCTCCCTGTACTCAGGTGGCAGTATTCCACCATCCGTTGCGGCCCCGATTATCAGGTATTTTGGGGAGAAAGAAAGTGTTTCCTCCAGAGAACCTACTATGGGGATACCCTTTGGACGGCCTTCGAGATATTCGCCAGCATCCATTCCCTTGAGTTGGGAATCTATTACGGCGACAATCTTATACCTTCCTGAATATCTTACCAGACCATGGGCAGTCTTTCCGTAGGTGGATGAGAATACCTTTTCAGCAAGTACTACGGCACGTTCCAGTTCCGTCATCTCCGCACCACCCCTACACAGGAGAATAAACGCCCTTCCCATAGTTCTCCGGTCTGAGAGTCAAGTGCTAAAATACCCTTGGTGGCTCGCATAGAGATGAGACGCTTAAAAAAGGTAATTGTACGGTGCTTGCCACCCGGATCTGAATCTTCATTTCCTTCTTCTGTCAATTTTACCTGTTCCTCCTTAAGAGGTCAGAATATGGAAGATAATGGCGATATTTAAGTGTTTTGTCAGGAAGGTGCGCAGGACACTTTAGGTATCATTTACTTCTCATAAATTTCTTGATTATGCTTGGAACCTTTTCCGTGGTTTCTGAGTGTGGAATTGCCGTTATAAATAGGGAAAATAGATAATTCCTTGCACCTTTCCCGGATTGAAGGGTTAAATTGCCAAAAGACCCTAACCTTTGGGGGGTATTTTTATCCTCCACTCACCCTGTCTAATGCTCCGAAACTTCGGCCGGAAAGAGTTGACTGGAAAAAACTAAGAACGGAAATAATATGCTGAAGATATGTTTGAAATCAGGGTCAGGCTAAGGAATCCCACTGTTAGCAACGATATAGACAGACTTCTCTCTGAGTTCCTCGTAGACATCGGGTATATGGAGGAGAGGGGGGAGTTCAATCTGGAAACCGTGAAAAACAGCGTGCCCTACAGACTCTTCAAAGAGATATTCCTGATGAGAGCTGACAGAACNTGGCCCGTAAACGAGATAATGTCTTATTTGAACACTTCAAAGCCTACCCTTTACAGGCACCTTAACAGACTGAAGGCACTTGATATAATCCAGGAGGTCCAGCTCGGGAAGGAAAAGGGATATGTTATGAGGTACAATTCCCTTTCACTTGCCTGGAATTTCGTGGAGGCAAATGTGAAGATGGCCATGGATAATTACAGGAAGAGGGTTGAAGGGATTCAGACGCTGGCGGGTGAGTGATATGATAACACATTTAACGAAGGGTTCCAGATACAGGATTGTTTCGGCCAGTTCCACAGANGAAAACACNGTATCTGAGGGCATACTTAACGGCTTCCTTTCAATGGGAGAGGAGCCCGCGCTCCTCATAGATATAGGGGAGAACGGCCAGGAAAAGTTGCGTATAATACCTGTAAATGCAATCCTCTACATAGACGTTATAAGTCACAATGAGGAGAAAGAGAAGGAGGAGAAGGGAGATACAAATTATATAAGCTGATAACTCCGTATCACGGTATACACTGGCCCGGAATGGGTTAACACCGACCTGTAGAGGTGAAATGACNTAACTTCTATATTTCCAAATACCATTGTATCGTACCTCGAGATGAAGGAGGAGATGTCCCTTTCTCCTTTGATTCTCAGGATCGTTATATGAGGACTGAATGGATGATCAATGGGTATCCAGCTTGTCTTCTCGTGCACCAGGGAAGCGAGTTCGGAAACGCGTTCTGGCGGTAAGGCATTGAGGAACAGTATCCTGGCCCTTTTTTTATCTGGAAATGCTCCGAGCCCCTTCAGGGTAAGAGAGAAACGGCCGAATCTTATTTCAGCCAGCTTTTCCTCGATTTTCTTGGTATCTTCAACCTCTCCCAGGAATTTAAGGGTAAGATGGATGTTTTCACCCTCCACCGGTTTCCCCATCATTCTAACATCATTAATCATGGCCGCTATGGCCTCATTGATTCCAACATCAATCGCTACAAAACATCTCATTTCTTCAATAATCACAATATGCGCAAAATATTTTGCCCTCTGTTGAATCAGTCTATCATGATCGTAAAAGACGGTCTCTTCTACACAAAAACTCACGAATGGGTAAAGACCGACGGAGACGTTGCCACCATAGGGATAACCGACTTTGCCCAGAATCAGATGTCAGATATTGTGTACGTGGATCTCCCAAAGGTGGGTGCACTCGTAAAGGCGGGGGATGTACTGGGTACGGTTGAAAGCGTGAAGTCAGCTGAGGATTTCTACTCCCCGGTATCAGGCAGGGTCATAGAGGTGAATAAAACACTAGAAAAAGCTCCGGAGAACATAAATAAGGATGCGTACGAAGCCTGGATCGTCAAGGTCAAGATGAGTAATCCTTCAGAAATTAACAATCTGATGAAGAAGGAAGCATATGAAAAGATGATAAAGTAGCCATGTCCTGGGTACAGAGAAGAAGGACAGAAACTTATTACAGAAGGGCCAAGAGGGAGGGCTACAGAAGCAGGGCGGTATACAAGCTTTCTCAGATAGATGAAAAATTTTCACTCATAAGGGACGGGATGGATGTCCTTGACCTAGGTGCTTCACCTGGGGGGTGGAGCCAGTATATCTCAGGGATAAATACCAGCGGTACCAATGTTGCAGTGGATATTTCTCCGATGAATGGAATAAAGGGAGTTACTTTCATAGCGGGAGATATTTTTGATGAGGGAACTTTGAGGAAAGTGGAAGAGGTATGCCCCTCAGGCTACGATCTTTTGCTTTCTGACATTCTGATGCACACGAGCGGAAACAAATCAGTAGATCAGGCCAATGCCTTCTTCATAGGAAAGAGGGTACTTGAGGTTTGTGGCAGGGTTCTCAAGCATGGAGGGACTGCTCTGGTTAAAACTCTCCAAGGGGACCTCACAGAGGAGCTCCTGAATGACTACAGGAAAAATTTCTCAAGGGTAAGGGTAACGAAGCCTCCTTCCTCTACTCCACACTCTCCTGAAATCTATATCCTTGCAGAGAATTTTTCAGGAGTTCAACAATCTCCCTGAACCTCTCCACCTCCAGAATAACGAGAGTTTTTCCTCTTTTTCTCTTTATTATTTCTGTAGCCATGTGTTTCGCCCTCTCTCTTTCCAGATTCTCATATCCACCTCTGTTCAAATATCTGTCCCATTCCAGACTGAAGGATACGGGGTCATTCATATTCCATTTCCTCTTCATCAGCCTTCTCTTCCTGAGACTAAGAGAGAGGAGGTCCTGGAGCTGGATATTGTTCACGAATATATCTTCATACACACCGCTGGGTATGTCAATGCCTGCCACCTCAACTCCATCTCTGTCAGCAAGGCGTACCGCTGTAACGTAGGCCTCCGGTGGTATGGACGTATCCCCGAACTTACCTATGTAGTATTCATACATGATCTCAATATCATCCATCTCCACCTCGGATGGTTCCCTCATGAACTGCCTCAAACCGCTTATTTCATCCTCTGTTATAGGTAGAAGAAGAAGATCAAATCTCTCCGTGGAATAGGTGAGGCCCACCTCCTTCCCTGAATCCTTCAGACCTTTGACTATGCCGAGAAGAACTACCTTTTCCTCCCCAAGAAATTCAGCCTTCAATCAACCCTTCTCTCCCTGAGAATTTCCTTGAATTCCTGATTGTCCTTAACCTTGGAAAGTTCAGAGTAGGATATTATAGGTACCTCTGAGTTTCCAGATGCTTCACTTTCCTTTTTCACAATGAGTATGCCATCTTTATTGCTGAGTTCGTAAAATTCCTTCAGGTATTCAACCTTCTTTCTTATCCTAGAAGCCTCTTCTTCAATCCCCCCGAAGTATGAGATTTCCTTGTCCTCAGCAATGAAATTCACTATTGATTTTCTCAACGGAAATACGGAAAACCCCTTGCTCTCCATCTCGGCCTTAACCATTCTTTCAAACTCCTTCATCTTGCGGAAGCTGACGTTCAAGTCCTGCGCATCGACATTCCACAGAAAAGAAACGTAACTAAGAATATCCTCCTCCAGCAACTCCTCCATCTTGAGAGCTATGTCTATGGATGCTGACATCCCCGATTCATACATGAGAACTGTTCTCCTGGTGGTGCCTATGGCAGCGGCTATATCACCCAGTGAAAGCATCTTTTCAGCCCTGAGTCTCCTGAGCTTCTGGGAATCAATTTCCACGTAGAAGCCTCCGGGACCCGCCCTTACGGTTGGCTCTATCCCCTCAGTCAGGTAAGATGTCAGGGTCTGCCTGGATATTATGGGAAGGGAATACCTCGAATAAACAACCCCGTCCTCTACCTTCTCCTCTCTGTTCATGAAGGCAACAACGAGTGGGTGGGCACTGAGGAACTTCGAAATTGCAATCATGGATTTTGACATATCCTCGGTTATCTGCGCCACGTTGGTTATCACCTTGACCACGATTATCTCCTTGTCCTTTCTGAGGATTATGTCGAAGGAATAGGATAGGTCTTCATCTGCACATACCACGCTGTACCCTCCCCTCACAGCAGCCCTTTTTATGGCCTGAACAGTTTCATATCTGTTGTCCATTAACCGTCCTCCAACAATGAAATAAACTAAATATTTAAGTACTACCTATGACGAAGATCATCTATATTGACAAGACTGATCAGCTCTATACCTTCGTATTCGAGGGCCTCCCTTGCTCCCTCCTTCCTGTCAACCACCACAATCACCCTGTCAGTCCTGACATGGATGTCCTTTAATTTCATTATCGCCCTCAGAATTGTGCCGCCAGTGGTGGTCACGTCCTCAACGAACGTCACTGTCTCACCCATTTCAACTTTCCCTTCCATCCACTTTTCAAGGCCGTACTCTTTCCTCTCTTTTCTTATAATGATGAGATCTTTTCCTGTTTCCAGAGAGACTGCCACGCCAAAAGGTACGGCGCCAAGCTCCACGGCCGCGACCTTGTCTCCCGTTACGTATTTCGAAGCCATTTCAGATACCTCCCTCAAAAATCTCGGGTTCAGAAGAGCACTCTTCACATCTACGTAGTAGTCTGACTCCTTGCCTGAAGAAAGTGTAAATTTACCAAACTTAATGTTGCCATTCTTCAGGAGGTACTCACCGATATCTATACCGTCCATTGGAAACACCTATCTCTTATATTCCATCCCCCATGAATACTTTGCTGTTCCTCCATGAGAAAATATTATTACGAGCACATCATAAGGCTCTGAGCCGCTGTAGCTTAGTTGGTAGAGCACCCGGCTGTTAACCGGGAGGTCACCGGTTCGAGCCCGGTCAGCGGCGTCTAATTTCAAAGCACATTCCCTAGATTTTAGATCAGGAGAGAAACTCATCTTCACGGGACGTGGTGTGCCTCTTCTAGCGAGGTATCCCCTATTTTTATAGATTGCTGTGCTCAAGATTTTGCCAAATATCCATTCCCCCTTTTTGTTGTTCCTATTACCAGAATAATATTTGTTCCTCACCTCAAGGAAAGATTCCATACAAATCTGCAGGACCCAAAGTGCTTTTCCAGAATAATCCGTTGACTCTCATCTGGATACAATCTCACCCTTAGGGTCTTGATCATTACTTACACAAGGCAGTTGATTTCAATGAACATTTCGCAATTCATCTCCCCTCTGAAGATTGGAGCTTTCTTGCTTATATACTTGTAATAAATGAAATGAAAGATGAATGGTAGCCACATTTCCTCGGCAACGAGAAATCAACAGCTGGTAACGCTTATCCAAGGTGTACTGGAATCCAAGGATATCGGATCCTTCAGGAAAAAGGTGGAAGATATCATGGAATACTACGATAATTATTCCGGTGAAAAAATATCCTTCAACGATTACCGCTCCCTCAGGGAGGATCTTCGTCAGGCCTACGATTCCAGGACACTTGAGCGTGGCCTTTACTACATCAGAAGACTCAAGAAATCCCTAGAAGAATGGAGAGATAACGGGATAAATGACATTAACCTCAACAGATGGAAAGATTATGATGATATTATCACTGACAGTCTTTGGAATTTCAGAAGGAGAGATTCCTCGGGCTCTCA
>JGI24721J44947_10012204_pt1 | contig 10624 bp, 9 predicted proteins | sample YelNatPaOPGAMG01_FD_44947 | JGI IMG/M metagenome (IMG submission 44947) | reverse complement strand
GCGAGGCCAGCGGAGCGTTTCGTCGACAGATTAGCACGAAGAGCTAACAGAGCACCCAATGGCACAGCGTACACGGCTTCGTGGTCTCCTTGTATCGATTAGTTCAACCAGCGGCAACAAACACATGGAGTTCACGAACCGAGACTTTAACGCTGCGATCAGTACAAGACGGTGTGCGATGCTAAAGACGATACCCGATGGGCAGACGCGATCTAACTTTGTGGAGCAGCCTCTTAGGCATAAAATAAACAACGAGAAAATGAAACCGATCGCAGACAGCCGGTCTAAACAGACCGGAAGGCGTCTTCGAGTGGATTTTCATCTACACTCCATGGTTTTGAGGCATTCCTTTTTGTCTCACTGACGATGAGCCTAATCGAGAAGGAAATCAAGGCCAGTATCTGATATCGAAACTTGTTGCTGCCCAACAGATAGATTTAGGGTTCGTTCTTCTGTATCAGAAAACCTAGAGTGCGGCATCCGCGTATTCTGCATCCAGATATACTCACCCGCGAATAGCTGCCGCACTGCCGTGGCATTCGGGCGATATCTGTCTTTCAGACAACATTCTCGCTTCCACGCAAAGCCCCTGACGCACAGGCCGCGGGCAGCACAACCAGTACCTGCAGAGAACATCGTGCAACGCTCCCCAGCGTTTGAAATCTGTCGAGGTTGCCGTGCTCTCGCTCCGATGAAAGCTCCAAACGCATGCAAAGCTCACACGGGCCATTGGTGTTCTATCTCCGTCCGATGGGCTGTCTCAAAATCCAAGTGCACAAAGCAACGCTCCACGTAAGGCAAACACTCAATGCGGGCCTGGAGCGACTCCCCAATGTCATGAGAAACAACCAGCGGCATCTGCGGATCCAGCACAATATCGATTTCGGCAAAGCATGCTGGACCCACGTGGTACAGACAAACACGATCGATCGCTCGAATCCGCGAATCATGCCAAAGCGCTGCAAAAGTTACCACAGAGTGCAGCCTACAGGATGCCGAGCGCGACANAAACTGATCTAGATGTCGTGAGGTCAGCCGCCACCAGTTGCGTAGGATAAAAGCAGAGATGAGCATGCCACCGAGAGGGTCTGCGGGCGGCCACCACTGCGCCAGAGCAGCAGCGCTCAGGGCACCCATATTCGACAGACAGTCATTCCAGTGGTCCATAGCCAACGCTGCAACCGAGTCCTGCACAGATACACGACAGTAGAGGAAGAGCGCTGCCTTGCTCAACAGGGCCACACCGATCCAGATGAGCACTGGGCGGGTAAATGGGTGCACTGTTGGTGACCGTTCCGAGCCGCTCACGTACAGCACCAGCGACTCTATGGACTGCGTCAGTACATTCAAGGTCAGTGCGGTCATGAGAACGGCCATGAGGATCACACCCACCGACTCGAGCCGCGTCCTACCGACCGGGTATCGATAGCGAGTGGTGCGATCGTGTCGGTGGTGGCGCACATACCACGTCAGACCGATAATGACACCAGAGAAAAAGTCGAGGACGGCATCCACGGTATTGGCCAACAGCGCGAGACTTTGCATGGACACATAGGCATACGCCTGCCCAAGGAGAAGCAGCAGGTTCGCTCCGTTGGATGCGAGGATCGCGCGTCGAGCGTAGTCTTCGGTGTCGACTCCTTGGTGCTGCGACTTGTTCGGAGGCATCATCGCGGTCCCTGGACGCTCCTCGGTCGACGTGCAGCTCGTGTAGGAGACGCTGGGCGTTGGCTCCGCAGTCAGCAGGTGCTTCGCTTCCTCAGGCGCTTCTGTCGAGAGGTTTGGCGTTGATGCCGCTGGCCAGCAGCTCGCATCCGCCGGGGCTGTCGGCAAAGACACGTACTGATCGAGCAGTTCATTCTGACGCTCATAAAACTTCCGGAGCGCAGCGTTCTCCAGATGCGTTGCATCCGCTCGAAAAAAGGCGCGTCTCCACTGTAGCGCCAACTGGTGACCCTGCACTGCGCTCGGTACGTTCATTCAGTGATTTTATGGTAGGCTGCCCGGATTCTGCAAGTGCACAAGGAAGAAAACGCCTGGTTTTCTGGATGAAGCGCTTCCCTGGTGGCACCTACCCGCCAAGTATAACGCGCTTTCCCGGTGGAAATGGCACCCGGGTAGAGCGCGTAGCTCCCGATGCGTAGCTGACTTCTCTACTCGAGCGTAGAGCAGCTACAGGCCTTGTGCATTCGCTAGGCTTTCCACTTAGTGCCTCTTTGACAAGAAAGTAGTTCGACTCGGAAGCACGTCGCTCCTAGCGGGTGCAGCAGCGAAAAACGCTCTGCCCGCAACCCAGGTGACTAGTGCGCTGGACGACGAGGCGTCGGTGTTTCGCTTCAAGCGACACTAGAGCTGAGCTCAGCGTGGACGCGAACGAGTCTCGAGGTTCGCAGCTTCCATCGTCGTATAGCGGTCAGTTGTCTATCTGGTAGACTGTTGACACTTGCCGTCTGTGTAGGAGACAAGGAGGCTGTACCTGGGTTGCTCTTCGGGACGAAGCACCAGCACCTGCATCAACGTAGCCGCGCTTCGTCTCTGCAAACGAACGCTTTGCGGAAAGCGACGCGTTTAGCTAAAGCACAGGACTCGGGTGTTTTTGGAGACGCTGTTTGAAAAGCCGAGAATAAGAGGCTCTGCGTTAGAAGCGGACTCTGTAGGGTGCATAGACGCTAGGGCAGCACGCTTGGGCTCTGGAAAGCACACGAGCGCGCAGCCGGAGCAACAACAGCTGCAACCGAACTCGAAACGCTCTACGCATACTCGAAGAAGCACTGATTCGGGTTGGTGCTGTTTTCGTGCAGCGCAGGATAGGGCTCGCGGTGGTACGACTCTCCCGCTTCCGGTGACCGGGCGTGAAGGCGGCGTCACAGCCAGGCCAAACCGTTGCAACTGACGCGATGCAGCACGTCAAGCGCGGGCAGCAGCAGCAGCAGCAGCGAATCGTGCTCTCCAGAACTGCAATGAGTATGGCAAGGGCACCAGTGGTGCGTTCTTGGGGTGCGACAGGTCAAGTTTCTGAACTATGGAGAGACGCGCTCCAGCGGGATAACCGACTATCTGGCCCGGTTATGAGGCTGCTGGGTGTACGGACTCAGGTTGCCAGCATTCTGTCGTTTGCGGCACCTGTCTTGCAGCCGAGCTCGATATCGGAGACCAGTTTCCCGCGTACTCTAGAAACATGCAGGACAAAGGCGATATGCTGGTTGAGCGTTCGGGCGGCTGCATATACGGCATCGTCGTCGTTCGGCTCGAAACGCAAAAACATGATACAGCGGAACTGCGACCGCTCTGCACCGCTGTTGACTGTTGCAGCTGGATGGTCAATGCAGAGGAACGCCAAAATCATGTTTTTGGGTCCCAGGACGCCTTTCAGAAAGCTTGCCACTGTCGGGGTGGTGCTACTCAAGGCCACCGCTCCGACCGAGCAGAAAGAGACCCAACCGCTGTGGTATACAGGTGTNATTCGGAGGAATCGTCCAGAGGCTGAAGATCTCTTCCTTCTGGAGTGCGTTGTTCCCCAGGAAATCGTCACGAGTTATCACGTACCTGGTCAGTATGTGATGCTTCGACGCGATTCGATGCAAGCGAAACCGGGTTTCTTCTCGATAACCTCACCACCGCATCATCATCCTGACGCCGCAGACTGTATCGAACTGCTGGTGAAACAGGTAGATCGAACGCGTTGGCTATGCGCTTTAACGCCTGGATCATCGGTGGAGGTCACAGTGGCGCAGGGCTCGGGCTTCGCGCTCCGGTCTGATACCCGTGACGCTATCCGACATGTGCTGCTCTTCGCGACTGGAAGCGGTATTGCGCCAATCCGAGCGGTATTGGAGGATGATCGCTTTTTGGCTCATATGGATTCCGTCAAGCTTTACTATGGATGCCGCAACCTGCACCGAATGGCCTACCAGGAACGCTTTGCACAATGGCAACAGGAGCGCGGTGTCCAGGTGGTTCCCGTCTTGAGTCAACCGGACACCTCCTGGACAGGCGAACGCGGTTACGTTCAGCACGCGTTAGAACGGGACGGTGTGCAGACGCCTCCTGAGCAAACACTCGTGTTTTTGTGCGGTCTCCCGGGAATGACGTCAGCAGTAGAAGCGTACCTCTTGAAGCAGGGCTTGAAGAAGCAACAGATTCTCTATAACTTTTAAAGAGATCGCTGGACACAAACCTGGGCTGTTGCACGTCGAACAAGGCGTTGGGTTCGCAGCTCCTGACCGACAGCCTCTAAGGACGTGCACGCTGCAGCATTCGCTCCGAGTCCGACGAGATCAGCAGCAACGCAACCCCGTGGATATTCGTCCACGACCCGTGACGCATAGGTCGAAAGTGCCGCACCGAACCAGACGCGCTCTTCAGTACACTCGAACTGCTTGATTAACAGGATGTTTACGCCCGGTATCCGCGCTTGCTCACAAGTTTGTTATCCGCGTCCGCCAGCGCGTCGATACGGAACTTTCGAACTGGGCGATAACAAAGCCGCTCCGCGAGTCCCAGATGCAAGGATGCGGTTAGCGCTGCAGCAGTTGCAACGCTGGAAGCTTGTTTATATGATTCATTTAGGTTCAATATTGAACAATAGTACCACATCCATGGGCATTCATGATTGTCGCTAGGTGCTGCTGCTGCTGCTGCTGCTGGGCACTGTCCCGTGCACGACCATTCGACATAGCCGTGATTCATGTGTACCAACCGGGACACGAGGTTGCTATCCAGCACCTCACCATGTATCCAAGCGCGGCTCGTCGTCCTCTCGTCCGTTCAAAGGCAGAAAATCAGTAAGCATTTACAGACGCGCTCTAGAGTGAAGTCTGCTCGGGGTCTAGGTGCGCTCACCGCGCGGAGGTACACCTGCAGAGCCGATCAGCACGCTTCGCAGCGGCAGCGAGTCGAGGTTCGTCGACGGAATTTGGAGTCATTCGGTCTCGGTGAAGCGACGATGGTGACGGAGCATCCATCGCCACCACGAGCGTGTGAGACAAGCACGGCATCTGGAAGTTTCGTAGATCGATGGAGCAGGCGGTAGCCATCGGTATCCAAAGCGCCGCGGTAATCGCTTCTCTTGTCGGTAACAGCAAGCACACATCCGAAGAAAAATCCTGGTCGATGTATTGATCCTAGACCGCCAAAGGGTATTGCAACGACACCGCCACGGGGCAAGCATGCTTTGCTTTTACTTGAGCATGAATGCTTTCGCACTGCGCTTGTTGTGTGCACTATCCTAATATGGTTTATCCCAGCGCCTTTGCGAACAGTGCTCCGCTCTTAAGATCACACTGCGCACCCAATCGCGACTGGTACTTGTTTAATCTACGAGCGCGGTTCGACACGCAACGATCCATTGATGACGTTGCATGGGCGATTGGCGCTCGCGTCTAGTTCAAGCATCCTTGCTGCTCATATGGGGCCACTTTGGCGAGCTTTCGACGTGCTCGCGCCGAAATGAGTGTTGGCTTCTGCGAAAGATGCAATGCGCAGCTCGAGGATTGGCACATGCCACTTTTGTAATGGGCATGCTTTTGCGTCCAGCACAGGCGTTAGGGATCGTCGTGAGCAGCCTCAGTGGGCAGTCGCTTGCGTGGCAAGTCCGAATGCACAACAACGATGCGTTGATTACCGTTCGTGGCCGTTTTTCGCAACATGCACATGGACTGATTTTGAAACAAAGGTCTCGCGTCACTGAAAAATGCTTGAGCGCCGTCTACAGGTTGCTGCGGCTTCGGATGCCGGCAACGCCGCGGTGATACCGGAGAGGCGGCCTCGCGGCACGATTTCGTCCCTGAGGGTTTCGCATCACCTGCTCCATTCCTGCTCATCGCCAGCGCCCGCCGTGCATCTTCTATGGCATTCACGACAGCTATAGCGCTTCGTGGAAATCCTTCGGGGTCTGCATCGCACGCCAGGTGCCAGTAGATAGCGCACTCAAGCACGCTGCACGCGAAACACCTGCAGAGAGCACTCTCTCATCGGATGAGCGAGCGTCTCGCTGTTCCACGTGCCTGCATCATAGATGAAGCGTCCAGGCATATGGACTCAAGTTGCTGACCGAACTTTCTCTGATAGCGCCTCAGCTGGGTGGCATTGCCTTCGGGATAGCACTCTCTCATCGGATGAGCGAGCGTCTCGCTGTTCCACGTACCGGCATCATAGATGAAGCGTCCAGGCATATGGACTCAAGTTGCTGACCGAACTTTCTCTGATAGCGCCTCAGCTGAGTGGCATTGCCTTCAGAACCGCCAGTAGCGACGTACAGCACCTCTCTCAACCGTTCCGGGGCATCTGCAAAGTATGCACTGAGCGCGAGGAGCGTCGGCGGTGCGTAAATCAAATCAAAATAAGACGGTAATGCCCGCCACAACCTGTAGAGTTCCGATTTCAGCGTCCCGAAACCACCGGACTCGTTCGGCAACACTTGTACGCTCCGTCGTAGCGACACCGCTGTGCCTCGAGAAGCTGCATGGGTACGTGCTTCCAGTCGCCGAAACTGGGCCTTCAGGTATTGGGAATCACCTACACAAGCGACTGCCAGTACTTGCACATTCGCTGGCAGGTACTGTTGCAGGTACCACGCGGTCGTGCCAGTGCCTGCTGGGACACACACCATTCGGATATCACGCAGGTCCTCTGCGGCAATAGACTCCGCCAGTCTGCGCAAACCAACCGCTGCCTCCGGACAAGCAACGCCTTGCGGCACGAATAACTTCTGCGGGTAGCCGATCTGCTCGCTTTGCCGCTGGTACTCCTGCTCGAGCTCGGAAACGGTGCTTTGATATTCGGTAAAGGTTCGGCACTCCCAGAGCTCCATACCAAGGGAAAGTGCCCGCTTGAGGTTCCCGCACGGCCGCTCTCGAAGCCAGCGCGGCAGCGGACGGGTTACGTACTGGAACCGGACCCCTAAAGCACTAGAGAAACCTGCAAGTGCGAGCATCGCGTTGCTCTGGGCCCCACCGTGGCTAACGAGGCGCTCGACCTTCATCGACGTGTTGCTAGCGGCTTCCGCAAAGGCCGCGAGTTTGCGAGCCTTGTTTCCACAAACAGCACCCAGCGGTCCATCANNTCCAAGACAGTTAATATCGTCGCGGAATACCTTGAGCGGAACAGGTGTCGCTCCAGCACAGGTGAAGAGCCACGGCGGGAGCAACACCGTCTCTATAAAAGTCGCCGCTCTGCTCGCAGGTTGTTGTGCTGCGACTTTCCTGTGCGCCCGACGAAGCCGGGTACTGTCGCTGGTGCGGGGAGAACGCATCAATGGCTCGGAAGCGCCTTTTCATCCACGCTGAGCTTGCCTTTAGCCAAAGCGTGTACGCACGGCGAACGCCAGTAGAGCCAGATACGAACGAGACCTTCGTACCAGGACAAGCGTTCCACGTAAGCCTGCGAAGAACGACAACACCGCCGCGCTTTCAGCGACGCGTCACTAGTCGTTTCCAAGCTCCGAGGTATCCAACGCGGATGTTTTCGTTGCAGAATCCGTGGTATGATGCATCAGCGGCGGCAGCAGCAGCAGCAGCACCGCTACTTGTTTCAAAGCGGCAGGCACTGTGCGTCGGCCTGGGGACCTCCAGTGCGCTGCTTCTCTACGTAACCTACTGGATCGCTCTCGGCCGTCTCCAGAGACGAGGAAACGTACCCGATATGCTGTCTGAACCAAAAGTGCGCCAAATCTTCCGCATCCTTGCTTTCATGGAACTCTTCGTCGTCTACTTGGCTCCGTTGCTTGCGACGGCGTTCGCACAGCTCAGCGGCGGTGCGAGCGTACCCCCGCTCGGGTCGACACTGAGCCTCGCTGCCCTGTACTTTCTCCCGAATATGGTCATGACTGCAGTAAATATTCGATTGGAAGGTTTATTTCGAAAGCGAAAGCAATTGCTCGTTAACTACAGCTCCACTGCTGTCAATAATCTGTGGCGACTCATAGCATATGTTCTGATCCTCCTGGATACGCAACGACGACGCCTGCAGGCACCTGCATCGGCTTCAGCCTCGGATATCCGGGCTCTCGCAGGCTTTCGGCTTGTTGCATACGCTGGTATCCTGATAAGTGTGCTCATTATGATCGTGTTCGAACCAGTTGCAGTCTGGGTACTTGCGCCTGCATCACTGCAGCGGGTCACTGCGAAGAAGGATCACCCGGGTTCTTGATCCGGAGCTTTCAGGAGAATGCCCTCCATTTTCGCCAGGTCACACACGATTGTTGCAATACTTCCATTCTGGACCATGGTGATGAGCTGCTCGGAGGTCGTGCAGGGCTTTCTGGTCTCCAGCGTGTTGAACACTGAGATGCGCCCTGGATCCGTGAGCCATTGTGTTAACGTCGCGAACGTAGCGTTTCCGGAGCAAGTTGTGCCTCTGCATCGTTGATGTGCATCGGACAGAGCATTCAGTGTGTTGTGAGTGTAGCATGGCAAATGTGAGCAGGAGGAGCGATTATCCGTTGCGTCTCAAACGTGCCATTCCAGGCAAAACTGCTGTTTCGCGGTGTTTTGGCGCGTAGCTACGCTTCCCGCATCATTTCCTGTGCTTTCATGTAATGAAGGCTGTGCTTGATCGAGAAAATACTTGTGGTCATCGGATACATCCGCGATATACCTGACGAACATGTTGTGCTGAGGCCGATCACACGAGCCGCACCGACGCGTTCTCCATACTAGCGAGGCGACTGATATAGCTCGTGTGCTGAAGCCAGACGCATGAGCTCTATTCATACCCTGGTCATCCCGGTTACATGTCTGATGACACCTCTCTATTCGAGACGCTCAGTCGCAGGTTCTCATGGGCTTCAGTCTAAAAAAAGCAGCTGAACGCGTACGTTCACGGATTCGCTCGGGAGCAACAAGTCGCCTTGCCGTCTCGCACAGCCTTTTACCAGGCAGGACGCCCTGTTGCCTACAGCGGCGGCGCACCTGAGTCTAGTAGAGACGTTCGCCACGTGTAAACGAGCGTCCAAACCAAAACAAATAACAGGAAAGCAGGCCACAGGTTTTCTGTGAAGCACAGCCAAGCAGTGTTCTCTCCGTAGGTTTCCAACTGCACGCCGATGAACTTGCGTAGCACAGTGGTCGGTAGAAAGCACGTGACCAGAATGTACGCTGATAGTGCCCCAACGCCCGTCAAAGGAACCAGACCGAAGAGTAGCGCAAAACCTAGCGCACAGAGCAAACGCAAGTAGAACACCAGCGTCAAAAGCCTGGAGCGGTCCCACGAAGCTACCTCAACTCGAAGCCGCTTTCTCCACCGGTGTAGCACTGCACGCTGATGTGCTTGATCTGGCATAGATCAGAGCCTGAAAGCGAGTGAACTTGTGTGTTCGTGTATAACCGACCTTTGGAGAGAACGTATGCGTTGGAGGACGCGAAGCACCAACCAAACACGTATCCTCTCTCAAAGCCGAGGATGCGATACTGTCGCAGAGGAACTGCTGCTGACGCCCAACGTACCGAGATGATCTGTTTATATAAGCTGTGGCATAGGGCGAGAGTTAAAGATCCTCCTCCATCAAGAATGAGCAATGGATACATTGTTCTGGTGCTGGTTTATGGAAGTGTGGATGCCCTTGTAGAGGATCCGCGGTCGATACCCTGCGTAACGACGGCTGGTGCGTATGTCGTCAATAGACTGACTGACTGTCGAGGAGGCGGGAATCCGTGTCCCCATTGAAAGAACAGCACACCCGTAAACGAGCTCGTCCGCACCGCAAGTTCAGTCCTTGATCTGGTGGAGGAACCTGGCACCCGTTCGGAGTCGAGGCGAGCGGTCTATGGAACGCCCATTTGCGGGTTTCTCGGAAAGATATAGAAACACTCCCGCTGCGCGGCAGCAGCTGCAGACTGAAGTCTATTGGGCGACGCGCACTCTGAGTTGTGTTCCCTCTGGGCGCACGTGCTCATGAATGCCATTACATTGTCAGCCATGATGATGCCTCAAGGACGTCCGAGTTCACTTGGCACTATTCAGGTCCAGTTGACTGATCATAGCGGGACGGCGTCCAATGAACTGCGCAGAGCGTCCGCTGCACCAGACACGACGATCAGTTCGCTCACTGGCCAGAATGAACGCTTCCAACCAAATGCTTCGTATTGTGCAAACGCTACCGTTTACCTGGATACCGATACCAGCCTCTGGACGGGCGCCTCCGTGCTCCACTGTTGACGCTGGTGCGATGCACAAATCGATGATCCCGTTGGCGTCAACACTCGAACGATTCCGCGACCTGCCGGGGACGGCTCGGAGGCACCAGAGTCTCCTGAAACGTGACTCCTGTTAAATGCACTACATCTGCCGTTTTACGCAGTGCATCGGCATTGTGTCTGGGCCTTGTATCGAGCCGGTGCGAAGGCGCTCCGGGTCGAAAGCCAAGGCGATGTGCACCGTATGCATCTGGTGTCAGGAGGTCGCGCACTTGCGCCTCAAGTGAAGCGAGGAACACTGAGCACCTGTCTTTCAGACATGAATGCGACGATGAATTCCTAGTCCTCAATATCCAGGAAATCGTCTATGATACACAGACTAGTGAGTCCTGGAATGCAGAAGGCAGCACAACCTTTTTGGTTTTTCTCGAAGATATTTAAAATACAGAATTGGAACATTTTGATTCGAGAACGATCATGGTAGGGTTTTA
>JGI24721J44947_10012200_pt1 | contig 10625 bp, 15 predicted proteins | sample YelNatPaOPGAMG01_FD_44947 | JGI IMG/M metagenome (IMG submission 44947) | reverse complement strand
CGCTATCCATTGAAGGCGATGTGCGGTGATGGAGAACAGACCTTCTGCGTAGACAAGAGAGCATTTTGTCGGACAACCTCCCAAAATGGAACTATATGAGAAAGAATTGGAAGCAGTAGTGGGTGCCCGTTCCAGAAAGGCTGGCAGGCGTCTGCACGTCAGTTGGAGAAGTCTTGTCCAGGGCGGGTTTCTCGCCAAGACTGTATTGCGCCCGTCGGTGGCAGCGTTTTTCCTTAGAAAGACGTTTGTTTTCAGGGTGCATAGGTGAGACTGCTTGGAGAACTAAAAAAAGGTTGGCCAGTGCGCACGGACTTGCGAAAGCCCAGTACTTTCTGCGTTGTCACGAGCATGTCGTCTCCGGGAAGACGTCGCGAAATGGACATAATGAAGTTGGTCATGGCGGACTACGAGGTGGAAATGGCGAACGAGGACTCCAACGCGGAGTTTTACGTGAAGTTTCGGGGTCCCAAGGACACGCCCTACGAAGGCGGTGTCTGGAAGGTACACGTGGAGCTCCCCGAGGCCTACCCATACAAGTCTCCAAGTATCGGCTTCGTGAACGCTATCTATCATCCGAACATTGACCAGATGAGTGGGTCTGTGTGCTTGGATGTGATTAACCAGACCTGGTCGCCGCTCTTCGATCTTTTGAACGTTTTCGAGGTTTTCCTGCCGCAGCTGCTCACGTATCCGAACAGCCAGGACCCTCTGAACGGCGAAGCGGCGGCACTGCATCTTCGTGAGCCACAGCGTTTCCAACAGAAAGTGAGAGAATTCGTGAATCGATATGCACGCGAGGAGGACTATCCAGTGGCGTCAAGAACGCAGGCGCTGCGTCGCCATCAGCAGAGCCGGAGTGCCCAACCGAGCACATCCTCCCTGGCCTCTTCATCTAAGGGTGCGACTGCGAACGCTGCCGCTGATTCGGCGCACGATACGACCAGGGCGGCATCCAATGGTAGTGCAAGTGAACTCGAGTCGCTGAGTGACAGTGACGACGAGGAACGCAATGCGCTGGATGATGGTGCTCAGGCGTTCAGCTTCAGCGGACGACGCCTGGTTGGCAACGGTAATTCCTGATGCTTTCCCGACATCCGCGCAGTGCGAACGCACTGCTCATATGCACGAGCTCGCTGTACACAGCGACAGCGCGGCATGCAAAGCCCGACATGGACTGTACGGTGAACGCAGAGGCCCGGGAATTCGTCCCAGCATTCAGTCGACCGAGAGACAGCGCGTAGCGGGCAGGTCTGTTGCAGTGAAGCTGAGCGGCAACGAGTGAAATCATGGACCTTCGCGTGTGGCAATGACGACGAGCACGCGTCGCCGTGAGGCTACCCGCGTCCGCTGTCGCTTGACCTGCTCCAGTGCCGCCGCAGTCAACACAGTCGCGCATCGGCCTGGTTGCATCATTGCAGCTGATCTGGAGGCATCAACAGTACCGAAACGAGCACCGTGACTGCTGCGGATACTGTTTCGGTTGCGATATCGTCAAACGCGCCAGAAGGTTTCGCCAAGGGAGCTGGCGGTGGAACGGCACCGCNAACGATCTTTGGACGCCGCCACCGCTTTGCGAAGCATATCCGCCATGCAGCGAACGTGTATTGCAGAAGAAACTAGCGCCAAGCGTATGCAGGGGATGTGTCGCATGCTGCCCAATACCAAACCATGCGATGTGTATGCCAGTGCGCGTTGCGCAGCTCGGTGAAGCACGATACCCATCGCGAGCAACGCACGACACCTCAACACACTCTATCCCGATCGTGAAGCGCTCGATCACTCGTTGGCAAGTCGTTTGGCGTGCTGCACTGCACAGACACTCTCCGCTAATTGCTCGCTATGCACACCTGCAAATTGACGCTGCACTGTGCAAGGAGATATGCACAGAAGCACGTGGATATATGGAGGCTGCAGCTATCGTGTGGGCCTCTTCGGTGCGATCGCGCACTGCACGAGCAGTAGTCACAGCACAACGATGCCACGGAGGCAGGTGCGGCTCTCTGCAAGGCAGGTTCGTACACCCAGCGTCATCCTGAGTCGTCCTAGGGCCCAATCAGATACCCTTTTGCTCATTAGAGATTCTAGATACTTGCGGTACGGCTTGTGGTGAAGGACTTGTTGTAAATGTGGCGTTCCGATTCCGAATATTCTACGCGGTAGTGCACGCTCGGTTGGTATCAATGGGTAACCGCGACGCGTATGCAGACACCCGTGCTCCAGCGTTTACAAATGCACTGCGACGGGGGGCGCTGGAGCGGTGTCGGCTGAGGAGATGCCGCGTTATCTCCGTGCGGCCTGATATAGGCATGACCAAAGCGCGGTAACGACTTGTGGTTCCGTAGCGACCTGATAGCCATTCGACCTGGACGAGCGCGCCAGTGGCGTCGAGATACCAGAGTCAGAACGCAATATTTCAGTGGGTGCGGGGATCATGGTCATCATGGGCAGTAGCTGCACAGGTTCGGGGTTTGCAACTGAGGTGCTTGGTACACGTCAACGCCCTGCTGCCTGGTTTCGGATACAAATGCCGGAACACGTGTCAGCTTACAATGGAAACCTGAAGCGCACGCCCTGTCCCTGCACGACGTTTTATTCCGAGATTGGTTTCGATGGACAGTCTCGATAGTCGCTGGACAGCAACATGGGGTTACGGTTTCATAGGCATTGTTAAGATGCTTGGTGGATTTCCCGGAGTGATTCATTCGACGAGTTGCTGCTGGACTCCGTTACGTCATTGGAGTCGAGATGATTCGCAAAGATCTTGATCAAGGGTGCGCAAAATACCAGATATCACCATCCAATGCATACGTACAATCCTCCATACTTNTCCTTTCGTGACGTGCAGCAAGCTCGAATCAAGCATGTATCTTGATTTCGGACTCTAGTTTTCAAGCCAACGAATAGGGGCAGCCATCAGCGCCGCCGGTTTTCACGACGAAAATGATTCGACTTCGTCCCTCGGCGAGCTGTTCACAAGTTCGTCATGTGTGCTCACTGAACTTGTCATGTCTAGTAATCAATTCGGTTGGAAAGACAAAGGCATCTCTCTTTGTGGACGTCGACGGAAGGGCCCCCGACTCTCCTGGTTGCATGGAAAAGGGTTCTGGAATTCGATTTGCGTCATTGCATCGATCGCTTCAAGTAGAGCGTGCGCCACAGAGGCGAAAAAAGAAGCATAGACGAATTGAAATGTCTCGACGTGTTCTCCAGCCCGGATACTCCTTCCCGTACCTGCTTCCTCATCAACAGAATCAAGTTCCACAAATCCGCCATCGAATGGTACAGCATGCTCTTGCGCGTGCAGCCAACTGCGGACTCGCCGAATGCATCGCCCAGCGAAAACCTTTGATCGTGGCATAGCGTATCGGGCGCGGAAACCGTCAGGATATCGAGTGGTGCCTTCTGTATACCTTACGGGCAAGTACAGAGCGACGAAGCAAGCCGTCAAGCGCCACCAGATGGCGTATAGNGGCGGATGCGTTGCAGTGGACACAAATGGGATGATCTGACTAGTGTCGAGTGTTACCGTTGCGAAGAGCACACCTANACTGTATACAAAGATGGCGAACCTGAGCACCCAGGCGTAGATCGCTACGCCTGCCTCTANGTGAACTGCGTCGACAACAGCCGAAAGCGGCGATATCGGAACCTGAACGCTGCCATTAGCCGCCCTCGACTGTGCCCAACAGAGCCGGAGAAAACGGAGCGACCAGCACGTTCAAAGGCAGGAGATGAGAGGAATACGACACNGGGCCGACGCAGAAACAGCAAATAAAGGCCCCTGTTGATGCNCCGTAGCAGGATGCCCAGACGTTAGCGCGTATGACACCGTTCGTGAACTCGGTCCGTTGTAAGCTGAAACGGGAGTAGGGTGCGAACATTTCCGTATTTCTCCTGGCGTACTACTACTACTACTACTTACATGTGCTGAGGACATGGGCACATTGTGCATACACTTCTCAGATTCCTTTATGTATCATGATCATGCCTTCTTCGCTGCTGCTTTCGTTACTTTGCCTTCCGCCTCTTTCTTGTTGACCTCCTTGATGACGCCTACGGCCACCGTCTGGCGCATATCACGAACGGCAAACCGCCCTAGTGGTGGATACTCGCTAAACGTTTCCACACACATGGGTTTGGACGGAATCATTCGAACCATGCAGGCATCGCCGGCTTTCACCTTTTCAGGGTTCTCTTCGATCTTCTTGCCGGTGCGGCGATCGATTTTCTCTAAGAGCTCCGCAAACCGACAGGCGATATGGGCAGTATGGCAATCAACAACGGGCGCGTACCCGGCCCGGATCTCGCCCGGATGATTCAGAATGATGACCTGTGCCTTGAAGTCCTCCGCGGCCTTGGGTGGGTCGTTCTTGCTGTCTCCGCATACAAAGCCGCGCTTCAGTTCCTTGACACTCACGTTCTTGACGTTGAAGCCAACGTTGTCACCTGGCCCAGCCTCGGGGAGTGACTCGTGATGCATTTCAACTGACTTGACTTCAGTCGTCAGACCAGTGGGCGCGAAGGTAACCACCATGCCTGGCCGCAGGATACCCGTCTCTACCCGACCGACGGGCACCGTGCCAATACCGCCGATCTTGTACACATCCTGCAGGGGCAGACGCAGTGGCTTCTCGGTGGGGCGCTTCGGAGGCTCGATGGCATCAAGCGCCTCCAGCAGGGCTGGTCCCTTGTACCACTTGGCAAGCGGATGGTCCGATGGCACTCGCTCGAACAGGTTGTCGCCAGTCCAGCCCGAGATTGGTACCTTGGGAACCTTGTCCGGGTTGTAGCCAACCTTCTTCAAGTACAAGTTCAACTCTTTGGTGATTTCATCATAACGCGACTGAGACCAGTTCACGTTCTTATCGTCCATCTTGTTCACCGCCACAATCATCTGTTTCACACCGAGCGTGTACGCGAGCAGCGCGTGTTCACGAGTTTGTCCGTTCGACGAGATACCAGCCTCAAACTCTCCAGGAGGAGACGCAACCACCAAGATCGCAAGGTCCGCCTGAGACGTACCCGTGATCATGTTCTTGATAAAGTCACGATGCCCAGGAGCGTCGATGATCGTGAAGTAGTACTTGTCCGTCTCGAACTTCCACAGCGCGATATCGATCGTGATCCCTCGCTCCCGTTCCGCCTTTAGTTTATCCAGCACCCACGCGTACTTGAACGAACCTTTTCCCATTTCGTTCGCCTCTTTCTCAAACTTTTCGATCGTTCGCTTGTCGATGCCGCCGCACTTGTAGATCAAGTGACCCGTCGTAGTCGACTTGCCCGAGTCCACGTGACCGATAACCACCACGGAAACGTGCGTCTTTTCCTTACCCATTTTTTTCGGAACGTATGTGTGTTGTTCGATGCGTTACGATGCGCGTATGTGGAGGTCAGTACTAGCAACGGAAACGAGTTCGTTTCGACGTCGACCCAGTCGGTAACGCGCAAGTCCAGAGACGTTTCTGGGTCAGGGAGAGACCGTCGTAGTGCGACGGCGGCTGGCGACGAGCCCGCCGCAAGCTGTCCTTTTATTCCAGTTAGTTACAGTTTCTATGAAGAAGCCTGATGCGGTCGACGGCATCGTGCACGGCATGGTGCCCGCTGGCGACGCGCCGTTGCTACTGAAACTGAACCTTTAGGGATTTTGCAGACACAGGTTGGCTCCACCGATCGCGCTGGTGCCGGTCCAGGGCCGTCCTTCCCCTGCGTGCAGCGCATGGCACGGGGGTCTACACAGTCACCAAACTCAAGCGACCGTTCTGAAATCTGGGTCTCTTTCGATCGTCATCACGACTAGCTTTCGCAGACTTTTTTTCTACGACTCGTTCCTTATTGTCTCTCTTATCTCCGGCTTTCAGTGCGTCGGTCACTCCTGTCCATCTAGCCCCGTTGTCAGTAGTCGAAGGGTTTTGATAGCAGCGTGAAAGGTTGGTATTTCGCGACTTCCTGCTGTTGTCTACGCACTTGATAGAGAGAAGGTTTTTGCGATCGATGATCCAATTTTTGTCATCGTCTACGTTGTATACGGCCTGAGTGTGCTCTTCGTCGTGGTGACACGTTACTGTGGTTCGGTACTCCCATGTATCGATGCCACCGCCTCCGATTCCAGTGGTTGCCCTATGACGCATAAACGCATGATTCATCGATCGATACATGCTGGTGACGGGCACAGAAGGCTTGCTTCCATGCCGTCGTCCGATGCCGGCTGAGGTGCCATACCCGAAGATCACCGGCTTGCTCTGGTCGACCCGCTCGACGAGTTCTCAGTCGGCTGCACGTGGAAGCGAGCGCTTTCCCATTCGATTGAGGATTGTGGATCTCAACGCTGTCAAAAGTGAATTAGGCAACGAAAGCGGAATCCCGGCTGGAAAACAAGACGAGCAATTTCGATCCGTGTACGCTTCCTTGCCTGCGAATATACGATACACTTTCGACTGAGACGGCGCTGCTGCGATGTTGCAAGTCCGATTCCAAGACCCTTGTTCATGCAAACAGGAGAGAAGGGAGCCTCTGGGGGCATTCCCCGTGAAAAGCGTCTTGTTCGTCTCGAGTGCCGTTTCGCCAATAACCACAATGAGATAAGCATTTGGCTTTCGGACGTATTCTATTATTCGTTTACGTGAGAATATCAGTAAACGCTCGACAAGAGCCTCTGAACGAGTCATCCGGGCACGAGATCGGCATTGTTTCGTCTCCAGTCCAGAAGCGCCACTNGCCGCGCCTGCGAGTTACCGCATCGAAGCGGGATCGAAAACTTGACGCATGCAGCACGTCAGGAAGCGGAATGAATATATGCTGCTACGTACGAATCAGAAAATCAATAACCGATATTGTTTGCGCACTTGTTCCAGCACATCTCAATCATCCTGTTTCCGATACCGTCATGAGTTCTAGCGCCGAAAAGCAGAATGCGCCACCCGAATAACCGACCAGCCAACCCTGAACTACGTTTAGACGAGCACACCCTTGTTGCTGTACTTGGAACATCGAAACTGCGTATCTAAACGAGTTCGGAAGCACTCGCATTCCAGGGACAGAGCGAGTAGTTCAGGCTTCGATTTTAATCCTATATAAACGCTAGCGCAGGCAATAGACANCAGCGAGTACCGGCTACGCATGCGACACATAGAAACGGACAGGGCGCGCGTNCGTGCCCTGGGCACTCGCGACCTGCATCGCGGGTTGCTCTCGCAACCGCGCGTTCACAGCGATGCGTATTCCAGTGAGAATCGTCGTCTATCAAATAAAACGCGGTTTCTGGCCTGTCGCACGCTGCAGACTTGCGTCACGCGCTTGAGCGAACGACATAGGTGCTATGCAGCGTCTTCGCCGTGCAGAGCCGCTTCGCGCCTAGATACGGTGCGCTCTGGATGGGGGCCCACGCAGCCGATAGAACGTCACGCTGGCTGCGAGGCTCGTTCGGAAGCAGCAAGCGTTCCCGTCATACTGCTCTGCTACGTGTTTTTTTTCTAGAGGTTTTGCGCACGCCCTAGCACGGATCCGATGCGCTTGAGCCCTACACCAGAGTATGTGCGCATCGAGCAATCGCGCCACAGATGCGCGGAAACCTTTCAAATGCTCGTTGACGCCTCTGCTCGTCTGGCTCATGGTGGCGGCGTTCGCAGCTGCCAGTGTCTCCGCGTATCCGTCCAACATCGGGGGCAGTTTGCATCGCTTTGGGTGCTGCTTCGAGTCAATGTCCTCGCGTCTGAGGATGCTCCGGTATATCCCTCTGATACCGAGGGACACGCGAGTCCATGCTGTTCGCCACGAAGGCGCCTCATCGCGCGCGCGTGCCTCGCGGACAGCGCGCCACCATGACGCGCAATCAGGGGCCGGCTACGAACTGAAAGCGTCTTCATCCCGTTCATTGGACTGCTCTGCAACCTCTTTTCTTTCGATGACTCGGCTTGCTGCAAACTCCTCCCGGAGAATTTCTCGCACCCGCTCAGGAGACGCCAGCAGAACAAGACGATTCCACTCGAACTCGAATTGGGCACGGTACCGCTCCTCATCCGTGTCGTCTGCGATCCCGCCTTCACCAACTCGACGCCAAACAAGACCCATGTGCACAAGCTGTTCCTCCGGAAAAGGATGCTTCTCATCCGGATAAACTCGTAGCAAGTCTCGGACGAGGTTGCGTCGTCGACGNTCTGGCGGCAGCATTCTCCGAACAGCGAGCTCTATGACGCGCTCCGGTTTTCGAGCCAGTAGGCTCCGAGCAAGTTCCGATTTGAGGCCACCAGGGTACCCTGTGTGGTGNCGGTAGAGCTTTTGATCTAGTTTCTTTCCAGTGAGGCCTACGTGTCGCGCGTTGATAACGATAACCCCGTCGCCAGGTTGAGGGTTCACGTACGGCAAAGCGTAAGGTTTATGCTTCCCCAGAAGGATGCAAGCCACGCGGCTAGCCAGCCGTCCCAGTACTTGATCCCGAGCATCAAAAAGACGCCAACAGCGATCTTCTTCAACGATGCGTTTGATGGCAGCAAACCGAGCTGTATAGAGCGAGCCGCGTCCCATAGTGTTCTACCTGTGCTCCAGCTCAAAATTTTCTCAAGTTTTCGAGCTACAGGCACATGAGACCGGCTTCCGCTGCAATCGAGCTGCTTCTCTCGAAAAGCAAAAAGACAACAACCCTCGCCGCAGACTTGCGTCCAACGAGACCAAGAAGNGTATGGAGAGGGCTTTAGCGGANTGTTTCTAGTGCTGCGCCGACTGCGCGCTGTTGCTACTGCGCAGCCGGACCACAACGTAGTGGCGGCGGAGTCTCGCTTTGAAACAGCGAATTGGATACCTGTGCTTTAGTCCAGAGGCGTCTGGCGTGTTGACTTGCGTTCTCTGGAGTTTGTTTGCTTATGTGGAGACGGTGTTTGAATTTCCTTGAAACTGCCTGGCAGCAGCAGCCGGTGCTTGTCCTGAGCGTTGCACTGGGAACCTTTGGTGTTCTAGGTCCGCTCGTATACCGGGTGGAACGGCCTGATCGCCAACGCGAACAACAACGCTTGAGGAGCATCGCATCTGTCGAGTCCCGTACAAACCCGGAGTACCGGTGAACTTGGGTCTCAAGAGAAAAGGGTCAGTCCTCGGCAGTGTCGTCGACTTGGATTCGAACAAGCGAGCCAAGCGGCTATACCTTGCTTGGTTTGAGGTGCAGGAAAACGCGGGCTAGTTCATAGGCTCTTGCTGCAACATCGTAAGATGCTTCGCCGCCTTGAACATGCAAGTGCATGGATAAAAGAAGACAGCAGATACGCGCCCTCTTCCACTATCGTTGGCATTGTGCTGCACCGCTTGGCACCTCTGCTCCACAGGCAATGTTGCAGCGTTGTGGGCGTTGGCCCCAGTGGACACGCGAAAGCACGCAGGCGTCGGCGGCTCTAAAGAGCTTCATTCCGAGTGCCGCCGAAGCTGCAGTACGACGCGAGTGCATAAGCAGCTTTCTTTGCTTGAGTGTGGACACGAGCGATGACAGTGCATTGGGGATAGCGGGGGACTATCTTTGCGATGGGCTTGCGGATAACGTTCTGCGACGTGGACTCCTTACCGTCCGAGTAATGTCTTAGCGACGGAGGTGACCAGTGAGAGCGAGTTCGCCGACACGCTTCTATGATCTTGGTTGCGAAAGACGCGCACGAGGACTGTAAATTGCTGCCGCAATACGGCCAGTGCCAGGGTAGTGGTGACATTTGCGAAACGCGTCACTTGCTGAGTCCGCTTCAGCGAGAGAATATAATTCTGTGAAGCAATGTGGAAGCGATACTTCGGTGCGCGGTGCGACATGCCCCATAAGCAGTTTACCGACGAGCTGCGCGCACGAACCTCAGACCCGTAGAGCGTTCCATGAACTCGTGATCTCTCCCGTACACAGAATTGCGTAGGACGGGCCCAGCGCGTGCTAAGGAACGGAATAATACCCAGGCTGGACCGGAGCTGGGTTTCTGCATGCACTTGTCGACACTGTGTGTGCATCCAACAATCTGGTCCAGTTCGAGTCCGATGCGCGTTTGCCTTGATGCTGATTCACCGGCACCCGCATGCCGCTTTCCAACGAAATCCGTCCACGGACCGGACCATGTTGTGTCGCTGGACGACGTGCAGCGTGCCGATTGCACACGGATCTTGACACCGCACCTGGATCCGCTCGGTCTTGTCAGGGGCAACGTTGTGGAGGGATATCTGGCCAATCGGCAAAGCGTTGTTTACGGCGACTCGTGAATGAAACCCTGGGGCATTCTAGAAGGCTACTGGAACATCGACATCGAGCTTGATGCTTTTTGAGCTCCCCAGAGAGCGACGCATTTCCAGGAAAAGTTTGAGAGCCTCCAGAGACAGGCGCAAAATCTGCGCTGAATACGATCGTGTGTATCGAAACAATATACCTCTCCTGTGTTGAATGCAAACGGACTAGTTCGACTGCGTGCTGGCTACTGAAGTTTCCATGATAGCTTGTTTGCACCGCGAATGCTCGGATTGAAGGTAGCATTGCCTTTTGCTTCGATTGCCACGGGGATCGGAGAAAGACACCGTACCAGTATCGCATGAATAATCCTATTTTTTATGGTGCATCATGGAAAAGCTTAAGCACGGGCCACGGGAGATGCGCAGATGCTAAAAGCCGGCAACAC
>JGI24721J44947_10012194_pt1 | contig 10628 bp, 10 predicted proteins | sample YelNatPaOPGAMG01_FD_44947 | JGI IMG/M metagenome (IMG submission 44947) | reverse complement strand
TTTATTTAATTTTTATACATATAAAATTATATAAAATTATACCATAATACAGAATATATTAAAAATATAAAAAAATTTTGATTTATAAAAAAATATTGCGATATACTTTAATTATATAACACTTATTTATTGAAGCATTAAATCTATGTTAAAAAGCGCGAAACAAGCCGCAGGTTATATCAAGAGATCCGCAGTTAATTTAGCGGGTATGCGGGGTCTATTAAGAATAGCGTTAAAACTTCTTGTTAACGATAAAGGGAAGTTTTTGACTATTATTATAGGCATTACGTTTGCGGTCTTTCTGATAAATCAGATGACTTCCATGTTTGCCGGAATCTTAGATTCGTCAGTATCTTCGGTAGCCAATGTGGGCGCACAGATGTGGGTAATGGATCCGTCGGTGGAAACCGTTACCAACAGCATTCCTTTGCCTGATTACGTGCTCGATTACGTCAGAAGCGTTAAAGGAGTGAAGTTTGCGGAACCTATATATTTTGGCGGCGGGCTGGTAAAATTAAATAACGGGAAATACCAGTATGCGACTATTATAGGCTTAGACGATACATCCCTCTTCGGAAGACCGATTATAATAGGCGGCAGTATCAAAGATATATATGAAAGTCACGCTTTTATCGCACTTAAGGACGCAAATTACAATCTGTTGGATAGTCCGCCTATAGGTACGACGTTTGAAGTTAACGACTACAGAGGAGTTATAGTCGCTCTTGCGAAAACCGCCACACCGAGTTCCGGGTTGTTCGGGATACCTACGCTTTATACCACATATTCAAGGGCTACGCAGGATTTACCGAACACCCGCTATGTTATGTCTTACGTTATTTTAGACCCTAAGAAAAAAACGGATATACCTTATATCGAAAGAAAAGTCGGCGATTTAGGTTATTTAGCTTTAACCCAGAACGATTTTGAAAACAAGATAAAGAATTATTATATATATAAAACAAGCATGGGTATGAATATAGGGCTTATGACGCTAATCAGCTTTATAGTCGGGCTGTCTATAGCCGGTCAGACTTTTTATGCCTTTGTACTGGAAAATATGGAAAAATTCGGCGCTCTTAAGGCTATAGGCGCACAGAAGAAAGAGTTGATATATATGCTGCTTTTTCAGGCATCGGTAGTCAGTTTTATAGGATACGGCTTCGGTATTTTATTGTCTTCCGCGATGATTGCTTTTGCAAAACTCAGAGTTCCTAACTATGTGGCTATGGTCAACTACACAAGTTTGGCGATTGCTTTTTTCATGATGCTTCTGATAGCCGGATTTTCAAGTTACCTCGGTATCAGGAAAGTTTTAAAAATAGAGCCTTTTGATATATTCAGGGGATAAATGAAAACCATACTTAAAGCCTTTAACATAGTAAAATGGTTTGGAGACCGCGACAATAAAATGTATGCTTTAAAAGAGATAAGCCTGGAAGCATATTATAACGAAATATTATTTATAATAGGTCCTTCGGGCTCGGGAAAAACTACTCTGCTCAGCGTAATTTCCGGAATACTCAGGCCTAATGAAGGCACTGTAACCGTAAAGGACAGCAATATATGGGAAATGAACGGAGACGAGCTTGCGAGCTTCAGGCTTAACAACATCGGCTTCGTATTTCAGGATTACCACCTGTTTCCAAAATTAACTTCCGCCGAAAACGTCGCTATTCCGCTGATATTAAAAAAAAATTCATGGGACGACTCCATAAAAAAAGCAAAAAAAAATCTTGAAATTGTTGGCTTAGGCGGTAAAGAGGAACTTCCGCCCTATAAATTAAGCGGAGGAGAACAGCAGAGGGTAGCCATAGCCCGCGCGATAGTTTCCGAACCCGATTTGATTATTTTCGACGAACCGACCGCATCCCTTGACGGAGAAACGGGCAGGCAGATAATATCTTTCGTTAAATCGAATTTGCTGAACGAGTCCAGAACGATAATAATAGTTACGCACGATGCCAGAATATATGAATTTGCGGACAGAATTATACATATGGAGGACGGCAAAATTAAACAATCCGACGAAGACAAAGGAGGCATGGATGAAAAATAAAATTATATATATAATAGCCGTAGCCGGAATTCTGGCGGGTCTTATAAGCGCATATATTTATAATAGAAAACTAAAAGCGCTTCCGCCCGTTTCGGTTTCGTATAACCCTTATTCCAAAGGAATATACTCCGAAGGAATAACGGAGAGCTATCAGAATAACGGGGAAAATATCAATATTTTTCCTGAAGTTTCCGGCAGGGTGGTAAAAATTTTTATAAAGGAAGGGGAGTTTGTCAAGGAAGGAACCCCTTTGATAAAAATAGACGACTCACAACAAAAATATGCGACGGAACAGATAAAGGCTCAGGCGTATGCTGCATTGGCACTGCTTCAGGAGTTAAAAGCGGAGCCGAGGAACGTAAATTTAACCGTTGCGGCTTCGCAGGTTAAATATGCGGCTTCGCAGGTTAAACTGCAGAAAGACCAGCTGGACAAGATTTTATCGGCTTACCGGCTAAATCCGGAATCTATTAGCAAAAATACCCTTGATACTGCGAAAGATTCTTATTACGAGGCAAAAGCAAGTTATAAAACGGCAATAGACCAGTATAAACTTGTAAAGGCGGGAGCATGGATTTACGATATACGGAATCAGGAAGCGCTATACGCCTCTTTGATGAAATCCTATAAGTCCAGCGAATCGCTTTTAAACAAATATATCATTAAAGCTCCGGTCAGCGGCAATATACTGTTAATTAAAACGGCGGTAGGAGATTATATTTCTCCGCAGGGAACCTACGGAACTTATACTCAGAGCTATGAGCCGGTTATTGTTATGGGCGAGGGTTCGGCGGATGTTATGGAAGTTAAATGCTATATAGATGAAATATTAGTATCCAAACTGCCGCAGGGTTCGGGAATGAAGGCGGTGCTGTTCGTCAGGGGGTCTAACGTAAAGATCCCCCTTGAATTTGTCAGGGTAGAACCTTATATAGTCCCTAAAATTGAGCTTTCAAACCAGAGAACTGAAAAAGTGGACGTAAGAGTATTGCCGGTCATATTTAAATTTAAAAAACCAGGGAACTTAAATTTATATCCGGGAGAATTAGTTGACGTCTATATCGGAGAAAAAAAGTGAGATTAAAAATATTTTTCTTCTTTTTAATGTGCTGGTTATCCGTAAGTATTATATTTTTTTCCGGATGTTCTTTTTTTCGCGCGCCGGAAAAGATTAAGGTAGCCGCGCCCGCTAAATTTATGAACGCGTTAAAACCGTCGGCATATGCGGTAAAGAACGACTGGTGGAAAAATTTTAACGACCCGGTTTTAAACGGAATAGTCCGTCGCGCTTTAAAAAGAAATATAACATATAAGATTGCGGTCAAAAACATTCAGGTCGCCAAAACTTATGTAGAAGAAAACGAAGCCGGGCTCTTTCCTCAGTTTAACCTTAATTCTTCGGTTTCGAGAAATCAACCCTCGTTATTTCAGGGACCTTTTCAAATTCCCCGGCAAAATATCTATAATATGTTTCAAATAGGCACGTCGGCTTCTTATGAGGCGGATTTATGGAATTCTATAGGCAACACAGTTAATCAGGCTAAAACCGGAGTAAAAATCGGGAGAGAGGACGCCCGCATCGTTAAACTTACGCTTTTAAGCAATGTATCCGCATCTTATTTTCAATTATGCGCTGTTAATTCAAATATTTCTAATCTGCGGGAGCAGTTTAAAACAGCTAAAAAAATATTATCGCTGAACAAAAGTTTATATAAGAGCGGGATGGAAAATATCGAGCCCGTCGATAACGCGGAAACGCAGATGAACAATATAAAATCCGGTTTGAATGAACTTACGAGGGAAAGGATAATAATTAAAAATACGCTTGCTTATTATCTCGACGAGTATCCGGAAAATTTTAAAATAAAATTAAAATTTAAAAACTTCGGCATAACGAAATATTCCAGATTAATACCGCCGAATCTTCCGTCATCTGTGCTGGCTCGCAGACCCGACGTGAAAGCTGCCGAATATAATGTTTTGTCCTATGCCTATGCAAAAAAAATAAGCCTTGCAAATTTTTTTCCGATATTTTTTCTTACGGGCAATTTCGGTTACACAAGCACCAGCTTGTCTGATTTTATAGAAAATACGACAAACGCTTGGAGTTACGGCTTAGACATTTTGGAGCCGCTGTTTAATTACAAAAAAAACATAGGGCAGTATAAAAGGTCTAAATTGCAGTATAAACAAGCAGTCCTTAATTACAGGGATACGGTTATAAACGCTTTTAAGGAAACCGATAATGCTCTCGGGTCTTACGGCAAAGACAGGGAAACTCTGTCCGTCTATGAGAAAAACTACAGGTCTGCCGAAAATCTCGATAATATTTATAAAATCCGGTACAGAACGGGGATGGACAGTTATTTAACTTATCTCGGATATAGACTCAATCTTCTCAACGCCGAATATAACCTTACTAACCAGAACTTATTGCTCAGGGAAGATGTGATACAAATATACAACGTTCTTGGAATGGGGTTGAACCGGAAAAGGCATCGCCGCAGCAAGCCGGAGTGAAGCAAAATCAGTTTTTCAATGAAGCTATTTAATTTAATATTATGCAAAATTTGTTGTTCATTTTAACTATATTGTTTCTGACCTCCGCAGTTATTGGATTTATTGCAAATTTAGTCGGTTTGGGGGGAGGAATTTTACTTGTCCCCTTTTTTATTTTTTATATGCATTTATCTCCGATAGAATCCAGCGGTTTGAGTCTTTCTACGATAGTTTTCAGTTCCACATCGGGCACTATTAAGCATTTAAAAGAAAAAATTATAAACAAAAAATTGTTCAAGATTCTTGCAGGTTTTGTAATATCCGGGGTAATAATAGGTTCCATAGCATCTAACTATGTAAATGTAAAGGATTTTAAAATATATTTTGCGCTTATGGTTATTACAATCGGCATTTTTTCGCTGTTTTCCACAAATAAACAAACAAAGAAAGCTGAAAAGATTGCCGAAAGCCAGCCTAAAAATGCTAACGGCAATACAACGGGTTCGNACAATCTGCAATTGCCCCACCCGAAGGNAACGGCTGTTTTTTCATTAATTGCCGGCTTTTTTTCCGGATTTGCAGGAATAGGAATGGGCGTTATAGCCGGAACATTTCTGACGGCTATCGAACAAATACCCCCTAGAATTGCTTTTGCAACAATATTGGCTGCGATGATGTTAACCTCTGTAATCGGCGTAATAATACATTTTTCATATTTTAAAATAAACGGGATTATTTTACTCTATATTGCGTCACTGGCGGCGGGTGCAATAACCGGCTCGCAATTAGGTTCAATAACCCCCCGTATTTTAAGTTCCAGAATATTAAGGCTATATCAGGGATGGATAATAACGGGTTTTGGATTAATAATGGTTTTAATGAGATTTATTAAATAAATAAAGCGCTTTCGTTTTTTTATATTTTGCTTGACTATATAAAAAAATTTTTATATACTAATATTATATACAAATTAATCTTATAATTAAATTAAGGAGGCTCAAATGTCTGGAAACAATATTAACTCTTGCGGATGCGGTTCAGGAAGCGCCAAAAAAACGACCCCCAAAGAGGCGGTGGTGGATATAAAAAATCTGGAAAACGGAGTGCTTGTAGAGTTAAATTCCGCAGAGGTTTCAAAAAAAGATATGGAAAAAAGCATCGAGAATTGCAATACCGGCAAATGCGACTGCCTTAGCGATTCTCAGAAAGCCAAAATAAAATCTATTTCTTTAAAAGAAGGAGATTTCGGAAGCCTTTCCATTGAAATTGAAGGCGATATCGAAAAGGAAGAGATAAAACAGGCAATGGAAAAAGCGGCAAAAAACCAGAAAAAAAGCTGCTGCTGCTGATGCAGAATTACTTAATAATGTCATTGCGAGCGAAGTGTCATTGCGAGCGAAGCGAAGCAATCTCACTCATTCGCAATGACTGGATATTGGAATTTCTAAAATAGTTTCTAAATCGTGATTAGGGTAAAAATATAGAGATGGACAGAAATAATTCAGGTTCAATAGAAAGTTCAATAGAAAATTTAAAAGACGGAAAAACTTTTATGGGTAACGACATCTCCATTGAAGCCCTGAGAGATATATTTTACGCTTTATCGGATAGGATAAGGCTGGAAATTATCAGGCTTTTAATCGATAACGGAGAAATGTGCGTCTGCAAGTTTCAGGAAATTTTTAAAATCTCCCAGCCGAATCTTTCTTTTCATTTAGGCATATTAAGAAAGTCAAATCTCGTCAAGACCCGGAGAAAAGGGACATGGATGAATTACAGTCTTAACGGCGAAAATCTTTTGTTAAATTTTTTAATTCCCATTATTAAAGATGCGAAATAATTATAATTTATAAAGACGATGCAAAATGAAAAAACAAATATATATAAAGATTTTTGATTACCTGTTATTATTTTTTATATTATCCGCACCCCTTAATATAATTAATTTAATAGGAGCCGGAGGGGCATATGCAACAGCGGCAGATAATGTATATACGGTAAACAAAGCGGTCAGGCAAGCCCTGAAAAACAGCGACCTTATCAAAAGCGCCGCAGAGCGTATAAAATCCGCAAATGCAAATCTTAAAGCCGTTACGGCAGGCATGCTTCCAAAATTGTCTTTTAATTATAATGCGACAAAACTTGAATATCAGCCGTATCTTGCNACTCCGCACGAGCCNATTCCTGTTTTCANTAGTAGTNCCGGCGCAAAAGACGGCTATATGTATTTTCCGCCCAGAATTTACATGAATTCAACGGCAAATTTTAACTGGNATGCCGAAATAACCCAGCCCGTTTTCACCGGTTTTGCCTTAATAGACAAAAGAGAGCTTGCGAAACTCGGAATAAATATAGCTGAAATTCAAAGAAACGAAGCCGTTTTAAATGTAATAGAGGGCGTAAAAATCGCTTATTTTACAGTTCTAAGGTTTCAGGAGCAATTAAAAGTGGCAGACGAGCAGGTAGAATCCTTAAGGTCGCACGAAAGGCAGGCAAGTCTGCTTTACAAACAAGGCATAATCCCCTATAACGATTTATTGAAATCGCAGGTAGCTTTAGCCGATGCTTTGCAATACAGGACTCTTTCAAAAGCATCGCTTGACGTTGCCGTATCTAATTTCAATACCGTTTTAAATCAAAATATAAATGCAAAAGAAAAATTTAAAAATGTAGAATCGGTAAATTTAAAAAATTACAGGTTTTCCAATCTGTTTGTTTATGCGCTGAGGCATAGACCGGGGCTGAAGGTCTTCAGATTTAAAATTAAACAGGCGTCTCTTAAAGAAAAAATAGCAAACAGCAGATATTATCCGCAGGTATCGGTTTTTGCCGCATATTCTCAATCCGGGCAGAACTGGCTTGCGTCAAGCAACGAGTTTTCAAATCAGGCAAATAAAATAATAGGGCTGAGCGCCACATGGACATTGTTTAACTGGTTTAAAACTTCCGATAATTACCAGAAGGAAAGGCATGACAAGATGGCGTTAAAATACGACCTTAAGTCTTATATCAGAAACGTCGGGCTTCAGGTTAAAAGCGAACTTTTAAATTTAAAAACCGCTTATAAAAATATAAAAACAGCGAAATTATCCGTTAAACAGGCAGAAGAAAACCTGAAAATAACGAATTTGCAGTATATGCAGGAAACCACGACATCTACCGAAGTTTTAGATGCGGAAACTTATCTTAAACATGCGGAATTAAACTATTATGATTCGCTTTACGGATACGATATATATTTAGCGAGACTTCAAAGAGCTATCGGGAGGAATTATTATGGAAAATGAAACGAATGAAACTAATGAAACTAACGGCGAGATAAAAAAAACCGTAAACAACGGCAAGAAAAAGATGATTAAAAAGAAATATGTTTTAATTGCAATCATTGCCGTTGTAATAATCGGAACCCTTTTAGAAATTCATAACATAGAGTTTATGTTCAGCCATGTTACCACAAGCGATGCTTTTGTGGACGGCAGCAGCGCAATAGTGCAGGTAGCTCCGCAGGTTAAAGGGAAAGTTGTAAAGGTTTATGTAAAACAGAATCAATATGTAAAAAAAGGTCAGCCTTTATTTAAAATAGACCAGTCTGATTATATTCAGGACGTAAATAAGGCATTATCCGGTTTTAAAGCCGCTCAAAAACAGATAAAACAAATATCCATTTCAATAATAGTCCAGAACAGCGCGCTTATGAAAGCAAAATATAATTTGCGAGCAGACGAGGCAATGGAAAAATTAGACCGCCAGAATTATATCAGATATTATAACCTGTTTAAAGGTAGAGCCGCTTCTAAGCTTATGTACGATGAAATGGCGACAAAATACAGAATGATTCAGGCAAAGGTAGGCGCAGACGAAGCAAATATCAGCCAGATTGTTTCGAGCATGGCGGAATTAAGATCCGCCATGAAATCAAAAACTTTTTTTGCAAAAACGGCGTTGGCCGAATATAAAATAGCTAAAATTAACCTGCATAGAACCGTAGTCTATGCTCCCTCAAACGGATACGTGGCTAAAAAGAACGTTAATGCAGGGGATTACGTTATGCCGGGCATCCCTTATCTAAATATAGTAAACCTGCATAAGGTCTGGATAGTAGCCAATTTCAAGGAATCCGATATTAATAACATAAAAATAGGCGCTCCCGTTATAATAAAGGTGGACTCTTATCCTGATGTTACTTTTCACGGCACGGTGTCAAGTTTCCAGTCGGGAACGGGTTCCGTTTTCAGCCTTCTGCCGCCGGAAAATGCAACCGGAAATTATATTAAGGTCGTTCAGAGGGTTCCCGTAAAGATTAATTTATCTAAAAAAGTTTATGCCAAAACCCCTTTGTATCCAGGGTTATCGGTCGAGCCGTACGTGAAAATAGAAAAGTAATATATATGCAAAACATATAAAGCATATGAAATATTTATAATAAAAATTTATAACAGATTTACTATATTATCATGGAATTTAAAAATAAATGGCTTATAGTATTGGCGGTAATTCCAAGCACGACTCTTTACAGTATGGATATGAGCGTCGTAAACGTCGCTCTGCCGTATATTCAGGGGGCAATGGATGCTTCAATAGAGCAGGTTACCTGGGTTGTTACCGGATATATGCTTTCCGGCGTTATATTAATGCCCTTGGTGAGTTTTTTCAGCTCGCGTTTCGGAAGGAAAAATTACTATATAAGCTCCGTTTTTTTATTTACCGTAAGTTCGGTATTGTGCGGGTTATCATGGAATCTGGATTCTATCGTCCTTTTCCGGCTTCTGCAGGGCGTAGGCGGCGGCGCGCTTATACCCTTATCGCAAACTTATCTTGCGGAAAATTTTGAAAAAAAAGAACAGGGGAAAGCTATGGCGATATTCAGCCTTGCGATAGTCCTCGGTCCGGCTATAGGTCCCTACATAGGCGGCTGGATTGTGACCAACTATTCCTGGCCGTGGGTATTTTACGTCAATCTTCCCATAGGATTATTAAATCTAATACTTATATATTTAATCATAGAAGACCATCCTTTAATGCAAAGAATTAAGGGAAAGGTTGACTGGCTCGGCATAATTTTTTTAACGGTGGGATTAGGAGCAATGCAGATAGTTTTAACGGACGGACAGTATAAAAACTGGTTTTCGTCAAGCTATATAGTAAATTTAACCATAATATCCGTCATAGCCTCCATACTTTTTATTATAACCGAGCTTATAATTGAAAATCCCGCCGTAAATATTAAAGTTTTAAAAGACATAAATCTGTCGGCCAATTCCTTTCTTTCTATGGTATTCAGCCTCGGGATATTCGGAAGTCTGTTTCTTTTGCCGATGTTTCTCCAGAAAATTATGGGATACTCCGCCTATGATGCGGGAATAGCCATAATGTCGAGAGGGCTTGCAATGGTCATAAGCATGCCTTTGACCGGAAGGCTGTTTAATAAAGTAGGTCCTAAAATTTTAGTTCTTACAGGATTTATTTTATCTATTATATCTTCCGTTCAGATTGGTTCTATGAGCCTTAATATGAGTTTTTGGAATGTTTTCTGGCCGCAGTTTACTCAAGGACTCGGTTTCGGGATGATTATAGTTTCCCTGATGACCTCTTCGCTTATAACGCTTGATAACAAATATAAAATAGACGGAGCCGGATTATTCAATTTAATCAGACAGGTCGCAGGCTCGATAGGCATTGCCATACTGGCGACCATGATAGACAACAATACCCAGATGGCACACTCGGTACTGGGTCAGCATATCAGCGATAATACGCAGACAATGCTTTCTTTAAGGCGGGCGGCGGAAATCACCCATTCCCCCGTATTTTATCCGCCGGTCAAGAAAGTCCTTGCTTTAATCAACGGAATGGTTACACAGCAATCCACTATGATAGCTTTTAATATGGCTTTCATATTTATGGCGGTTTGTTTTGCGGTAAGCATTCCGGTAATTTTCCTGCTAAAGGGTTCAAAGAGCGCAAAAAACAAAGAAGAATCCGCTTCAATCACTCTCGAATAGGTTTTCCCGCTTTAAATAATACCCGGCATTAATTTTCAGAATTTGATTGGTTTGAACTGCATATAATA
>JGI24721J44947_10012188_pt1 | contig 10630 bp, 9 predicted proteins | sample YelNatPaOPGAMG01_FD_44947 | JGI IMG/M metagenome (IMG submission 44947) | reverse complement strand
CGGACCACGACCCAGTCGATGTCGGGCGGCGGCTGCTCGGAGTCGGTGCGCAGCACCGCGACCGGGCAGTGCGCCTTCTCGGCGAGCTCGGCGGCCGTCGATCCCAGGAGCGAGCTGGCGTAGCGCCCGATCCCGACGGAGCCGATGCACACCACCTCGGCGTCGCGCGACGCCTCGACGAGCATCGGTCCGGCCGGGCCGCGCGGGATGTCGGTTTCGACGCTGACGGGTTTCTTGGTGGCCTCGATCGCGGATCGCGCCTCGCGCAGCGACTTTTCGGCGTGCTCGAGGTCGCGGGCGTAGTCGTCCGGGGAAGCGTGCGTCAACGTGATGACCGAGACGAGTCGCAGCGGCGAGCCGCGGCCGATGGCTTCGTCGACGCCCCAGAGCGCGGCCACGATCCCCGCCTGCGAGCCGTCGATGCCCACGACGATCGGTTTCATCGTCAACTCCTCACTGGCCAGAACTTCAGGGCCCGGAATTTCAGGGCCCGGAACTTCCTGCACCGGAATACCTTTCGGCGGGACCGCGTTCGAGCGCCGGGACCGGCCCGGGGTGGGCGAGCCGATAGACGTCGAGCAGGCGGGTGACATCGCTGGGGGTGACGATGCCGACCACCTGCCCGCCGTCGACGACCAGGGCCCGGCTGCGCGGACCGGCCGCCGCCATCCGTTCGAGCAGGGCGCTCAGCGGCTCCCGCGGTGCCGCGGTCGGCACCGCGTGCAGCGGCAGCGCGATGTCGCTCACGCTGGTGGTGGGGCGTCGGTCGGGCGCGACGTCGCGCAGCTGAGCCAGGGTAACCAGCCCCACGATCGAGCCGTCCCGGCCCGCGACCGGGTACGCCGAATGGCGGTCGCCCAGCACGTAGCGCTGGATGAATTCGTCGACGCTGATCCACCCGGGCGCGCTGTGCGGGCGGGCCGTCATCGCGTCGGCGACGCGCACCCCGGCGAAGAGCTGCTGGGTCGAGATCCGGGTCTCCTCCTCGCGGCTGGCGGCGAAGATGAACCAACCGATGAACGCCAGCCACACGCCGCCGACGAGGCTGCCCGTGACGAACTCGGCCAGCCCCAACGCGATCAGGACGTACGCCAGCACCCGGCCGGCGCGCGCCGCGCCGATGCCGGCGCGCGCGATGTCGCCGTGGCGGCGCCACAGGTAGGCGCGCAGCACCCGGCCGCCGTCCAGCGGGGCGCCCGGCAACAGGTTGAACAGGCCCAGCACCAGGTTGATCATCGCCAGCCAGGACGAAACGCCCACCGCGATCGGGGCGGCGTGCGCGGCCCGCAGCGCCGCGACGAGCCCGCCGAACATCGCCGCCAGCGCCAGGCTGGTGGCCGGGCCGGCGATGGCGATCCGGAAGGCCGCCTTGGGGGTCTTGGCCTCGCCGCCGAGCGTGGTCACCCCGCCGAACAGCCACAGCGTCACGCTTCCCACCGACACCCCCGCGCGGCGGGCGACGACGGCGTGGGCGAGCTCGTGGGCCAGCAGCGACGCGAGCAGCACCAGGGCGCCGCACGCGCCGGCCACCCAGTAGCCGGCCGACGAATAGCCTTTGACGGCCGCGGGCAACGTGCTGGCCAGGCTCCAGGTGAACAGCCACAGGATGACCAGCACGCTCCAGTGGATTTTCACCGCAAAACCGCCGATCCGCCCCAGCGGGATCGCATCTCCCATGTCGAAACCTCCAGAACCCCTGTCGGATAACGCCTTCGGNCTGGGCACACATTCGCCCCATAGCGACGCTAGACCGGCGCCGTGGCCGCGACTAGGGTCGTTTGACCTCGCCGGGGCGGCCAATCGGCCCGCGCCGCTCAGAATTGGCAGNTGCGGCCGATCCGGCCGCCGCAGCGGGACACGGCGATGCCTGTGACCGCCCATCGGGATGACACCGGCCGCGGTGTCGAACAGCCACGGGGACGGCATCGGCCCGCCGGGCTGGCCGGTGCCCCCCGCCCTGGTGGATTTCCACACTGTGCGCGAGCGTCNGGGACAGAGATCGCAACGAATCACTCACGNGCAGAACGAAACACACCGAGATCGGGCCGAGCTCGGGCGTCCGCGTTCACCAGCGTGGGCGAGTTCGGCAGGAACTCCAGACCGCGCGGCGCCGCCGGGAAACCTTCCGCCTTCCCGCCGCGGTGCCGCGACGTCGTGGTCATCACCTGAGTATCCCCGCGTTCGACCGAAATTCGGTCTGTCAACACCCAATGAGGACTTCCGTCCCTACCGTGCCGCCCGGGATCGTGGTCGGATCTAAGGCGTTGGGTCAACGAACCACACCCGAGGAGTACACGATGACCAGCACCCTGCCGGTGGCGCAGAAGCCACATCCGCTGTTCCCGGAGATTGCCGACCTGTTGGCGGGGTTCCCGTCGTTCGCCGGGATCCGCCCGATGTTCGACACCCGGCTGATGCGGCTGGAAGACGAGATGAAGGATGGCCGCTACGAGGTGCGCGCCGAGATACCCGGCGTCGACCCGGCCAAGNACGTCGACATCACCGTCCGCGACGGGCAGCTCACCATCAAGGCCGAGCGCAGTGAGAAAAAGGAGTTCGACGGCCGTTCGGAGTTCTCCTACGGCTCGTTCGTCCGCACCGTGTCGCTGCCGGCCGGCGCCGACGAGGACGACATCAAGGCCACCTACGACAAGGGCATCCTGAGTGTCTCGGTGGCGGTTCGGGAGCCGACGCCCGCCAAGAAGCACGTCACGATCGCCACCAAATAACCGGGTCCGGACGGCCCGGGCAGCGGCGCCCGGGCCCGTCACTCCACAGCCGTGGCGCGTCAACTTTTTTCGGCAGCCTCATTTTCGGCAGCCTCAGTNGGCTTCGCCGGCAGTGCGAGGCCGGGCGCGGGCGCCCGCTCCACCCGGTGCTTGACGCCCAGCAACAAGCCGCGCGTGGTCAGCGCGATCAGCGGCCGGAAGGCCTCCATGGCGAAGACTTCGCCCGGGTGACGCAGCGAGATCCTGGCGCGGGTGAGGAGCCGGACGCGGTCCTCCCAGTGCGGCTGCAGGTGGAATGACCAGACCGCGTTCCACCGCCGCTCCGGCCGGGCGGCATGCAGCACNAGGTATTTCTCGGGCACGATCTCGGCGACGGTCAGCGTCACCCCGTCCGGCAGCCCCATCCAGCCCGCGGGAGCCAGGCGCACGATGTCCCCGACGGCACGCTGCTGCCACTCGGGATGGATGCGGTCGGCGTCCTGATGCTCAAGGCCCAGCATGTCTTTGAGCCCCGCGCAGCCGTACCAGCCGCCCCGGTCCTGACCCATCTGCAACAGCCAGGGCCAGACCGCGGCGGTGGGCGCGTCGATGTACAGCGCCTCGGTGGTCTGGATGGCCGGATCTCCCACCAGGGCGTCGCCCGGCAGCGACATCCGACACTCCGCCTTGGTTGCGCCCCAGTTGCGGTAGTACCGCCGCGCGGCGTAGAGCAAACCGGCCAGGGCCGCAGCCTGGGCGATTCGTTTCGTGGTGTCGGCCATGGGGTTGAGTCTGCGCGGCGGCCCCCGCGGTCCGACAGGGTCGATGGTCCTCGCGGCCAGGCCGTTTCGCCCCGCGGACGGCCTGGCGGCGCGTCCCCACAGNTGACCTTGGGCCCTTCCGCCGACGGCCGCGCGGTGGCACAATTGCCCCCGTCTGACGTGACCGGGCAGGGGCGGTCGCGGCTGAACTAAGGAGCAGGCGACTATGGGTGGCCATCCACCGCTTTTGTTGACCGATGCCGACTTAGACGATCTCGCTTGCGAATTCCTGGACTCGCGATATGCCGGTCCCATCTACGCCGACTGGTCACCCGACCGGCGCCTCGATACGTTCCTGCGGCGGCGCGGCCTCCCCCGTGTCGCCGACGACGGCGATCTCGCCGGCCTCGTCCTGGATCACATCATGACCCACGTGGGCGTCGGGGCCCCCGCCCGCCGCGTCGTGAAACCGTCGGGGAGACCGGCCCCGCCGCTTGGGGTCTAACGGCACTATCGACCCTCGCCGCGCGCGGCGGATAGTGAAGCCGATCATCGTGGATCGGAGATGACCGGCAATGGAGCAGCTGACGACGCTGGAGGCCGGCTTCCTGGAGGCAGAGGACGCCGACCGGCACGTCAGCCTGGTGATCGGCACACCGGCCGTCATCGACGGACCCCTTCCCGAGCAGGCGGCGCTGACCGCGACGCTGTCCGAACGGATCCGCGGCGTGTCCCGCTTCCGGCAGCGCGTGCGCAAGCACCCGTTCGAGATTGCGGCACCGGAATGGGTGGAGGACACCGCGTTCGACATCACCCACCACCTGCGCTGGGCGGCGCTGCCGCAGCCGGGCGACGACGCGGTGTTGTTCCGGACCATCGCCGATCTGATGGAGCGCAGGCTGGATCGCGATCACCCGTTGTGGGAGTGCTGGGTCATCGAAGGCCTCCCGGACGGGCGGTGGGGCGCCCTGATGAAGATTCATCACTGGCGTCGCCGACGGGATCGCCGCGACGCGGATGCTGGCCGGTGTCTGCGATGCGGGCGCGGGTGCGACCTTCGCCACCGACATCCGCGCCGCCACCGAGCCTCCGCCGTCGACAGCCCTCTCGGCGGGGCTCGGCCGCAATCCGCTGACCTGGGCCGGCGGCCTGTGGCGCGCGTCGATGGCCACGACCGGCGTCGCCACCCAGACCGCCCTGGGCGCGGCGCAATTCGTCACCGGCGTGCTCACCCCGGCGGCGGGGTCCCGGCTGCACGGCTCGCTGGCGGGCATGCGCCGGTACAGCGCGGCACGCGTGTCACTCAAGGACGTCGAAACGGTGTGCCACACGTTCGGGGTGACCCTCAACGACGTGGCGCTCGCGGCGATCACCGACAGCTTTCGCGCCACGCTGTTGCGCCGCGGCGAGACACCGAGGCGCAACTCGCTGCGCACCCTGGTCCCGGTCTCGGTGCGCCCGCCGGATGCGATGAACCGCACCGTCACCGGCATGCTCAGCTACGTCGACGAACTGGCGTTCGGCATCACCGCCGACTACGACGCCGTGACCTCTCCCACAAACCGGCGGGCAGCAGGCAGGGCCACCGCCCGGCCCGGGTCGCCAATTAGTCTGCGCCCCAAGGAGTCACCATGTCCGACCATCAACCACAGCACGAGGCGCCCGAGCGGGGTGGCCGCAACACCCTGCACCGGCTGCGCTTCTGGGTCGCGCCGGTCATCATCGCGCTGGCCTTGTTGTCCGGCTTCGCCATGCTCTATTTCGGCGGCATCCTCAACCCGGCGGCCAACCTGCGTCATTTCCCGATCGCGATCGTCAACGAGGACACCGGAGCGACGGGCAAGACCATCACCGACGGCCTGGTGGCCAACGTGGACAAGGACCGGTTCGACCTGCGGGTGCTGTCGGCCGGCGCGGCACGGCACCAGCTCGACACCGCGCGGATCTACGCGGCGGTGTCNTTGCCGCAGGACCTGACCCAGCGACTGCTCGCCCTGCCGCAGGCAACGCTGCAGCCCGGGGAACCGGTCAGGCCGGTCGTGACGATCCTGACCAATCCGCGGGCCAGCGCGATGGGAGCCGCCATCGCCGAAAAGGCCATGGGCAACGCGATGGCGGCCGTCAACGCCGAGGCCGGCGCCAAGCTCACGCCGCTGCTGCAACAGCTCAACGGAGCGGCCGCGCCGCCGGGGGGTGCCGCGCTGGTGCTGGCCGCCCCGATGGACGTCCGGACCGTGGCCGACAATCCGCTGCCCGGCGGCACCGGTGCGGGCCTTTCCGCCTTCTACTTCTCGTTGATGCTGCTGATCGGNGGGGTCACCGCCGCGATCGTGGTGAGCATGACGACCGATGCGCTGCTGGGGTATGTGCCCGCGGAGTTCGGGCCCTATTATCGGCCGGCGAACCGGCTGCCCGGCAAGGTCCGGGTTTCGCGGTTGCAGACGCTGCTCGTCGAGTGGGCCCTGGTGGTCGTGCTGGGTTTGTCGACGTCCGCGGTCTATCTGTGGGTAGCGTCCGCGCTGGGCATGCCGGTGCCCCACCCGGTGCCGCTGTGGCTGTTCGGCGCCTTCGTCGTCGCCACGGTGGGCATCACCTCGTCGTCGCTCATCGCGGCCCTGGGCTCGTTGGGCACGCTGATCAGCCTGTTCGTGTTCCTCTTCTTCGGCCTGCCATCGACGGGTGCGACCATCCCGCTGGAGGCAACGCCGCGCTTCTTCGGATGGCTGGCCGGATTCGAGCCCATGCGCCAGGCGTTCGTGGGGTCCAGAGCCCTGCTGTACTTCGACGGCCGTGCCGGTGCCGGGCTGTCCCGCTCGCTGACGGTGGGCGTGATCGGGCTGGCCATCGGCGTGCTGATCGGGGTCCTGGTCACCTGGCTCTACGACCGCCGAGGCTTCCACCGCATCGAGGCTCCCGCACACCAGGAGGCGGCGGGTGCCTCCGAAACCCTGTCCAGCACGAGTTGCTAGCCGCGCGGGCGGTTGCCCGTCGCGTGTGCAACCAGGGCGCGGGGTGTGAACCTTGGGCGGCGACACGCGCGACCGCCGTGGGTTCACGGTGAAAACCCGACCGCCCGGGCAAAACCCGGCCGNCCGCACCCGCTCAGGCTCCCACGCCCAGCGCCGACTCGAGTTCGCTCAGCGACCGTTCGGTCATCGGGATCAGCGCCTCGATGTCGGGGACCACGTCGCGGCCCGCCGCGTAGCCGAACCCGATCCGGCCGGCGTACGAGCACGTCGTCACGTTGAGCGCCAGCCCGTCGAAGACCGTCGACACCGGATACATCTCCTCGACATGCGCACCATTCCAATACATGTCGCACTCCGGGCCGGGGACGTGCGAGATGGGCAGGTTGAATCCGGTGCGCAGTTTCTGGGTGAACGGCAGCAGCGGCAGGACCACCGTGGCGGCGATGCTGCCCGCCGCCGTCAGCAGCGACGCCGCCGCCCCGCGTCTGGCCACCCAGCGCTTGCCTTCGGTCATCGACCGGTTGATCAACGCCAGTCGCGCCAGCGGATCCTCGACGTCGGTGCCCAGCGGGCACGCCCAGAGGCCGAATCTGTTGCCGTGCGGGTCATCCGCGGCAGCACTCTCNTGATCGCGCACCGTGATCGGGCAGGCCGCCACCAGTGACAGCCCCGGCAGTTCGCCGCGGTCACACAACCAGCGGCGCACGGCCCCGGCCACCATGGCGGTCACCACGTCGTTGCCGCTCACCCCCGCCGCCCGCTGCACGGCCCGGACGCGGCCCCTGGACCAGTTGGCCGCGGAGACGGCGCGCTGCGGGCCGAGTCGCCCGTTGAATCGGGTGTAGGGCGCCCCGAGGGGCAACACGGTGGTGTGCTCGACCAGGCTGTCGAACACGGCCCGCAGTTCACCGCCGACCACGCCGCCGATCAGCCCGGCTCCCGACGCCGCCGTGCCGGCCAGCGACCGTATCGGTGCGGTCACCCGAGGCAGCAACCCGGGCGCCGGCCGCGGCGGCGAACCGGGACGGCGGTCCGCGAAGAAGTGTGGCATCGACCGGCGGTGCGGATCGGCGGTCAGCGCACCGGCAAGCATCTGGAAGCCGGCCACCCCGTCGACAACGGTGTGATGCACCTTGATGTAGAAAGCGAATCGGCCCCCGGGGAGGCCGTCGATCAGATACGACATCCACATCGGTCCGGACCGGTCGAGTCGCTCGCCGTCCAGTTCGCCGATCAGCCGCCATAACTCGTCGCGACCGCCGGAAACCGTGCGGCGCACCATGTGCCGGCTGATGTCAACGGCATCGTCGGCACGCCACACCCACAGCCCACCGGTGTCCACGCCGCGGTGTGGGTACCTGCGCAGTCTCGGGTCGAGCGAGCCGTTGCCGGCGAGCGCCTCGCGATAGAGCCCGTCGACGTAGCCCGGTCCGGCTTCGGCCGGCGGCGCCAGGATCAGCACGACACCTTCGTGCATCGGGTTGGACACCACCTCGGCGGTCATCATCGCCGCGGCCAGCGGGTCCAGCGGCATCATCGTCGGACCCGGCGATCAGGCGGGGCGTCGGCGCTGGGCCGACGGACCGTCGAGCAGCCCGGACTGACGCAGCGCGTCCCAGACGAAGCGCTGCACCGGANGCGACCGGAAGAATCCGGTGTGACCGCCCGGATACCAAACTATTTCGGGCTTGCCCCAGTGTTCCCACAGCCGCACCACCTGCTCGCGGGGATGCACGACCCGGTCGGCGATTCCCGCGTAGATGAACCGGCCCGGCTTGGGCACCAACGGAGTAAGCGAAAGGGGCGAGGTCATCCGGCCGATCGGGGCGGCCATCTCCATGGTGTGGCAGCGCGGGTCATCCTTGCTCAAGCCGGAGTGGCGCCCCAGCACCTCGACCAGGTTGGCCACCGGGACGCCGAGAATCGCGCAGGTCAGTCCCTTTTCGAGGCTGGCGACCAGCGACGCGATATAGCCGCCGAGCGACAGGCTGTTCAGCCCGATCAACGAGTCGGGCTCCTGCATCCGGATCCAGGACAACAAGCGCCGGATGTCCCACACCGCCTGGGCCGTCGCATGCACGTCGTCGAGCACGTCCTCCCCCGGGAAGATCGCGCCCNTCGGCAGGCCGCGCGCCCGGGGACCGTGCATCGGCAGGACGGGCATCACGACGTTCAGACCCAGCTCGTCATGCAGCTTCCACGATCGGAACAGGGCGAGATCAATTGGCGCGCGGCCCATTTCGGTGCCGTGCACACACACCAGCCAGGGCCGCGGTTCGCGGTGACGCAGCAGCAGCGCGTACTCGCGCCCGTTCGCCGTGTACCCGGACCAGCGCTGCGCACCCGGCTCGCCCGCACGCGGGGCGTANCCGCTGTCGAAGAAGAGGCGGTAGAAGGAGCGCCTGCGGTCCTTGACCTTGCGCACGGTGACGTCGGGAAGCGGCGGCGGTTTGGCGAAAAATCCCTTCGGCTTCTCCAACCATCCCTTGGCGCCGTAGAACTCCAGCCCCGCCGCCACCTCGTCGGTGATGCGCTCGAAAGCCCGCGGCGTGCTGACCGGGCGGCGNGCCCTCAGGCCCATCAGCACGATCTCGTCGCGCAAAGCCTGCGCGGTCAGGGCCAGGGTCGGGCGCGCGATCGGCAGTTCGTCGGAGCCCGGGCCGAAGAAGTCGCGCAACGACCGCCCGAAGTACATNCCCGTGTGCGTGAGCGGTGCGACGGCGCCGGATAGAACCATGGCCGCAAAGCTAACAACCTGGGCCGACGGCCGGTTAGGGCCTTATGTCCCGCCGGCGGCCGCGAAAGTCCTTGGCTTTCACGAGCAGGAATGACTTTTGTCACTCGCGCAGGCGGCGCCGCGGCCGTACCGTCGGAGCCGTCGGCAGCAAATCCGACGTCGGTTGCGGCAATGCCGCCGGCAGCCACCGGTGTTGAGGTATTGAGGAGTTCGACATGACACAGACCCCGGAGAAATCCGCGCCCCGCTGGGCCGAGGTTTCTGACGACGTGCTCGAATCGCTCGAATCGAGCCGCAAGCAGGCGATCGAGGCGGTCCGCACGTTCGTCGACCAGATCAGCCCGGTGCTCCCNGAGCAGTCGCGACGCAAGACCNTGATCGAGGCCGCCCTGAACCTGGCCGAAGAGTTGGGCGCCGCGCGGATCGAGTTCTTCCGCAGCGTGGTGCACAGCGCCGGCGAGGCGATGAACACGTAGCGGTCTCCGCGTCGCCGGGCCGGTGGCCCGTCCGCATCGCCCGGCCACCGGCCTTCCCGCGCCTACCTCGGCACTTTGCCCCGCGGGGCCTACCGGTCCGCCGACGGCGATGTCGATGGCGCCAACCAACGCCGTCCACGACGAAATCGACAAAGCCCGTTGCGAGACGACAAGAAGAAACCCTGCGGCCCGAAAAGCCAAAGTCCCGGGCTGGCGCTTTCGCGGCTCCCCGACACAATTCTGGGACCGGCGATGGTCAAAGTTTCCCTCGGCTCACTTTGCGCAATTATCTCGTTGCGCTCACAGCATCCGCGCGCGGCGACCGACTCGATTCCGGCGCCGTCCGCCGCTGTCGGACCTGCGCGGCGGCGCAGGCGGNCCCTGTGGCCCGCANCCCTCGACGAGGGGCCCATCGCCCTCGCTCGGCCCTTGCGCACGGCATGGGCCGAGCCAACCGGTGGTCATCGCCCCACGTCGGGCCATGNTCGCCGGCCCGCGCTTCCTTGCGACGCGCCGGAGCGGCCCTCGGCAATCGCGGGTTACGCACCATTCTGGNCCAAGTCGACCCAATCAACCGAACCGGCGGTATGGCGACGAATCGGACTCAAACAAGACTCATACACGGAGAGTAGGGCGTTTCACACGGGATACGCTTATAATTTGATCCACCGGTAGAGTCAAGTGCGGTAACGCCCAACAGATTTTACGTGGCGTGCTTGACCTCTTCAGGGGAATATCCTGTTCGATGCAGGGAAGGGGCAAGCCGATGGGATTCTTGGCAGCTCCACCGAGAATCAATTCGCCGAATCTGAAAACAACTCTCAGCGAATTCGAGATAGCCGTCGGGGAGGCGGCGCAGAACGCGGTTTGGAATACGCAACATCAACTCACTCACCACTTGGCGGAGGACGACCCGCTCCGTGCGCAGTACCTGCGCGAATACCAGCAGTCGATCGGTCGCCAGGTGCTCGCGACGATA
>JGI24721J44947_10012181_pt1 | contig 10634 bp, 11 predicted proteins | sample YelNatPaOPGAMG01_FD_44947 | JGI IMG/M metagenome (IMG submission 44947) | reverse complement strand
ACGTTGATTTTGGAGAAATAATGGGTGATGTTACCGATCTCTATTATTTCCTCTTCCAAACGCTTTCCCTCCAAAAGATATATGGTTGCTTTTAGCATAAAAGATTTGCCATATGTAAAGCTAAAGCGCTTGAAACTTAATAAATCGACAAAAAACCTTAATAATATTGTTTTTAACTAAACAATCGTTCTATGATCCCCACCCTGAAGTGCCCTCTTCGCTTGTTTCAGCCAACGCCTTCTTTTCCTGTTCTCCAACATCTGGCGGCACCTCAACACGGTGACCCTGCTCCTCGATTATCTCACGTTTCTTTTTCTTCTGTTCAATCGTAAATTCACCGCGCTTTTGCTCTTCAGGCAAACGGTCACCTCCAAAGATGCAGCATGAAAAAACCTAGAGAACTGCTTATTTGCGTAGTTTTACTTTAACTGACCATTCCAGTTTGTCTGTTAGGTCGGTGGCATTCTCATTTATGTTATTGCTTTTTAGATACTCAGAGAGTGTTTGTTCAACTTTATCCCAAACCTCATCCGTATCCAGTTGGTCAACAAGGGTTCGCCCAACGTTTTCGCAGATTTCCATGGCTTGTTTATCATTCACATTCATGGTTTCCATACTAATCATCTCTACAATAGCGGGGATTTCACCGTATTAACATACGTGACTGTGCAACGTTAACAACAAAGATGTGTAGCTAGCATTTGTTGCTCTGCACAGACCCCTCTCTTATTTAAAGACAGAAATTCTGTGACTGTTCTTTTGCAATCACAAACTCTTATTTTCCATTTTAAGAGTAAATTAATTACTGAACAAAAACGAGTCGTTTGGCAGATAAACCTGCTGACGTGTTAAGGCTCTGTTTCCAGATGTTGCAATATGGGGCTTAGGCTCCCAAATGTGCAATATGTGGGCATCCTTTCACGATAGCTGGAGAATCTGCCAAACGGCACCTATCTCAGATTTCTTTTAATCGAATTGTTTTTAAAAAAGTGGCTTGGCTACCCGCCGTATTAGTTTTCTTTACCAGTACTTTCCAAGTGGAAACGGTGCAGAAACCTGTGGAAAATAGGAGCCGCAAAAATTCCTATTGCCACTAACTCAATTAAACCACAATACATTGCATAGACTCCAGCGAAAACCTTTCCTGCATCCGTATGTAGCGCGTTAACGGGGCCCATACCGCCCATCAACATGGCTGCATTCAAAAAAGAATCCACTCACGAGTAACGCTCAATAAAATGGTAACCCACCATTCCAATCAAGAGCGAAACTAAAACTAGTGCAAGGGAAATCAACGCATATTTAATTAAGCGTCTTAAGAACAGTCGTCGGGGAAGCAGTTTCTCGTAGCGGTGTTCCCACATCGGGCAATCCCTCTGCAGCTACCATGGAGGACTTGTGCCTTTATACTTTTCAGGTGGGCTTAAGCTTGACTGTGCAGAGGCAGTCCTGGTTTAAGTATTTAGCGGCGACTTTCTGGATTTCCGCGCTTGTTAAGGCTTTACGTTTAGCGAGGTAGCTTTCCAATGCGTGTTCGTCGCCATATTGGATTTCAATGAAAGCCAAAATATCCAACGCAGCATCAGGATTATCCATACCCCGCAGGACCCCGCCGAGCATAATCTGCTTTGCCCTCTCCAATTCGCCTTCTGACACTGGTTCCGACTGTAGCTTTGCCAACTCCTTAAAAATCAGGCTTTTTGCTTTTTCAGCGGTTTTAGAGTTTGCTGCACAGTTGATGCTGAAATATCCAAAACTGAAGCCCTTGCTATGGGTGCAGTCAACGTCGTAGGTGACAGCGTTTTTCTCCCGTAATTCGATGAAGAGCCGTGAGCTTGTGCCGCCGCCAAGCAAGATGCTGATTAAATCGAGGGCTGGAGCGTCTGGGTGGCTGGAGCAGACGGTTCTGGCGCCTACGCTTAGGTATGTCTGGGTTAAGCCTGGTTTTTCTTCAACAGTCAAAGGGTCCGGCTTAAACGTCTCAGTCGGATACGCCTTTTCTGAGATGCTACCTGCGCATTTGCAGTTTTGGAAGTTGCCAAGCGCCTCCACAGCGTCTTTTTCTGTGAAGTTACCGCTTAGCACCAACACCATATTCTGGGGGACATAGTTTGCTTGGTGCTCCTGCCTTAATCTGTTTAACGTCAAGGTTTCTACGGTTTTTGGGTATCCGCCGACTGGGCGCCTAACCGGGTGTTCTTTAAACAACCCTTCTAGGAGCAGCTCTTCGGCGCGTGTTGGTGGGTCATCAGCTACCTCCGCCAGTTCATGCAAGATAATTTTTTGTTCAGTCTCAAATTTTTGCTCATCAAAGGCGTTGCCGAAGAAGAGTTCTGAGAGTATCGCTGATGCATCTCTTAGTTTATGGGGCAATACGTCAACTGTGCCTAAAACGTATTCGCGGTCGGTGTAGAAATCCAAAACGCCGCCGGAATCCTCAATGCTGCGGGAAAGCTGGATACGCCTGTCTGAGCCTCCTGCAAGCATATGCTCTAAGAAATGGGCAATGCCCGCCTGCTCTTTGGGTTCTTGGATGGAGCCGTATTTGACGGCGACAGACAGCTGCGCTGTGTTGCTTGAAGCCCGAGGGTACAGTAGCACTGTTAAACCGTTAGGCAGGGTTCTTCGCCGCCAAACCAAACTGTTAGACATAACCCAACTCTATGGGATGCGTCTAAAAAAAGCTTGCAGAGGAAACATGCATTTGAAACCTACCTGTCGGTTTTTGCTTAATTTTGGAAAACCTTTATTATTTATGGTAGTCTGCTACTTTTCGATTCGGTATGACAAGGGTAAAATGCAAGAAATGTGGAGCCGTCTTTGAGCATGGACTCGGCGGGGCAGCACTAGCACCGCATATTGGACCACTGCACTATGTGAAATGTCCTGCATGCGGTAAAAGAAGCTGGCTTGATGTTTACTCGTCAGTTAAAGACCCTGTTACTTGGCCTCCAGAAGAAAAACAGCGACAACAGACGCCTGAGCCACAGCTAACTGAAGAAGAGATGGAACGCAAACGTATTGAAGAATCGAAATACGAGAAGTCTTGATTCTGTATGGCGCTTCCAATCAGTGATGCCGTATGTACCCGTATTTCGCAATAATTATTGGCGTAGTGGTTATAGCGATTGTTGTTGGCATTCGCCTTTACTTGATGCGTCGACCAGGAACGATGCGGGCAAAATGCTCCAAGTGCGGTGTTGTCTTCGACGCTTCACGGAGCTTCGAACTGGTACATATTGGCACACTTAAGCAGATAAAGTGTCCCTCCTGCGGAAAAATCAGTTTCATGAAAACATACGTTAAAGACCCAATCACTTGGCCGCCAAAAGAAGAGACACAGCCGCAAGCACCCAAAACTTCACCTGAAGAACTGGAGAAGCAACGAATTGAAGACTCAAAGTATGAGAAGACTTAGAAAACCTTGGCGCCACTTTGCTGGTTGAACCTAGCGAGCTTCTCTTTTAGCTCAACTATTTTCGCTTGAACTTCAGGCTTGCCGCATATCTGAGCGAAAACCTGCATGTTCATGAAAAGCGAGTAGTCCACGGGGTCAGCGTTTTTGGGAACATCGTTGTAGGTGGCTAATATCGCCATCATGCTGCTTTGGATGTTTGTGTAGATTTCGAAGGCTTCGTTGAGGCTGGGGTCTTTGGGTTTATAGTTGAAGAGTTGTTGGGGTGCAAACCACGCGGCGGTTGAGCGGTAAAACTTTTTTTCGATGTTGCCCACTTTTTGGGTTGCTGTTTGTTCGACGAGGTCGGCTTTTTGGAGTTTTTGCATTCTCCGCCAAACATTGAGGGTTGATAGGTTAAGTTTGGCGGCTAGGTCGGAGATGGCGCTTTCAGTTGTGACTAGCTCACGCAGGATGACTTGGTTGAGGGGATCCATGGCTAGGGGGGTGCTTTTTTGATCCAGCACTTTTACTAGTTTCATATATTGAAAACGGTTACATCTCCTTTAAATAGTTAATCCACATAACCCTACCCCAATAGAGCGGATGGAGAAGGCTATGATAGACACAAACAACCTCACCCGAACATTCGGCAACCTAACAGCCGTAGACAACGTCACCTTACACGTGGAAAAAGGCGAAGTCTTCGGGTTTTTGGGCCCCAACGGTGCAGGCAAAACCACCACCATACGAATGCTTTGCTGCCTCATCGGCAAAACCAGCGGAGAAGCCACTGTAGGCGGCTACAGCATCGCAGACGCCGATGATTGCCTAAAAATCAGAAAAATGGTCGGTATTCTTCCTGAAAACGTCGGCTTATATGAGAGCCTAAGCGCTTACCGCAACCTAGACTTCTATGGGCAACTCTATGAAGTCCCCGAAGCCGCCCGCAGAGAAAACATCGAGCGGTTGTTGAAGGCACTGGGGATTTGGGAGCGCCGAGACGATGCTGTGGGAACCTTTAGTAAGGGCACTAAACAGAAGATAGCCATTGCACGTGCGCTTATCCATGACCCTCAGGTGCTTTTCCTTGATGAACCTACTGCGAACTTGGATCCTGAGGCTTCGAAAACAGTCAGGGACTTCGTAGTCGACCTGAAAAAAGAGAAACGCACCATCTTTCTGAATACTCATAACTTAAATGAGGCTGAGCGGCTCTGCGACCGCATCGCTATCCTAAAAGGCAAATTAATCGCAGTTGATTCGCCCCGTAACTTGGAGCATAGTCTCTACAACCGAAAAACCATCATTCATTTAGACAGCATCTCCGACTCCGTATTGGCAACAGTCAAGAAGTTAAACTTCGTCAAAGCCGTGCGACCCGCAGACAACAAGCTGATTCTTGACATGGACAACCCAGAGCAGGATAACCCTGAGGTAGTGCGCTCGATTGTGATGGCAGGAGGCAACATCCAATATGTTACCGAGTTGCGGTCAACGCTTGAGGATGTTTATTTGAAGCTGATTCGGGAGGTTCCAGCGCAATGAGGCTATCAAAAGCGTGGATCGTAACCAAAAAAGACCTGAGCATAATTAGACGCAACAAGTATGTGTTCTACTCGCTGATCGCTATGCCGCTCATTCTAGGTGTCGCCTTACCTCTAGCTCTCACTATGGGTATATCTGCAGGCGCAAGCCAAATGACTAACGTTGAACTTAGGCAAACCGTCGAACAGATTGCAAACTTAGGCGCAATGTACCTTGTACTGATACCCGCCATCTTGCCCTCCATAATCGCATCCTACAGCATAGTGGGCGAAAAAATAGAGAAAAGCCTAGAGCCACTACTAGCAACCCCCACCACAGACGGGGAATTGTTACTGGGTAAAAGCTTAGCTTCATTCGTGCCCTGTATGGTAGTCACCTATATTGCTGTAGTCATCTATGTGCCCATAATCGATGTCTGGTCCACCAACCTAATCGGATATGCATTGATCCCGAACGCTTACTGGGCAATACTGACCTTCGCCATTACACCCTTAGGCTGCATCATGAGTGTGCTTGCAAATGTCATTGTCTCCTCCAGAGTCACCGACATAAGGGCAGCTCAGCAACTCGGCGGATTAGTGGTTCTGCCATTGATCTTGGTGGTGCTGCTGGGTTCAGTTTTCTCAGCTGTTTCGCTGTGGATAGCTTTGGCAATGATGGCTGCTTTAGCCGCTGCCGATGTCGGGCTGTTCTACCTCAGCAAAGCCATATTTCAGCGCGAAGAAATCCTCACCAAATGGAAGTAGTTGAGCTTACTAGAAAAGCTCGACTTACCTTTTTTCGGTGATAAAGACAATGACTTCTGAGCCTGTGAGATGCCAGAAACGCGGAAACCCGTCGGTTACATAACATTGCTCTCGGAAGGTTTAATGGACATGCAACAGCGACTAGGCAACGTCAAGGTAGTAGCGATTTGAATGGACTGCTACCGAAAGTAATAAACCGCACAGTGTAGGCTGTACTTTTTAGCTTCGGGGAATACTGGGCGTCCTAGTGAGGGCTAAACCTCTAGGGGCAACGTGTTCCACTACGCCTCAAAGGTGAAGGCTCCATGACTAAACTCGTAAACAACGGAGACGTTGCTTCCAATGAAAAGACAGCTGCAACTACGAAGCCAGCGATAAACACTGATGAAGTGCTAAATCTTTCCGCCCAAGAGGTTATGCAGAAGATAGGCACTTCAACCCAAGGATTAACGTCAACTGAAGTTGAGGCTCGACTGGAGCAATATGGACCAAACGAGCTTGCCCGCAAAAAGAAAAGAGCAGCAATCATAAACTTTATTTCACGCTTCAAAAGCCCCCTTGTAATAATTTTAATGATTGCGGGCGGAATATCGGCTGCCCTGCAATCTTACGCGAGCGCCATCGTCATCTATGTAATGGTTTTTCTCAGCGTGATTTTGGCGTATTATCAGGAGAACAATGCTTCAAAAGCTGCTGAGATGCTTCGCGAAAAAGTCGCGACCTCGGCAACAGTGCTTAGGGATGGTAGCAAACAAGAGATCAAGCTTCATGACATTGTACCTGGAGACATCTTCTATCTCTCAGCAGGCGATGTCACCCCAGCGGACGCAAGAGTCATCGAAGCAAAGGACCTGTTTATTAATCAATCAGCCCTCACAGGCGAATCATTCCCAGTGGAGAAAACCCCTTCACCGATTAAAACTAGAGGCACCGCCATAACTGAATGGACAAATTATCTTTTTATGGGCACCTCAGTTGTAAGCGGCACCGCAACAGCGGTGGTAGTTAAAACAGGCGGTTCAACTGAATACGGAAAAATCGCCCAGCGACTCATTGAAAAAGCGCCGGAAACTGAGTTCGAGGTAGGCATCAAAAGGTTCGGCTTTCTCATCATGCAAGTTACGCTGCTTCTTGTTGTCTTCGTTTTTATGATTCAGGCGCTTCTTCACCCAGACGTAGACGGAATCCTCACAGCATTGCTTTTTGCGGTAGCGTTGGCTGTCGGATTAACTCCTGAGCTTCTGCCCATGATCATCACCATCAACCTCTCCAAGGGCGCCATGGCGATGTCTAAGAAAGGCGTCATAGTCAAACGCTTATCAGCCATCGAAACTTTCGGCAGCATGAATGTGCTCTGTACAGACAAGACAGGCACGTTAACAGAGAACCAAATCAAGCTCCTTTTACACATAGACATGGAGGGTAAAGAGGACGAGAAGGTACTGCTCTATTCCTTTCTAAACAGTCGCCTACAAACTGGGCTCAAAAGTCCACTTGACGAAGCTATCCTTAAGCATCAGGAAATTGACATTTCAGGGTACCAAAAAATCGATGAAGTCCCCTTCGATTTTGTGCGAAGACGCGTTTCAGTTGTGGTGGAAAAAGACCGCGAACGCTTCTTTACAGCTAAAGGCGCCCCTGAAGAAATACTTAAAGTATGCTCATACTATGAGGTAGATGGTTTAATCGCTGACATTTCCGAAGAGGCCCGCCGCAAGATTGAGCAGAAATACTTTGACTTAAGCGCTGAGGGTCTACGCGTACTGGGTGTTGCAAGCAAGAAACTCAAGGTTGAAAAAGCGGTTTACTCCATAAACGACGAAAGCAACATGACGTTTCTTGGTTTTGTCGCTTTCCTAGATCCGCCTAAAGAGACAGCTAAGGAGTCAATTCAGCTTTTAGGCAAAGCAGGCGTCGAACTAAAGATATTAACTGGAGACAACGAGCTAGTAACAAGAAAAGTATGTAATGAACTGGGCTTTGAAGTTAAAAGCATAGTTCTCGGCAGCGAAATAGTTAACATGTCTGACGAAGCACTTTCAGCGGTTGTTGAAGAAGCAAACGTCTTTGCCAGGGTAACGCCAGCCCAAAAAGACAGAATAATCAACCTGTTAAAGAAGAACGGACACGTCGTCGGCTTCATGGGCGACGGCATAAACGATGCACCCTCACTTAAAACTTCAGATGTTGGCATATCAGTTAACAATGCGGTTGACGTAGCAAGAGAATCAGCCGACATCATCTTGCTCAAGAACGACTTAACAGTGCTTGGGCAGGGGGTGCTTGAGGGACGCAAAACCTTCGGCAACACCATGAAATACATCATGATGGGTGTAAGCTCCAACTTTGGCAACATGTTCAGCGCTGCCGGCGGCTCCATCTTTCTGCCGTTCCTGCCTATGCTGCCTATCCAGATCCTGCTAAACAACCTTCTCTACGATACATCGCAGACAGTGATGACAACCGACAACGTTGACGCCGAGTACATCAAAAGACCCAAGCGATGGGATATTTCCTTCATCAGGCGATTCATGATAACGATTGGACCCGTGAGCTCACTTTTTGACTATGCAACTTTCTTCACAATGATATTCATCTTTGGTGTCCCGCTCGGTTTCTCGGCTGCTGGTGTTCCACTAGCAACGGCTACTCAACAAGCGCAATTCCAGACCGCTTGGTTTGTCGAGTCACTGAGTTCACAAACACTTGTGGTTCTAATTATCAGAACCCAGCATACACCCTTTTGGAAGAGCAAGCCGAGCAAATACCTTGCCGCGATGCTGCTATTCGTCATAGGCTTTGCAATGGCTGTGCCTTACACTCCGCTAGGCGCAATTTTCGGTTTCGTGCCGCCTCCACCAGCGTTTTACTTAGCGTTGGCTGGAATCTTAGGAATGTATGCCTTACTTGCTGAAATCGTCAAACGATGGTTCTACAAACACAACGCCCAACGCATTGAACAGGTACGCGTAGTAAAAGTCAAAACTGTCTTTGCAGACCGCTCAGTCCAATTCATGCAGGATATGGTTGCCGTCATGAGCCTCAAGGGTGACGACGTATTCTCCATTGAAGCATTAACCGACGACTTAAACAACGCCATCAATTACCCCATAAACTCTAACGAATTGGCAAGAAACCTCCAGTATCTCAGACGCTCCAACCTAATCAGCGTAGACTGGAATAAACGGACCATTAAACGCGAAAAAGCACTCAGAGACTACGTGCAAAACAAAATAATCAACAGCCCAAACTGGACACAGCAAAGTGAAAACTGGCGAAAAATCAACGCTGTCCTCCTAAACAAATGGGGAAAAGTCAACACGGAATATCAACAGCTACTTACCAAGCAGTAGTATACCCACCACAAGTCTAAATCGGCAGGTCTGTCAAGTTGAATCCTCATCCGTGCGAAGTAAACTTGACAAAAACTGCGCTTACTTGTTTAGGCTACTTAGCAAGCAAGCAAAATAGCATTCGCAAAAACCGTTATTTTGGCAGTTTTGTAGTGCCAACGTAGGGTTTGGGATAAAATGCCAAGTACATGTTGGAACTGTAAACATGACATCTTAAAATTGAAGGTACTGGTGCCTCATGACCAGACCATTCGGGAGTACGTTCACCGCACAGGCGACTTCCAATCGGATATTGTGGCGGTTGTTAAAGACAAACAGGGGCAATACACTGTTTGGTTCCGTTCGGGTAGCGGCATTGAACTGGTGGCGTTTAAGATGCTGCACCTCTGCAAGCTAAAGATTGAAGGAAACCTAAAATCAGCCGGTTGCCCATGCTTTATGCAGAATGGGGAACATACTTGCATAAGCAATATTATTTACAGCAAACAGCCGACTCCTGAAGTGAGAAAAGAAAAGGTAGCTATCTCCACCGCCATTTATGCCCCCGCCTAAATGGATGCGTTTATTTGCTGCTGGTGAGTTTAGCTAGCTGCTCTTTGGTTAACCCTAAACCGGGGGTAGCATCTAATCGTTTTGTCACTTTCCCGTTTTGGAAAAGCAGCACTGTAGGGTAATATTCGATGCCGTATTTATCGCAGAGGTCCTGTCTAAAGTCAACCACTACAGACAGACATTCGGTTGGATTTGATTTTTCGTATTCTTTAAAGATCGGAAGGAACCTTTGAGAATGTGGACACCAGGATGCGTAAAAGAGAACATATGCTTTTGGTTTAGACTGCAGCAAAGCCTCAACATCCTCGTCGGTCGCGTCATGTTTTTTCTTCATACCATTCACCTCTCCCGATATTCTTCGGGGTAATGGCTACTGTCGCAGAAAGGTTTGATTGTGGATTTGCCGCAGCGACAAAGCGTCATGCGGTTGCGGATTTCGTAGGGTTTTCCGTCGGCAGAGTAAACAGGTATCCCTCCCCGCACCCATAGTGGACCGTCGCGTCCGATCGTAGGGTCCTCGATGGCGCCAATCGCCTGGTCCATTACGGGCTCCAAGGCGTTACCAGTGGCTTTGTCTATGACGACAAGCCTGCCAGAGGGGCAATCAAACGCATTCCTGACGCAGTTTTCCGCCATTTTAGAGTCGTCGGTAAGTGGAATCTGATCCCATATGTCGCCGCCCCTGTGGCAGAACCGCGCTGAAGCACAGAGGATTTCTGCGTCCTTAAGCGTCAATTTTGGGCCGTCGATTTGCTTTGCCATTTGCTCGAATGATTTATTTTCGAAGTCTTCTGTACCGTTGAAGTTTATTTTGAAGTGGGTGCCGTCGCAAAAGGGTTTAATTTTGGATTGACCGCAGCGGCAGAGGGCGTATTTTTCTTGAGTTGAGTATTTAGCTGCGACAAGCCACTCGGTTGGAATGTTTGTTTTGCCGTCGCATTTTATTATCATGCGATAGAGAGGTATGTTGCCTGAAACCACGTAGGGGCCGTTTTTGGTGACTTGTATTCTGCAGTTGGACTTAGGCTGGTTTTCTTTTTC
>JGI24721J44947_10012175_pt1 | contig 10636 bp, 10 predicted proteins | sample YelNatPaOPGAMG01_FD_44947 | JGI IMG/M metagenome (IMG submission 44947) | reverse complement strand
TTAAATTAAGTTAAATAATAAATAAAAGCATATAAGTGAAAGTTCCAATATGCATATTAATGTATCTAAATAGAATAATAATTATTAAAGACTAAATATATCTTAATAGTAACAATTACATATATGATTATATATATACATATATTATATGTCAAGAAAAAAATTAACAAAAAAAATAACACCTTACCTAAAAGCAATTAACTATCTAATATCTTAATTCTATCTCTGATTTTATAATTGTCAATTTATTGCATAATTATTTAAAAAAAATAATAATTAAAAAAGGNCTTGACAAGTCTTAATTTATTTTATAAATTATAAATTAACTGTTATTTTAACGGTAATATTAACATTAATTAACGGCACGGCTGTAAAAACTCCTTCTTCATCCCTCCTTATATAAGGAGGGATTTTTAAAATTTAAATTCTTATTACTATATAAAATATAATCAAAAGAGGGATTTATTATGAAAAAGACGTCTTCGTTTATTTTTTTAATTTTTTTTGTTCTATTTTTAACAATTACGCTGTTTCCGAAAAAAAGCCGCGCGATTCCGCCTTTTGCCGAAAAATACCATTTTGCGTGCGCCGTCTGCCACACCGTTTTTCCCAATCTTAACCCGTTCGGAAGAGCATTCTGGCGTAACGGCTTCAGACTGCCCAACACTGCCGGAACGTCGGCCGACTCGACGCAGATCGCCGAAGGGCTGTCGCTCCCTAATCCATGGCCTGTTCCTCTTTCCGTTGCTACGTGGATTCAGTTTACCCATGCGACAAACGAGAATATTCTTCCTCAGAACGTCGGAATGGCAATGTCGTCAGATAATAATACCGATAATTTTAACGTTGCAAGCATGATAGATTCGGGAGGAGCTTTTAAGTTATACAATCCGTTTACGGATTCGTTATCATATTTTGTCATGAATAATATAGGAACTGGCGTTCCATTTACCAATGCCCAAACATGGGCATCGCTTAACGATTTAGGCTGGGGCTTCGGAGTTAAACCGCACCTTTTAAATTTGAAAATAGGCGAGCCGAATACGGCAGGTCCCTATTTTTACAGGCAGATGCCCATGTTCCTTCCGTCATACTCGGATATGAACGCACAAGGGTTAGACATAGGCTTCGATACGGAAGGCGGCAAGCTGATCAACCATGTAAGTCCCGGATTTGAACTGTACGGAACGCCCGGGTATAATTTATGGTATAAATTTACCATGACCAACGACCAAGGGGGAGCCGGCTCTTCCGGCATGGCGGGTATGCCGGGGATGCAGTCTTCTTCTAAAATTACGTCTAACGCTATGGCATATTCCTATTCTTTAAAAGAATATTTACAGGTAAAAAACGGCGGACAGCTTGAGTTCGGTTATTACGGGTCTGCCGTTTCCGAACCGGTAAGCGGCTCTCCAAACTGGATTTTAACAAACAGCGGGAAATCTTCTCAGGCAACTTCGACGGTATGGATAAATCCCGTCATCGTTAACGGTTTCGATATAGACTACTCCTTTCCCGATTACATGAGCGAAATAGGATTAACGGTTTCGCATCAGGAAGATTTTCATCCTTACGGAAACCCGTCCCTTCCGGCTCAGCAATTTTGCCTGCCTCAAAATAACACGCCCGTCTGGATGACTATGATGAACGGAAAACAGATGAACGGTTTTCCCGGAGATAATGCCGACGGCGCATGTCCGGCAGGCTATACTTCCTACGGAACTACCAATTCATCCAACGGTTACAGTACGTTAGATGTTTACGGAATGGCATCTTTTATGAACAATATGTACACGGGGCTTATGCTGATGGCAGAATATTCCGTATATCGGTGGGACAACAAAAAACTTCAGGAAGCGTATAATTTTGATTACAATTCGATGTCCACAACCCAGTACGCATACACTTCCGCCAATATGCTGGAAAATTACGGCAGCGAGCTGTATCAGAACGGCAGTTACGCTAATAATTCAGGCGTAATGAACGAAGGAGTGGACTGGGCTTTAACATTGTCTGCAACTTACAATGTAGCTTATAACGCTTATTTTTATGCGGTTTATCTCGTAACGGCACAGCCTGAAGACGATATGTTCAGCACAGGAATAGCTTTTGCATTCTAATGCGTCAAAATTATATAATAATATAAACTATGGCAATAATAATTTTAAGCGTTTTTATTACCGGACTTATCGGCGGGTTCGCGCACTGCTATTTTATGTGCGGTCCGCTCGTATTCAGTTATTCTTCTAAAGACACGGAGTTTATAGATAAAAACAGATTTACAAAAACTGAAAAAAAAGCCTATCTTTTTCTATCTAATTTTTTATTCACGTTCGGAAGAATTGCCGGATACGGAATAACCGGTTTTATCGCCGGAGCAAGCGGGTCGTTCATATTATTAATGGCAAAGACGTCNGTATTCAGAGGCGTATTCGAAATGTTAATAGGATTAACCTTAGCGCTTATGGCGCTCAGTTTCGCGCCGTTTATAAAATTAAATTTTCATCCCGAAAAATTAATGACGGTATTTTCGCCTTTATATTTAAAAGTGATAAATTATNAATCAAAAAANCATGTATTATTCTCACGTTTTATTTTNGGAATTATGATAGGTTTTTTGCCGTGTATGCTGTCCCTTACCGTAGCAATAACCGCGGCAGGCACTATGTCCGCATTTTACGGAATGCTCGTTATGGTGGTTTTTGCTTTCGGAACGGCAATCCCTCTAAATGCTTTTGCGTTATTATCGGGAAGGCTCTACAACAGGTTTAAGGCTTCTGATTCAAGAGCATGGCTTGCTTCCATTGCGGCGTTAATAGTCTTTGCCGTAGGGGTGCTGTTTATCCTGCGGGCGCTGTCTTTTGAAAATTTAATAAATCTCGGACACTCGTATTTAATTAATAATATATTTATGATTTGAAAAACCGTAAGGAGGCTTTATGTATTTTATTTCAAAAAAATCCGCATTAAAATTAATCCAGATTTTGCTGTTTGCGCTCACGGCCGTTTTAACAGGCGCAAACTCTTCTTATGCTATTAAACCTTTTTACCGCGCCAATCATTCCGGCGGATATAAATTTAAAACCGTAATTGCGCCGGGTGCGGTTAAATTCAATAAACTGAAATTTACGCTGTTTATTTTAAAGAACGGCAGACCGGGGAAAAATTTCAGGGGCAAGGTTTCTCTTTCTATGCCCGGAATGTATATGGGTAAAAATATCGCAACGCTTCATCCGTCAAAAGGCAGACCGGGGAAATATACGACATATATATATTTTACTATGGCGGGATTATGGAAGATAGATTATATATTGTATAACCGCAGGGGCAAACTTATACGTTTCTCAAATGAACTTAATGTAAATTAGAATTTGTGAGAGTTAAAATTTCATATGCGATATTATTTCGCCAAAGGACCTTATTTCTCCGCCGAATCCTTTTTTGAATTTTTCCGCATCGTCCGGTCTCGCAAAAACNAGTATAGGCGGAGAACAGCAGGGAATAACCTCTGTTNTAAGCAATAGGAAAGCGTTTCTCAGGTCTAAAGGATTGCCGTATATAAAATCGCGTCCCATTATGGAACTTACGGAATTTAAGTCGGAGATAGTATGAACCGCCGCCATAACGGCGCAGTGGGCACAGCAAAAATCCTGTTTTCCGCCGTCCTTATAGTTAACGGTAACCCTAAGCCGCTCATCCGTTATCTGTTTAGAACATATGCCGCATTTGCTTACGGAGGGGGAACGTCAGCCGCCGCGCTATTTTTTCCCGCTGTGACGTTTTCTAAACCCGAACGGGCATCGGAATAAGGATAAAGTTTATTGAAGGTCTTGGAGATCTTTTTTTCCTGAATTAAAGCGCGGACATATCTGTAAACGCTCATTTTAGAAATGTTTAAAATGCCGCTTATTCCCGCCACGTTGTCGGATTTTCCGCTTTTAACCAGTTCAAGCACCCTTTCTTTCTGAGAAAGTCCATCCGCCTTTTTCATAAGGTAATTATACACAAGGAAACCTTTTAATGCAACTTCTCCTATAGGTATATTTTTATTTAATGATTAAAGGCCGGGGGGTATGCAATAAAATAAATCGGACAATGTTTTAAAAAAACGGAAAGGAGTGCTGTTTTAATCTGAAAATGGAGGGTCAGACCTTTTTTCTTCACGTTTAAGAATTTTGCTTAATAATTTTAAAACCGCTTTCTTTTGTTCTATGAATGTTTTTATCGCCTGCCAGCGAAAATCCATATAACGGTGGGCAAGCCTGTTTCTTTGAATAGCCAATTTTGACAGGGCATCTTGCTCTTCTTTATCGAAATGAAGTAATTTGGAACATTTTTTTACGGCATCGGCGTAATTCTCGGCGGGAATTCCCTCCTGCGTAATTACGGTTCCGCATAATTCAATAAATGCGGTAAGGATATTTTCCACAGTCCTGTCGATTAATTTCTGCAATTTCTTATCATTTTGGTATTCTTNCCACGTGCTGTCTTCATAGTCGGCTTCAAATTCTTTTATTTCTTCAAGGATAAAATTTAATGTTTCGATAATTCTACCCTTCGCATATGTAAATTTAGGCATTTACGATATCCTTTAATTTATTCTTTGCAACCTCGAACATCCATTTTTCTCCGAAAATACTAAAATCTTCCATTTGAAAAATAGCTTCATTTTTTAATGAGACATACTTGTCATAATTTCCTATATATAATGGCTTACCCAGAATTATTATATTGTAATATAGCAAAGGTTTTCTAAAATCGTTATAAACAGGTATTACATTAACGTCGCTACCGGCTATTTCCGATATGTCGCTTGAAATATCGGTTGATTTCAAGAAAATTTCTTCATCGGAAAATTTATCGCTGTCGAAAACAATTCCAATATCTATATCTGAATCCCCTTTAGGGAAACCGCCTGCCTGCGAACCAAATAGAAATACAATTTCAATATTCAATTTTTGAGCATTTTTGTTAAAAAAACTTTCTAATTGCTTTATAATATTAATATTTTCTAATTTTTTATTCATATTATTTATTCTTGGAATGTTTAAGTTAAATTAATTATTTAAACGGATTTTTAATAATAATTCCGTCGATTGCCTGCTGATTTGAAAAATCTTCGGAAAATATTATATTTGCATCCCCTTCTAAAGCAGATGCAATAATCTTTGNAACTATCTCTTAAGCTTTTTTATGTTTTATTCCGGCAGATATATCAAAAGCATATATTAAAACATCCCGTATTTACACACATATATATATCACATATTTATGTGAATATCAAATAAACAAAATACGCTCGCTATTATTGCGCCTGTTGTTCAGGCACCCTGAATATCCCCGAAGGGCTCGGAACGGGGATACTGCCAAGTTCTTTTCCGGTATATGTGTTAAAAACATTGACGGAATTGCCGAAATAATCCGATGCGTAAATCAGCTTTCCGTTTCCCGAATAAGCCATAAACATAATCCTTCTTCCGGGTCAACGAAGAAATCTTGAAGCGGCAACGGGATTTTATAATAAGATACATTTAACGTATCGGTATTCAATATGTCTATCTCCGGCTTATGTATAAAGGAAAACACCGCCTTATCGCTCCTGAATAGACCTTATATTACGCTAATCCTGTGCTTTAAAGGTATTATTTTTACAGGTTCAAGCCGATGCCCTTTCCTGCTCTTTCTTTATACTTAATAAGAATAAAATATCCGCCGTGATAAAAAAAATAAACAAACCGGTAAAAGTTATTCTTATTAAAAAAGCAGACAATAAACGCGGCATCAAAATACTTACGCTGTATTAACTCAACAGCTCACGGCAGACGGCTTTCAATGCGCTATGCGCTGTGCGGCACGTAAACCGAAACGGTATCGGTTTCAAACGGCTTCCCGTTTTTAGGCGAAACTAAAGACATCTTAAAGTCGTGAACTCCGGGCGTTAATAATCCTTTCTTTACACCTGCGTAAAAAATAATCCTTTCTTTTCCGTGAGGGCTTAATACCTCATAAGGTCTTTGCCCTTTAAGAAACTGGTGTTCGGAAAAAAAAGGACTGTTTATTTCGGGTTTTACAGCGATTGGTTTACCCGTAAAATTAGTAGCGTTTATTACGAACTTATTTAAAACGTATCCTTTTAATTTCGGGGAATTATAGTTCCAGTAATGATACAGATTGTAATTTGCGGCGGTAAACCTTATTTTTCCTACCCTGAAAGGCGCTAAATACATTAGCCCCGCTACTGCGAGTAAAACTGCGNCCAGAAAACCGACCTTATAATTCAAAAAAGACAGTCTGTTGTTTTCGCCTCTGAAACCGAATTTAATAAATTTTTCGGGACAGGCATCAACGCATTTTGCGCAGTTGAAACATGTTCTGAAGTGGGTGTTCCTGGGATCAAATCCTTGAGGNCAGACATCTTTACAATCGGTGCAGGTTTTACAGACAGTTCCTGAAGGCTTATAGCTTATGCCGATAGAATTTTCGTCCGACAGGGACGACTGCGTATATCCGTATAAGCAGTAGTCGCACATCTTCGGTCTTAAAACGGTTAAATCTATTATAAACAAAGGAAATACCACAAGTATGGGATATATCAGATTTTCAACATTAAACGAACCCGAAGAATTAAAATCAATAAAATAAGAGGAAACCGAATAAGTCAAAGCAATGGATAATATTCCTATAAAAAGATAAACGGCTGTTTTCTCAAATAACCCAGATTTTCTTTTAGATTTAAATGTTTTCCTTATCTTATTTATTACATAATCCCTGAACTCGTAAATCGAAAGCTGGGGACAGAAAAAACCGCACCAGACTCTTCCAAACAGTAAATATATAAGGTAACCCGATATAACAATAAACGACAGGAACAGGGTAACTTCATAAACCGACACGGAATTTAAAAATATCTGATGCCCGAAAAACCATAATGAGTCGTTTTTCCCGTCTAACCGGACAAATCCTAAAACAGGCGTCAGAAATAGCAAAAATAATATTAAAATCTGTGTGAACCGCCTTAAAATCAAGAGTCCGGTAATTTTTGAATCTTTTTTTCTATCCATTGTTCCCCCTTTTTGCAGACAAGTCCAAACTTGACCGCAAATTAATCTTTAAACTGTTTTGTTATAAAGAAAACTGTTTTTTTTGCAGAAACGGCTTTTCCTTTTGAATTTATAATCTGAAATTCAATCGGGTACGGTCCGGTTTTTAATTTTTTTTCGTTTGGTTTATTATTGACATAAAGAACCGGATATATCGTTATACTGCCGTGCGGCTTGATTATAAAAGAACTGCTTGAAAAAAAATGCAGCCTGAGTTTTGCGTTAGGATTTATAACTTTAATGGTGAGCCGCTTTGTTTTATCCGATGCGTTCTCCGCAATTAATTTATATTTATTTGCAATTATCTTATCGTTTGATATAAAAGCTTGATTTATATTAAACAACGACTGGTTTAAATAATGGTAATCCGAAAATTTGGCTATAAAAACAACAAAAGACCCTATAAGCAAAAATAATGCAATTGCTACTTTGTAAAAAAACGGCCTGTTTTTTGCCTTATTTTTTTTATCTTCTTCTAAACCGAAAGAGTAACATAGATTTTTTCCATCTTCGTTTTTCGAGTTAAATCTTTCCCTGCAGGCGTCTATGCAATAACCGCAGTTTACGCACTGTATCTGGAGGGCTTTTTTCCTCGGGTCTATTTTCATAAAACAGGCATCGGTGCAGTTGCTGCAGTCCTTGCATAAAGCATTATCTGCCGGCTTATATTCTATCCTTAAAGTTCTCGTATCGTTGAACAGAAACTGGATAAAACCGTAAGGGCATGCGTATATGCAGTATTTATGCCTTAAAAAAACCATATCGAATATGATAAGCGCCGTGAACGCTCCGGCAAGAAGCCATATATAAGGAGTCAGGTAATCAGGTTCAAAAAAAGCATGTTTTATAACCATGGCAGGCGGTATAAAATAAGCTATTAAATTAAATCCGATAAACAGGGACAGCACGGTCATAAAAATTAAAACCGATGCATATACAACAGGTTTTGAAACGGCGCTTGCTCTTTTTTTTATGTAATCGAATAAACCTTCGAATATCTGGGATAAAATAGTTTGAGGGCATATAAATCCGCAATACACTCTTCCGAAAACGATTGAAACAAAAATAAAAGCAAATAAAATAAAAAGAAGAAAAAGCCATAACACGTAAAATTCGTTTATAAAATAATATCTGCCGAATAAGACGATGGTTCCTTTTAAAACATTCATTCTGATAATATTTAACAGCGGGGCGGCTATAATAAAAAGCGTTGAGATTACTAAAAGTATTTTGCTTATCAGTTTTATGCTTATATGATATTTCATATATCTATATACTCCTATATATTAAAAGAAATAAATCCCGCCCCGATTTAATTTCTAATTAGCCTATTGTTATTTAGATATGATATGTTTTCATGAAAAATTCCTCTGCGGCGAGTCTGCCGCAGAGGGTTAAAGGCAGCGATAAATAAAAATGCTCAAAGATTCCGTTTTTACCAGTAAAGATACAAATAAATTACTCCCCAGATAACAAGTCCTGCAATTACAAACATAAGCCATACCGGCATTCCGGCATGTCCTGCNCTTACTTCGATGTTTGATGATTCTTCGGAATGGCTGTCACTCATAATTCAAACCTCCGTGATTTAAAATTAAAATTAATAACATGGAATAATAAATTTATCGCCTTAATTTTGCGCTTTCTTCTTCGTTTTTAAGCATCCTTTTAGCTATCTCTTCGGGATTTTTAAATTGTCCGGTTTTTATTGCCCAGTATAGTAAAAAGAAAAATCCGAGACCCATAAATAAACTCATAAGAACGAGCATAAGATAAAAAAACATTTTGATTCACCCCCTTATAACATTAAAAATAGTTTTTTGTAATATTTTATTATTTTGCATATCGGCAACGCGGTTTTTTTCAGTCCTGCGTATCTTTAAAGAATTGATTGTTATGAAAATACTTGAAGCCATCATCGAAACCGCTGCGCTTAAAGGGTTCAGGATTCCGAAAACAGCCAGAGGTATCGCAATAAAATTATATATAAAGGAAAACAAAAGATTTTCCTTTATAATTCTTTTAACATCCGAAGAAGCCTTGAACAGTTTAATAATAGATTCTAAATTTCCGTCCAGCAAAACCGCATTTGAACGGTTAAAAGGAATTTCATACCTNGAAGGAGATAAAATCGATATATCCGCCTCTTCCATTGCCGGTATATCGTTTAAACCGTCGCCGACAAATATCACCGCAGCATTTTTTTTATCTCTTTTTAAATTTTTAATAAATTCAAGCTTGCCTTCAGGTTTCATCTTAAAATATGCGTCTTCCGCCGGAATTCCGACGGCCGATGCAATAAAACCGACTGCGGGTTCGCTNTCTCCGCTCAGCATTATAACTTTTTTCCCTGCATTTCTGATTCCTCTCACCGCTTCGGATGCGTTTTTCTTTATTTCGTCCGCAATCACGAAAAAGCATTTTAATTCATTTTCTATNCCTAAATAAACAATCGCCGAGCCGTCTTTTTCGTAGGTTAATGCTTTTTTTGCTGTTTCTTCGTTTATTTCGATATTATTCATTCTAAGGAATTCTTCATTTCCGATAAAAATATCGGAATTTTTATATTTTGCGCCGACTCCGTATCCGGTTTTAAATATAATATCCGAAATATCCCCTTCTGCAATCTTTTTTCTTTCAGGCGAAAGCAGTTTTGAATCATTTTCATATTTTACTTTAAATGCTTCGGCTATTCTGTCGGTAATATTTTTTTCTGCTATTTCGGCAATTTGGGTAAATTCTTCTTTTAATAAATCCGGCGTTGTATCTCCGGCATTAACGCAAAGAACAACTTCACGTATCGACGGCAATCCTTCGGTTAATGTCCCCGTTTTATCGAAAACAACGGTGCCCGCTTTGTTTAAAATTTCAAAAGTTTCGGCCCCGTTAATCAAAATTTTGTCTTTCTGCATTTTAGATATAGCATTTGTTATAACCAAAGGCGCGGCAAGACCGAAAGCGCAAGGACAAGCAACTACAAGAACAGAAATGAATCTGGTTACGGATAAATCAATATTGCCTGTGAAAAAATAATAAAAAATAAAGGTCAGAAAAGAAATGCCGACAATGACCGGCACAAAAGTTTTAGATATTTCGTCTATATATCTGAGCGGCTCTATCTTCATATTGTATGCTTTTTCCGCAAATCTGAGCATTTTAAAAAGATAGCTTTTATATGCTTCGGCCTCGGCTTTTATTTTTATATTTCCGCCTTTATTTATAGAGCCGGCAAGAATACTGTCTCCGGATTTCTTGTTGGCGGACAGCGGTTCTCCGGTAAACATAGACTCATCAACCGTCGCATATTCGGAAACAAGTTTTCCGTCGGCCGGAATCGCAGTCCCCGGCTTAACAGATAATATATCGCCTGCCTTGATGTCTTTTATATCGATATCTTTTTCTATGCCGTCCATATAAAGCGTAGCGGTATCCGGTTTTAAAAGCGTCAGGCTATGCAGTCCGGAAAGCGAAGACCTTTTGGCGGAAGCCTCGAGAAATTTGCCAAACGTAATCAAAATTAATATCATTGCGGCGGT
>JGI24721J44947_10012170_pt1 | contig 10639 bp, 10 predicted proteins | sample YelNatPaOPGAMG01_FD_44947 | JGI IMG/M metagenome (IMG submission 44947) | reverse complement strand
CGTATGAGAATGGAAAACCAATTGAAACTTATTATCAACCTTCTAGAAAAGTTAAGGCTTGGGGCTATGGACTTTCATTGGTGCTCGGTTTTAGTGTAGGGGTAGGTGTTTCAGGGCTTGTGCCTGAACCATACAAGCTTCCTGTAGCATTAGCTGTTGGTGCTATAATTTCTGGATTTTGTATTAATAAAATATCGAAGTATAAGTTTAGGATTTGAGTAAAATAGGGGGTAGAATGAGTCTAGGAATAACTTCAAGCTTAGGCTTAGGCAAAAGCTCAGACTATATTCCTTATAAAAGCACTGTTGAGCTTGGTGCTGAGAAGAAGATTGCTCAAGCTAAAGCTAAGATTAACGTTCTTTCTAACCTTGATAGGGTTAATGTTAAGTTTGAAAATGGTTTTCTGAAAAGGAGGAAAGCAAGGGTTGAGAATTATGAGGATTTCATAGAAGAGCTTTATGTTAAAGGATTGAGGAGGGAAGAGATTTATTTTGCTCTTAAAGATTTGGAAAAAATTTGCGAGGGTGAGCTTAGGGAAAAGATAAGAGCTTTAAGGAAAGAAGTTGGTAAAAAAGAGGGCTTGTACTCTAAGCATGTTAAAGCTATTGCTTTTCTTGGCTTAGTTGCAAGCGCAGCTGTAGGAAGCTATTTGGTTTACAAGCATTTGGAGAATCAGAGAAAGGAAGAAATGAAGAAGCCTTACAAGCAAGCTGGTCTTAGCGATGATAAGATTGAAGAGTTCATAGCTAGTTATCCTAAGCAGAATGGAAATTCAACCTGGGTGAGCTTTGCTAAGTCTTGGGCTAATGATAAAGCTTTGGCTGAAGAGAGCTTGAAAATTTTTGGAAATTTGAAAGATAGCTTAGAGTACCTTTATTTCGCTAATAGCAATGGGTATGATGGGTTAAACTTTTTGAAAGATTTTCCACAGTTTGCTAAGAATTATGAAGAAGTTCTACCAGCTTACTCTGCTAACTCAAGCTTGGTAAAAATTGTTTACGATCAATTTCAGAGAGACCCTAGGATAAGCTCAGACAGAAATGATTTGTTCTTGAAAGGATTGAAAGAATACCAAGACTTGAATTTAATTAAGAAGAATCTGATGATTCAAACTGTTCAAGCTTTGAACAACTTAACTCTAGCTTACGAGCAAGGATTGCCAAGGCTTGATAAGGATTCAGTATGGCTTTTAACCAATGCTACTCAAATCAGCAAGGATATTGCTGACTTCAGCCCGATAGTCTTTAACTCAATAGATGGAAATAACTATGTTCTTGAGATTAATGTTTCTAGGAATACTTGGATTTTAACCGAGCATTTGAAAAGAATTCAAGACTCAGGTTTTGAAATAATTAAGCATCCTGAGATGTTTGAAGGATTGAATGGAAAAGTAATAGCTAACGCTTGGTCTCTATTTGATGCTAAGTATGGGATAAGCTATGCTGAGAAGGAGAAAAGCGGGAGGATTATCAAGCCTAATGATGGTGATGTTCTTGACCTTATGATGCTTCAATGGAATCTATACTCTAACAAAGCTCCACAGTTAAACGGGAGCAATAAAATTTACAATCGAGACTTTCCATGGTACGATTCAAATCAGCTAAAGCAGCTTTATCCTGACAAAAACGAAAGAAGGCAAGCTTTATTCTTTAAGTTCTACATACCCAATGCTACTTTTGATATGGAGAAGAGGGAAAGAGTTTATGGAGTAGAAGGAGCTAAGCTTAGCTTAACACAAGCTGAGAAAGAATATGAAACAATAACTTATCGCATTAATCATCCGAACGAGGATGTTCCAAAAGGCTATAAATCTTGGGATGATTTAACATTAACTTGGTTTGCAAATTGGCTAGCTGACAGGGGAAATCATGGACTTTCTAATACAGTAAGCCAATTCATAGGACATGAGTATCCAAACAATATCACTACTATGCACCAATTTAACCAAATAATAGAAGATACGAACATAAACGGTATAACGCAGTACCTTAAAAAGAACTGGAAATATTGGGATTTGGTTAAGTCCATAGCTGGATATGAGAGATGGAATCCTAAAGTGCCTGAAAATGAGGGAATTGGTTTTATTATACCTCAGACTTTAAGAGCATTTGGATTTCCTGTGAATTTCCATATAATTGGTCCTGAGCCAATTGGTGCTGGTGCAGGTGAATGGTCTGTAAGCTTACCAAAATATGTTTCAAATGGTCTTAAAAACAACTTTCCAGATTACAAGATTTTATTTGGCCCTGGGAATACTTTCGGGTTATATGCAGTGGGAGATGGTTTAGAGAAAGATGGTATCAACTATGTTAAAGCTACAGATGGAGAAGGAAATATTTTCATCTACCTCATGAAAAACCCCTAGAAAAAGGATTAAATTTGAGCAAAAAATCAAGCAAAGTTAGTTGTTTTTTCGCAAGATCAAATCCTTCTGGCGGGTCGCAGAGATATTTTGGATTGTTAGTATAAATTCCTCTTTGCCAACATTTACCTTGATTAGCAGAATTGGAGTCAATATTAGGAGTAACACAGCACCAAGTGTCTTCACAATCTTCAGCTTTAGAACAAGAACGCAAAGGCTGGCATGTATAAGTATTTTCTTTAGGTTCATAGCTTCCACTAGGTGAATCACAAACTATTTTAGTATGGCTAACAGGATCATACCTATCTTTTCCATTTGCATCTTTGCAATCATCATCACTTTGGCAGCAAACAACATTCGTGTTCGGATTCTTCACGCCTTTGCAATACGTATCCGCACAATCTTTAGCCCCATCACAATCATTGTCATAGCCATCGAAGCATTCTTGCCATGGGTTGCCATCTTCTTGGAAAAGTGAAGGGTTAGACCATGTCCAGTAGCCTCCACTTCCCGTATTAACATATATACAATATTGGTAATTCCCGCTCACTTTTTTACACTCATTATTGCTGTTGCAAGGGTTGGCAAGACAAGAAAAATCACAGTACAAATCGCCATAAGTATCACCATTCGTGTCTAAGTATGTGCCTGGAAAATATTCATCGCATGCTGCATCTGCTCCGCAAGCTTGCTCACACTTACCATCTCCTGGCCCAGAGCCAGTGCAGTAATCACGAGCATCGCTTTCCGTAGATTCTCTCCTATCGCTTGTGCATTTTATGACACAAGCTGCTCTACCGCTTGCATCTAAATCAGGATCCCAATATCCTTGCCTTGAATGCCACCCAGTAATATCTAGCCACCAGACTTTGCATAAATCTCCTTCGCTACCAGAAGGCCAGCCTCCTCCACATTTTATCTCCTTCCACATAGCTTCAGTCTCAGGACACCATGCGTATGGTGGTTCATCAGCTAAAATATCATAATGTAAAGCTTGGCTTGCTCCCACTGCACATTTCGGAGATGCTCCTAGAACACCATAATCATGAAAATCGTACCAATTCAAATCATTGCAGCTCTCGCCCTTCATCTTTCTCCAACAGTTGTTAGAAGTTGGGCTACCACACGCTAAGCAACCAGCATCCACACAATCACTCACGCTTGCTGAAATGTTGTAAGTCCCTGAGCCATCTACTTTCTTAACCAAAGCATAGCTGCTTAAAATTTCGCTTCCAGAAGTGCAAGATTCAGAAGAGCTTCCCGAATTTGTTGATTTACAATCATAGCTTGAAGTGGAAGGACAAGTAGAAGACCAATTGACGTAAAGGTCGTAATCGCTTCCGCTATCTGGCGTGACACTCCATTTTATCTTGCACTTTTTACCAGTTGGGGCTGAAACATAGTAATACTGCTCGCTCCCGCACATGTTGCTCTTGCTCCCTCCTGAAGAGCCAAAATTGTAAGCTGAGCCACAAGAAGTGTAGGCAGAGCTCTCGCAAGGCACTAAATGCACTTCGCCCTGTGTGCGACCATACCAATGCTTTTCAGTATCGCCTTCGTAATACCAAACATCGAAATGGTAATCTCCTTCTTGCTTGGGTCTAAATGTTGTTTTATACTCTTTTGTACCGCTTCCTATAGGATTTATAGCATCGTATCTGTGGTCGTTACTGTCGCAAGTTCCATTTAGAGTGCAATGAGGATCAGTTCCGACGGTTACATGCTTCCTTATCTCAAAGACAATTTTTCCGCTGTAAGAAGTTGAGCCTGCATCTGTTTTTATGTAAACATCTGCTTGAGATGATTTGACGTTAGTCCAATAAAAAGTGACAGAAGGATAAGGACAAGCTACATTACAATCATGTCTTCCTGAAGAGCATGAAGCTTCACAAGCACAGCCTAGATTTGTGGCACAATCCATGCAACACCATTTATTTGATGGTAAAGTTGTGGTTGTGGTAGTAGTGGTTGTGGTGGTAGAAGTGCTAGTGGTGGTTGAAGTTGTTGTTGTGGTAGTGCCAGCACAATATGATTGGCAGTCTGATTGCGATGTTGTGAAACATGCATTCCTAGAAGCACAGCACCAACCATAATAGCATGTGGCTGTACCACATTTACATCCTGTGCTACTGTAAGGAATGTATCCATTGCAGCTTGTATAACTGCATGTTGGTATTGTAGTGGTTGTGGTTGTTGTGGTTGTAGATGTGGTGGTGGTTGTGCTAGTAATGCTAGTGGTGGTTGAAGTTGTTGTTGTGGTTGTAGGACAACAATTATAACAACCTGTTCCAGTGCAACTATAACAAAATCCATAATAGCATTGCACGCTACATTCTGGCCACAAAACTGTACAACAATCACTATTATCCAAACACTCATATTGAGAACTCACAAGCTTTAAACTGCTGATTAAAAATAGGAATGAAAAAATTATTATGTAAATTGCCTTCATCTTCTCACTCCCAAGATGCATTCCTCATTGAAAAGAATTTTTAAGCCGCAAACTTCATAGACCTTGTGAGAGTCTGATCCTAGCAAAAGCTTGTCTTCTGCGCTTTGATTAACACACTCTTTTATTGAAAGAAAATTTTTCAGCTTAAGGAAAGCTTCCCTTGGCTCTTGCCATGAAGTGCAATACCCTAAAGTATAACCATTTTCTGCTAAAAAGAGCTTGAAGTAAACATCTCCTTTACAATCTTTAACAGTCCAAACTTTTTCACCTTTCTCCAAACTCTTGCAATCAGCATAATTCAAAGCTTTAACTGTAGCTTCATCAGGATTGAGCTTGGCTATCTCAGCAGTTATGTCAACTTTCTTGCTGCTTAAGTTCAAAGCAAGGTAAGAAATGAAGAGAGAAAATATTAAAACTGAAGCTATGACTATTGGCAAAAGAATTTTTGCTTCCATTCCTACCTTAAATAAACTTTTCTTTTTGTACAATATAAATTTATATCCTCCAGAAATACAAATAGAAAATATGGAAAAATATCTTTTAGCTTCACTTTTCTTGTTTTTAGCTTTCCTTTCAATTTTTTCAAGCTTTGTTTATGCAGGCTCTTCTGATTTCTGGCTTGAATGCAACTCAACATTAGCAAACTGCAATAACCAATATCACCACAAAAATGACTATTACTGTTGTAGCATAGAAAGTGTATATGCTTGGCAAGGTGGTGAGTGTGATTATTGTTCTTGCACTAGGGGAAATCCTTTGGTGAACATCACTCCAACTTCGCAATCGGGCTCTAAAGGTGAAAGGTTAACTTATACCGTTAACGTGACAAACAGAGACAACACTCCTTGTGGCTCTAGCACTTTCACTTTAACAGTTTCTTCTTGCCCCTCAGGTTGGAATTGTGTTTTATACACAAATCAACTAACGATTTCTCCGGACCAAAAGGGTAGCACAAAAATCAATGTCACCTCTTCTAATTCTGCTAGCGATGGCACATATACTTTTAAAGTTAAAGCTACGAATAGCAATTCTCAGCTTTCTGGAGAAGGTTCAGCAAACTATGTGATTGGAACAACAACTACGACAACAACAATTCCTATTGGAACAACTACCACGACAACAACTACTACAATTCCTCCAAGCGGATGTAATAATAATATGAAATGTGAATTCTCTCGATCTGAAAATCAAGAAAATTGTCCACAAGATTGTAAAACAACACTTACAGTCTACACAGAATCAAATGAAATAGTTGCACCAACAACAAACTTAATGCCAAACCAAAAATTAAAATTGGTGTTAACTTTCGGTGATTCGCGCTACAATTCAAGTCAAGGCTTCAACTTAAGGCTTGATGTAACTATAGATGGAAATCCTTGGACGATTAATAATGGATGTAAGGCATGTAATAAGAGCTTGTCTGATATGGAATGTGTTGTAAGCAAGAAAAGTTGGTATTGCAAATATTATGAATTGAACATCAGCATGGAAGATGGTTATGCTGAGATTGAGTTCAATGCAACCCTACCGAGCACTTTACCCCCAGGCACACACAAAATTAAAGTCACGCCAGTAATCTTAGGCTCCTTAATACCACTTAGAGCAGTTGAAGTTCAATTTAGAGTTGGTGATGGCTTGTACACTTTTGCCATAATTGTCAAGAATATTTTTAATCGCTTGACAGGCCTCTTTATCTATCCTTAGATTTTTAGGTTAAAAAAAGAATAATTAATTTATGAAAATCTCTTCAACTTTATTTTTCATTTTTTTAATTCTGTTTTTTCCTTTAAGCTCTTTTGCCAAAGAAACTCCCTTAAGCCCAGGAGAAGCCGAATTCCAAATTCCCCCAATTTACATACCTGATGGCAAAATTCACTTGGCAGGAAACTTAAGCTACTTAAATGTTTACTGGGAAGCTAATTATACAGAAGGCTTCCAATATAATATAAATGCAATTTGTTTCTTTAACTGTGACAAGGGATATGATTACTGCTCTTCCATTCAGGCTCAAAATTGCAGTGTTTCAACTCCACCTGGAAAAAGCTCCGCCTGTTCGATATTAAACCCCTTGCTTTCCTTAGAAAGCCAAAACAATGTAAGTTGTACTTTCTATGGCCCTGGGGATCGAGAAAAATATGAAGAAAAATACATAAATGCAACTTTTGTTCCGATTGAATTCTCAGTTTGGACCTTAAAAAATTATTCCTCGTTAGTTGGAGAAGAATTCAACTTACCTATATACATTAAAAATTCCGGCCTTTTTTCAGACAGCTATAATGTAACAATATGGGTCCCAAGCTCGAGCAGTAACAATATTATTATCAGAACGGAAAATTTCACGACTTCAGAAATTCATGGGGATGCTTTTGACCCTCATGCCTGGCAACAAACTGGACCAGAGACAAAAGATTACCAGATAAAAATGGTAGTGCTGGATGCAAGCTCGANCCCACAAGTTTGTGTTGATGTTTCCTCACAACAAATGTTAACCCAGGGTAGAATNACAAAGGAAGAAGTTTGTATGGAAATTAAAAGTAGTTATAAGAGTATGCCAGAGCTTGGCTTAATTCAAATCTTGTTTATTATGTTAGCGGCAACAATTTTTATCTTTAAATTCAAGAAAAGATTTTAAAGGGTCCGTAGTCTAACGGTAGGACGCCACCCTTACAATCGAAATAAAAAAGGTGGAGAAGGGAGTTCGATTCTCCCCGGACCCATGTAAGCTTTAAAGGGAATTATTGAGTTAAATCTGCAGAATCTTCAAAGAAAAATCTCTTGGGTTGCATTTTCCAAATCTTATTTAGAACTTCAAAAAATTTTTCTATTAAAAATATTAAGGCGTTCAAGAAAGAAGCCATTTCCACAAAGGCTTGAAAACAATTTTTTTATTTTCAGCTTTAATTTCATCTTCATAATCCCAAGTTATGCAAAGCAAATCTTTACACTTAAGCAGTTCAGAAGCTTTAAGCAAAGCCTTAATTTCCCTTTTCTCAATTTCATCTTTAGAAGAAGCATAGGTCACTTGGACAAGCTGCTTAACTTTTAATCCTTCTTTAAGAACAAAATCTACTTCATTTTGCTGATAATCCTTAAAATAAAAAATTTCAATCAATGGTCTTTTGTTTGTTTTTCTAAGTAGCTCAAGGAAAACTGCATTTTCCATCCTTTTTNCCATGTCCTTCTCTTGCATGAGTAAGTTAGTTAAACCTAAATCGCAAATATAGACTTTTTTTGCAAAACTCTTTCTCCTATAAACACTCTTTTCAAATTTTTCAACAAAAAAACTAGTGAAAGTTTCAGGAAGCTTTTCCACATAATCATAAACTATATTCTTAACATTTCTTCCCATCATCGAGCTTACAAAATTTGCTATTTTGTTTGTACTGATCTCTCCAGAAAAGTTTTTAATGATAAATTCAAAAATCAATCTCGCCACATTAACATTCACTATTTCAAATCTTTCCACAAAATCTTTCTGAAATATAGTTTCAAAGTATTCTCTCAAAATTTTTTCTTTTTTATCCCACTCAATGACTATTTCTGGATATCCACCCCAACCCAAAAATTCTTCCAACTCTTTTACCAATCTTACCTTTTCAGATAGCGAGATAATATCTTTTGTTTTAATTCCTTTAAAATTCAAGTACTCTCTAAAGCTGAGAGGTAATAACAAATAAGTTAAACTTCTCCCTCTAAGAGAAGTAGCAATCTCTTTTGGTAAGAGCTCAGAAGAAGACCCTGAAATTATTATCTCATAGCTATCTAACAAGCTCCTAACCAATCTTTCCCATTCATCAATCTTTTGAACCTCATCAATCAAAATTTTTTCAACCTTAACGCCAAAATATTCTTCAAATATACTAATAATTTCAAAAAAATCTTTGTGAGTAATGTATCTAAAAGCAGAGTGCTCTAGATCAACATACATGCTATTTCTGTTTTCCTTAAGTTTGGAAAAAAGCAAAAAGGTCTTTCCAGATCTTCTAGGCCCAGCTATTACCACAGCTTTATTTGGGATTGTAGAAATTTCAAGCTCTCTTGAAACTATTTTTTCTTTTTCTATTCGCTCGAGCAATTTTTTAAAATATTCCAGCACAAACTCCCTATCAAACATATAAATAATTTGTGAAAGATTATTTATAAAGTTTCACGAGTTCGTGAAACTTTTGATTAATAAAATGAACGAGCTACTGGCCCATAATTATAAAATCACAAACATTTATAAAAAGTTTGTGATTTTCTTAAAACTAAACTTCAAATTTTAATTAGTAATATCGATAATTCCTCATGGTCTTGTCAAGTTTCTGTTATCCTTAAGTCAATATAGTGAACAAAATAAAAAATTAAAAAGCCCTATCTTTCTTTTTCCAATTTTAACTTCGCCTTCAAAAACTTTTAAAATGAAAACCAAAAAATTGATATGGAAATTGCAGAAGCTTTCGGCAAAGCTGTGAACCTAGCTCAAAAAAGGGGAATTATAAAGTCTCTTGAATTTTTGGGATTATCGAGTGAGAAAATCGAAAATTCGATAAAAAGAAAAAAATTTGTCCTTGAAGATAAAGACTTTGACATTGTCATTGACAAGAAAGATAAGCTTAAGCAGCTTAACCTTTACTTAACAGAGAAAAAATGGTCTGAAAAGTTATTTGCGAGCTTGAAAAAATCTTCTGATTTCAAGTCTATGGTGATCTATTTGGGAAATATTGTCCTTTCAAAAAAAGTTTATGAGCTTAGGCTTGGGGCTTTTGGAGTTCCGAGCTCTGAGCTAGTTAAAGCAATAATCAAATTCAAGAAATAGCTTTTTCCGATTTTAAAATTTCATTGAGCTTGAAAATTGCAACTTTATTCCCATCCCATTTCAACAATTTCATAGCTTCTTCAAAGTCGCACCATTTGAAATCATCGTGCTCTTTTGAAAATCTCACTTCACAAGAAGGTGAAACTTCAACACCAAAACAATATTCTTTTATGAGGTTGTGAGAATTATCGATCCATTCGAAGTAATAAACATTTTCTATTATCCTTTTTATCTCTTCTATACCAGTCTCTTCTCTCAGCTCTCTTTTTAGAGTTTCAATCAAACTCTCTTCGTCTTCATTCCCACCTGACAAAGGTTGCCAAAATCCACCAAACTCTTTCTTCCTTTTCAAAAGCAAAAACTCTAGTTTGCTCCCATTTCTCCTAAAAACTATAGCTTCAACTTCTATGGGATTTCTCATATTAAATAATTGGAATCAAGAAATAATTTTAGCCAATTCTTCNGGAAGCTTTTCCCTGTTTTCTTCTGTTACTTCAATAACTTTACCCAATTGTTTGAACTGGTCAACAAAATCTCTGTGCAAGACTGCGATCAAAGGTTTTTCTTCAAGCATCAAAGCTCCGAGCTTCTTCTTGAAATTCTCACTGAAGAATTCCATCTTGCCGATTTCATCCACAGCTATTACATCACAACTCTCCAGAGCAAAATCTATTGCCTTCAAAGCAATTTTTTCAAAAGCAGCTATATCTATACAATATTTTCCAAGCTTTGGACCGATTTTGAAGTCAACGCTTGCGAAAACTTCCATTGCTCCAGAAAAAATATCTTTCACGTAAAAGCCTTTTCTTCTTCCTTTTTCTCTTATTTCTGGTGTAACGAAGCCACCAACTTTCAAGCCTTTGCTCTTGAGAAGCTCTATTGTTTTAATCAGAACTGTTGACTTGCCCGAGCCAGCCAATCCTGTCAAAAAGATTTTCATAATTTAAGATTGTTAGAAGAAAAATAAGGATTTAGCGGGGGCTGGATTTGAACCAGCGACCTTTCCCCAAGATTCAACTTCATCTGA
>JGI24721J44947_10012164_pt1 | contig 10644 bp, 7 predicted proteins | sample YelNatPaOPGAMG01_FD_44947 | JGI IMG/M metagenome (IMG submission 44947) | reverse complement strand
CGATGCCGTCCTCGATTTCCGTACCTGGTGTCGTACTCTATGATTCCAGGCTTGTTCTGGGAGATTTTCTAAGCGAGTGCCCTGTTTGGTGCACACGCAAGCGCGCGCTTTTCCTTTCGATAGAGGATTGGTGGAGCGCGACCTCGCCTATGATGAAACAAGTGCAAGGGTAGGGAATCCATGCTGGAGTACGAATCGACATATAGCTATCCCTGTGCGCTCATTTCATGCNAAGCGATGTCGCACTCCTCATTGGAAGCGATTGCTGCAATAACGAAACTCCAAGCGCAAGACCCTTTTCCATGCAAACAGAAGAGACGCGATCCTCTGGAAGCGTATCCCATGAGAGGCACCGTGCCGCTGGCGAATCTCGTTTTTTGGATGAGGACAACGAGAGAGGGACTTGTTTTTCGAATAGAGTCGATGATTTTTACACGACCAGTCTAGTAAGACTCTGGACATGAACTTGTGCATGGTCGCCAAGCAACGCCACGGAGCTCTCTTCGTCGTCAGTCCGGCGGGATGAGTTGCTGAACCCACGAGTTGCCTTGCAACGGGAAAATGAAATGCTTGAAACATGCTTGTTTCGAACAATCTACATGTAAGCGCATGGGAGGCATGGAGGTTTGTACACGTGGATTGTATAACGTATCGGTTACTCTAACNAATCCTGTTCGAGGGGCCGTCNCNAATCATCNTCACGACTGTGACATAGCGAATTCCAGTGACAAGTAGCGGATACAACCACTGCGAAAAACACGACTAAGCATTCTAGAATTGGGTCAGAGTCTGTAAGCTCCTCTCGCTACGCTTCGGGTGCCGAGACCGTACTTCTGAAAAACTGCGGAAGAAATCAGACGACAGGAACATAGCACCCAGTCCAGTGTTCCAGATGCATCTGGTACGAGTGTCGTCGCTGCCCAGTCAGAGAGCCAAACGACGAACTCGGAGCGGTATGCGACAAGCAACCTCCGCTCAGGTGCCGAGTGTATCAGCACTTTCCGTAATCGTGCGTGATTTGCATCGTGGAATCAGTGCGTCTCGCCTTCGATCCCATTCGCTGACCGGCTGCCTGCCTCGCTGGCTGGCTGATTTCTTGCTCAGGTCCCGCTGACCCTGCGACTTGGTTCATTGTGCTCAGCTGCGTCGACGGGAGCCCGTATCTGTCGCCACACCAGCGAAATCGTTGCCCTGAAGCCGATACGTTCGATAGGAACGTTGGAGTAAGAATCCTTGCAGATTCAGCATATCGATAAACTGCGAGAAATCGGTTCCATGTTCAATATGATGTTGCTGAGCGATTTGCCGCAGTTCATCGAGGTGAAAAAGAGCATTCTGGCGACGGTTCGCCTCCTGGTGCAGCACCAAAAGGAACCGCCGAACATCGTTCGCACGACTGGTGCCGCCTACGCGCGAAAAGTCAAGCACCCCGCGTTCATCCGAGTACACGTCCAGCATGGAGCACTGCATGATTTCAATGACATCGCGAGCATCTTGAGCGCTAACAACGGAGCGAAGTTCAGCGCGCGCTCTTGCTTGTGCAAGTCGTTTCAGCGACTCAAGCTGACGAGTGGTGACCGGTGGCAGCGCCTCATGACCGTGAACACCAGCAAGCGCATGCGCATTCCGGCGCATGAGTAGATAAAAATCGCGCAGGATTTGTTTCGCCTCTACACTCAGCACAGGGTGAATAAAGCGGCGCGCAAAGGCCACGTATGTTCGGAGATCCCGCGTAGATGCGGGCTTTTGTGCCCATTTCCTCGACTGCTGGAGGCGCTGCCAGAGGCTAACGCCCACGCTGCATTCTCCCGCCTTGTTGTTGGTAGCGGGCGGACTCGAGCCGTCGCTCGACTCTGTCGAGAGCGACCAGCGCATGGGTGCCGCGCGCTGGCGCCGCCCGCCAAACGTGGCCATGACATGCTCGGAGATGCGCTGGTCGCGGCAGCGGTCAGGTTGATCCTGAATCACAAAGACGAGGTCAAATCGTGAGAGGAGCGCGGGACACATTTTCAAGTTCTCGCAGACGGTGCGACGCTTGTCGTAGTGCCCTCCGATAGGATTTGCAGCCGCCAAAATGGAAGCCCGGGCAGCGAGTGTGCCGACAATGCCCGCCTTGGCGACACTGATGCTCTGCTGTTCCATGGCCTCCAAGAGTACCTGATAGTCCGCAGACATCTTATCGAATTCATCGATGCAGCAAATGCCCCGGTCGGCGAGGACGAGCGCACCCGCCTCAAGCACGTACTCGCCGCTGCCGGACTCGCGACTTACGGTAACTGTCAAGCCCGAGTTGGTCGTGGTGTTGCCACAGACATAAACGGAGCGCGGGAGCAGTGCAGCAGCCGCTCGCAGCATCTGCGATTTCCCGACACCGGGATCTCCAACGACGAGTACATGGATGTCGCTACGCGCTACGGAATGCTCCAGCGACTGCTGGTGTTCGCTCGCATCGCTCGCGTGCAATGCAGAGAGAATGTCGCTGTCCAGCATAGAGATACCTGCTGGCCCGACATTATCTATGGCGGGGACCGGACGGGTTCCGCCACGGTTGCTGCCGCCCAGAATACCCAGCAAAAGCGCCGCCTTAATGATATCATGACCGCATATGAGCGGACATAGCGATTGCACGAGGAACTCGAAGACATGTCCGCGATGCTCCAAAATTCCCCGGATGCACCGGAGATCCTCATCCGTAAACGAATCTGCATGCGGCCTGGAGCCACCGATGCCGGCTGGCCGAACCATGGTACCCTTGGATCGAAGCGACTGCGAGGTCTGGCCTCCGTCTTGCTCAGTGGCTGGATCTGGGGCGGCTGCCTCGAAGGTTTTCGCATCAGCAGCAAGCTCCCTCTGTTCGCCTTCCTTGGCGTCGTTGGTGGGAGTCAGCGAAATTACCTCGAGGTAGACTTGGTAGAGCGCGTGGTCGCGGCCCCGTCGCGCGCGTGACGCATCCGCATCAAGACTCAGAAACCTGACAATGCCAACAACATCGACGATATCACCGGGCACTACAGTGTCCAACATGTCTGCATACGTGAGCTCGCACTCCACGGTCCGCGGTATACCGCCGACATCGGCAACATTGCCCACAGACGACAGCTCCTGCAGACGAATCCGTTGCCAGTCTAAAGTTACAGCCGAGCACCGATCCGGAAGAAAAACACGCGATTTGCATTCGGCAGACGCCATACAATGCGGTGGTGGATTATACTGAAAGTTCGGGCATGTGACACGTTGGCTTTTGCCACATGTCGCGCAGGCAACGCTGATTGAGGACAACTGAGGACGGATGCTGCTCATTCGAATCACGGTGCCTCGAATACCAACGAGGCGGCCAACCGCATGTGCGCGCAGTTCGCTAAAATCGGTTTGGTCGCGTAGCCCCTGAAGGCGAACGACGGCGCGCGGTAAGCGAACAGCAGCCAGGTGCTCACCAATAAGGTCCAGGTATTGCTGAGGGCAAGAACCGAGAGCATGGAGATGATCGGCGCGAACCCATGCGTGGATCTTCACTACCTGCACGATGGCCAGACCGAGGCAGTTCAGGGACTCCTCGGGGTTCTCTATAACGGCGTCAGCAAAGGTGCTCATGGTAGGCGAGCGCACAAGCAGCGCGTGCTCGACCGGCACGCTGATCTCATCAATGGTATCCATGAAGACACGGCAGCGCTGCATGTAGCCATCGGTTTCGGCGGATAAACGCTGCCAGCGATCAGTCGCGTCCATGGACTTTTCTCGGAGAGATTCGTCTCCACTTTCGAACGGGGACACTGACAGACCCGCTGCAGCACCTACGATGCAGCTTCCAGAACCCGTGTCGTTCCCAGCAGGTCCCAGAGCGTTTACCCGAGCTGAAGACAGCGGCGCTGGGCGAACGGATTCGAGTGCTTGACCTAGAGACGGTATACCAACCGCGGCAGCTGTCTGTTCGTAGCGGCACCGTGCTTGCGTCGCAACTGACTGCCCTTCTTGCGAAAGCAGAAACAATATAACATTTGCGGTGATTGCAAGACGAAAGTCACGATTCGTAGCGTTGCTATCCGCGTCGGTATCGTCTGCCCAAGCGTAGCACTCATACTCTGGCAGCCCAAGGGGGAAGCGAAGCTGCATCGGAGCCGGTTCGGAGGCTTGGCGGTTGCGCTACTCCGGCAGCGCCAGCGTGATCCGCCCTTGAACTTCCCGAAAAGAAAGTATGGATGAGATTTCGAGCTCGCGTGGAACGGTAGCGCTTACAGAAACTTGTTAAAACACGAGCTGCCGTCCAACCAGGGCAAGTGTGACGGAGTCTTGTCGCGAGTCGTGTGCAAATGACAACATAGCAGCTGCACTGCTCAGGGAAGTGTTCGACGTTGTCGCTCTGCGCACACACGCACACACGCACACACGCACTGCAGCTCCCGTTGCACGCATACGTGACACGTGTCCGCGGCTGCGCATCTGCACGCATGCATTAGATTTCGCGCCAAAAACAATTGCTGGCATCGCTTCATTCGGCACAAGCGTACGCAGGGCAGTGTTCCCCAGCTGTGCACTTATTCGCAGCGCGCGGTGAAGCATTCATCATTCCGCGCCCTACTTCCAAGTTCCATAACCCACACATCTTCTCGGATATACAGTCGTTTCGTATGTTCTTTCGTTCGCCGAGCGCCTGTCCTGATCATCCGCAAGAGCGCGTCTAGCGCCGATGCGGAAGCAACACGGAGACAGAGCGGCGTTGCCATACCACAGAGGGCGGCGACTCGAGCATTCCCTGACTCACCCGACGCAGGATCCGGTCTCGTCGTCGATTCATGCTTAGCCAGTCTCCGCATGCAGACTAACCGTCGCTGCATGACAAGTTGAAGAGACTTCGATGTTCGGAGGAATCCCGGGAGACGCCTCTCGCCTTCGCGATCGTTTATGGAATGCATTGTCGGTTCGCGACGCGGGCTTTTGCTTGGCATCCCTCAGTGCTTGGGGGTACAAAGTGCTGGGCTCGTGTGTGCATCCGGTTCAATGGACCTTCCGCCTAGAGAGCAGTCAATTGCTGGTATGCAGTGCGCATAGCGCTGACCAGGCGAGCATCCGCTGGATACAAAGCGCCAGCGGGATACACTTTTTCGGGTTTCAACATCGTTTACCTATAAAAGAGATCCTCGAGTGCGCCACTCATATTGTCTTTCAGGAGAGCGTGCATCATCGGTAGATCCATGACAAGGGCCGCCTGTAAGCGTTGCGCCCTGTCGAAGTTAAGGATGACGTTTGGGGCAGAGGCGCTCGGAATGCCGCTGCACTTGCGAAGACGCTACCCGCGTGCTTGGATACGTGTCGCGAAACCGTGTGTGTTAGGGGACAACTTGGACGAGGCAGCGGATACACCACTGCAACGATTGCAGAGAACATGTCCAGCAGTTTGTCCAGCTGGGCAGATGCTCGTTGGCGAATCGCTGCTACGTCCGGATGTGCCTGCCATGGTTCCCGTGCACCTCTCATCCTGGAGGATGCGCGCACGATGATTTGGCCACCCGATCCGAGACAACGACCGAGGTTCATGGAAGCCGCAGATCCCATGTTCATTCCGGCAACATGGATGATCTAAGACACAATCCGCAAGTAATGCATGTGCTCCTTGAACGAAACGCGAACATTAGCATCTCGAGAGCAGTTTCGCGCGCTCTGAAGCGACCAACGAGCGACTTGTCAAGCCCGTGCGCATCGTACGCGTGCCCCCTGGCATGTCTAAATTTCAGTCGTTGCATCATTCGTCGAAACATTTCGAGTCGAGCGCACGGCAGCGCCATCTCATTCCGGACACCTGATGTTGAGTGATGTCTTCACGAGCGCTACGACGTTGCCAGAATTTCGGGAGGTTTCCGTCCTGTGTAGAGCCACCAGCAATTTGCAAAAGCAGCAATTTGAGTCTCTACACAGTTCCGATTAGACGCTTTCGTGATTCGCGTCTAGCGCCCGTGCGAATTATTGAGAGACGCATGCGACGGAAAAGAATGTCGCTCACGCACTACCGCAAAGCTTCGTTCGAAGTATACGCGCGTGCCGTACAAGCCGCTTCACCCCGGTAGATGTCGAGGGCCGCGTTGATGCCTAGCAAAGCTTCCAATGCCAAGTTGCTGTGGCTTGTGGCAAATATCCGCCGCCCCCTCGTCCCAAATTCGACAGCTGTAATTTGCAAACGAATGGACCCGTGTAGCGCCCATCCAAATAGACCTCGAGTAAAGGCGGCACGTGTCGCTCGCACTCGCTACGATGAACGGCGAATCGGTGCTGCAGCGGAGACCAGGACAAGCAGCTCGGTCTTGATTCGGCGGCAGTACTCACCGTTCACCTCCGCCGTACGCAGCGTCTAACGGTCAGCAAGGCCTAGCCTGTCTGCTTTGGAAAGAAAGCACCACGGACGCACCGAAGGTGGCTTTTCTAGGGCGTCACCGGGGTATGCGTCCTGGTGAACAACCCCATCTTTCGGTGCAGGCCAGGCTTCGAGATGCTGCCAAGCGCTGCCCAGCCGGGAGGCAAGCGCTGCCGGCATCTCGCTCAGGCGGCCGTCACGAGCCTGGAAAAGGCGCGCAGACAGCGCGCCTCGCGGCATCAGGGTTCGTTTGTCGGTCTCAGCGTGTAATGTAGCCGCTGCTGCCCCGGTCTGGGATAGAAACGCCTCCCAGTGAAGCATCGCGAATGGCGAAAGCGGCCCTTTGAATTCGAGCGTGACCGAGTAAGACGTGCAGTCTCGCGGTCCAGTCGAGGAAAACGGATGTGATACTTCATCGCCGGCCAGTAACACGTCATCATCGCCGATGAATGTATAGTCGGTCAGTACGAGACTTGCACCCATGAACGGAACGTCACTCGAGGCCAGCAAAAGCGGCACATCCGTATTTGAAAACAACCAAGGCCCAAAATGCAGAAGGAGCTCAAAGAGACCCTGAACGTTTCCGGCGCCACGAACGACAACTGGACAAGAGCGTGACCTGGCAGCGTCCAACTGGCTGCGACATCCAGTCCTTCTCAAATGTCGCATCCGCGCGCATAAAGTGCGGTGAAACTGCAGGTCGCACACTGCGCTGATCTCCTAGCACATCATACTGTACTGCAAAGATAGAGTCGAGTAGGTTGCGAACCCGCTCTGTCGTATGGGACATAAAACCAAACGGCAGCGCGAGATTTCGCTGTTTCTCTTCTTTCATCGACTGGGTGTTCGCATTGGCGCCCATCGACGAGGGTGTCTTTGTCTGATCGCCGCCGCAGTTGCCCTGACGTGGAGCCGTCTCCAGTCCCAATATCCAGCCAAAGGTCGCCCAGTAATGATCACCAACCACATGGAAACCCGTGGATCGAGCCAAGGTCTCGGGTGGAGTGCATTGCGCAGCTCGTCGATACGCACGGTACAGGGGCAGAAACGCTTGGCGCCAACGCGAGATGCGTTGTTGCCACCACTGCAAGGCAGGAAGCTCGCAATTCGTCGATAAATGCATATTCCAGCCTGCCAAGTCCTCCAACAACAATGGAAGCGTCTGAGGCTGTGGCGACAAGCCTGCTGAGAGTCTGCGATCCGCAGCAGCACCAGCCTGTGAAGCTCGAGCGCCATCACTTTTATTCGGCAGTTGCGTATCACGTTGCGGCGGTCGCACGCCTGGATGCCAGAGTTGCTGGAAGTCAAACTCCTCCTCATGCAACGCACGGTGGGCTAGGCTCAGGCGCCGCACCCAGGACCAGGCGCGCTTCTGTTCTGGGCCAGCCGCCGCAGCGGGAAAGCAGTAACACGACATGGCCCTCACAGCTGGCCCAACAGGGTCGAGGTTGTACGCTCGCGCTTGTCTGCTTTCAGCGATCGATGCGACGGCGTGCAAACGACGCATAGAGTGTACGCACTCGAGTGCACGCTTTCGGTCAACGAACCGCAGGGTCATTCGTATGCAGCGCCGAAGCACCAGATCGCCTGGTATATGGGTACAGGGTGCTGGTCCTCGGTTGTGGAGACCCTCCTCGCGTTCGTCCGGGGGAAACTCGGGTGGCGTTTCCGGTTGCCTACTCGGTGATGCCTCGAGAAGGCTTGCGTCTATCCGCGCAAGCGACTCCTCAAGAACGCTAGAGTGATTCGTGTAAACTAAAGAGCTACGTTCTTCCCATCCTGTGGACGTTCCTTGCCAACAATCGTCGACATCCAAGCTGCTCGCTGGTTTTTGTAGTTCGTTCGCTGACCAGATCGGCTCGTTCGAGTCTCGACCACTGTCTGTGGCGCGTCTAGCTTCCCGTCGGCGCTTGTACTCTAGCGCCGTCAGCGTTTCGATTTCTTCAGCTTCTAAGTCAGCTTTCATAAAATCATCATCATTACGAAGAGGTGAAGCCCTCGAATCCGTCAACGTCCCCGAAGAGGCGCTCCTGGAAGGACACTGTCGTTTTTGGTATCTCGCCTGGAATGAGTGCCGGCGCTGGCCAGTATGCATCGGGCGTGTAGCGCGGCGGGAAATGCACGATGACTCGAGGGCAACGGAGCTTTCTCGGATTGCCTCAGTATTGGAGTTGTTTGCTCAAGACAGGTTCAGAGACGAGAGGATGTATTTTGGACGGGGGCCGCGTTCCCCTCGAGAAGCTGGAAATCCAAGACGAAGCGCAACCCTCGGCAGCGAGTGTGCGCGCTCGCAAGCTCTCGCGGCAAGCGGTCGTCCGCAATGCACTACGGATGTCCTCGATCCTCGCTTTGTACCTTCAAGTCGCTGCCAGTAGCACGAACGCAACTGCTGCGCTCTCCTCGCCACGAGGCTGGATATCGTGGAACATTGTCGACGACAGAAAGTCTAATCAAGTGCATCCTTTGAAAGAGTGACATCGGACTCGGTAGTCTGCGAGGTGTATTCGTTTTCGATGCCATGCACCCGCTGCAACTCGACATCGATGCCCACAGTATTTCGCGATGCCCCCTGGTCTACCGCGCTGGCTCAGGTGCTGATCGTCACTGGCCCTCATCGATTGCGATTGCTCAAATCATCGGTCTAGGTATGCGCATCCATTGCATGCGACACAGGTTCTTCTAAACTCATTGAACAGCAGCTTGTCGCCACGGCAGCGGCACGTGGCAGAGCGCAATCGAGCAGATGCATCGGAATATGGCGCGAACGGTTTGGACGAGGCGCTGCACCCTGCAGATGCAGTTACACCCAGAGCGGAGAATTCAGGATCTCCGGTACCTGCACACCATTTTTGGGTTTGTCTATCCAGGTAGCAGGTATTCAACAGAGGGAGTGTATCGTGGATGTTGGAAAAAAGTCGCCGAAAGACTTTGTGAAATCACGGCTGGCGTGGAAGAAACTTGCATCTGTATGTCAGTGACTCTATGGACGGACAGCAGACGGATGAACCGCCCTTCCTGTCGTCCTTGTCCAGAATGTCGCGAGCCGAAACGGCACCGCTCAAACTAAACCTAAAAGACTGTCTCGTTAACAATACGTTTCACTCTGTTTGTTTTTTGCGAGATACCACCAAAGAAACCCTCGGGTTCGAAATTTTCCTACTTTTGGTACGAACGGTGAAGTAGAGACACGAATGGACCGAGAAAAAAGCACGCTTCTCTGGGAGACAGTCACGCGTTGAACAACACGGTATTGATTTCGAACGCGAACGTTCATACCAGGAGGGCACGAGTTCTACGCTCCCGCGATGAGACTCCTTTCGGGAAGAATTGTTGACCTGTGTATGCGTACGCATACAGGCGCCATCCGATATTCGTATCGGGGAGACAGACGAGCGGAACGACATTACTCGCCCGAGCGTCGATTCAGGTATGCAGTCGCCTACGAAGAGCTAAACGGACGGATTCGTTCAACAAATAGCCTTTCGTCGAAGCGCTCGTCACGACTTCTCCTTCATATAAATATAGATGCTTCTGTCGCGGTCGGAGACACGGTCGCTCTCCATGACTCCAAAACGGCCACTGTGCATACGTCTGAGAATCGCGCTGAGCAGCACTTGGTGCGAGCCTATTCTCATTCGTTTCATCGAGCCGAAGGTGGGTACTCTGTTTTCAAAACACGGTTTCTAGGCGCGCCATTTCACAGACGAGTCGTTCGCATCCATGGCACTGAAGCTCTTCGAAAACTCTTTCTCTGCATTCATGAAGCCCGACCTGCCGTAGTGCTTCTCCGCGACTGCATGGGAGCAGCCGCCCAGCAGCGCATTGACCCGTGGCCGTGCTCGCGACAGCTGGGGTACTAAAAATGGGCACGAGCACCAGTGGACACATACATACGTAGCAAAAAGCGAGCTTCAATTCAATTGTCCATCGAGTTCGTTTCAGTTCCAGGGCAAACAAACGGATACAGTGTATGGCACGCGCATCTCTGCTACCCCGCCAAGTAAAGCAGAACGAGGAGACTCCATTGAACAAAAAAGAAGGATCTTTTCGAAAAGAGGACGAGGCTGGACGCGAAGGAAGCACTGCCGAGGCCAAAACATCAGTCCGAAACCGTTGCCAACGCCTCCATACCCAAGCACATCAACGAGAAGCATCTTCCAAAGCGTAGGTAACAGACCGCTATCAGGGATCGCGTCGCTTCGTACTCCATGCAGGCTCGCCTAGCTTCTCTCGCCCTGAAGTGCGTCGTCAAGCAACTGCTAGCATGCCTCTCGGAGACTGGGCAGCAACCTGTACCCATT
>JGI24721J44947_10012153_pt1 | contig 10648 bp, 9 predicted proteins | sample YelNatPaOPGAMG01_FD_44947 | JGI IMG/M metagenome (IMG submission 44947) | reverse complement strand
GGTGAAGAAGTTACAATTGGTAGAGAAGCTGAAGTAATGGAAGTAAAATACACAAAAGAATTAAAAGCTGACCCCTCAGCATACATTGGTAAATCGGAAAAAATAAGCACGTTATCTAGAGAACTTCCAAGAAGAGATTAAATTTAAAATTGGTCATAAACTGCCAATAGCTCTTTATACATTCTGATAAAAAAGTTTTGTTGTTTAGTTTTACAGCAAAGTTTTGGGATTCTATACTCAAGTTTTCTATAGAAGTTATTGCTTTTTCATTATCCATTTCTACCTCTAGTGCTATTCTTTTTAGCTCGCACTTCTTCGTTTTATTCTCGGCTTCATAAATTAGCCTCGTTCTAATATCTCGCTCTGTATTCTGAGTAAACTGCTAAATTGCTTATGTAGTACTCACTTCTAGAAATATTTCCGACAGAATACAGACTCATCCACGAGTAAATCTTGATTATAAATTTTAAGCCGCTGTGGTTTAATAATAATCTTCCTGTTCTTATACTCTATTTTATTCTCGCATCGTAACTATATCCTAAAGTGATTTCAGCAACCTTGTCTTCAACTTCTGCAACGTAAGTATGTTCAAAGCTAAACAAATTTTGTTTTGAACAATCAAATATTTTATAATTTGCCTTGCTTCATCACTGAACATCGTTAGGAAAAGAGATGGTGCAGCAATTAAAATTAGATTAGTTTACTGCAGAGCTTGATTCAAGTCTTCTTTTAAGTCTTCTACATCTTCTAAGCCCACAGACAATCTTAAAACGTCTTCAGTTATACCCAACCTTTTACGGTCTTCAGGTGTAATAAGTTTTGCAGCACTTATTACTGGATAAGTTAGCAAGCTTTCAACTCCTCCTAAGCTTGGAGCTGGCTTTATGATGTTTACTTTCCTGAGAACCTTAATGGCACCCTCTTTTCCATCTTTTACCCTAAAGGTTACAACTCCTCCATAAAGATCTTTTTCGAAAAGCTTGCTAGCAGTACTATGCGACTCATCGTCTTTAAGTCCAGGATACCTAACATCAAGAATTCTTGAATGTTCTTTAAGAAACTCTGCTATTTCTAGAGCGTTATGGGACTGTTTTTCAAATCTTACAGAAAGTGTGCTGATTCCTCTTAAAACTAAGAAGGCTTCAAAGGGTTGCATTATGTTTCCAAGTTTTCTTCTCCATTCCCAAAAGTTCTCCACGATTGTTCTTTTGTCTGCTACCAAGGCTCCACCAACAACGTCGTTATGGCCTGCAATATATTTTGTAGTACTATGTACAGCAGCTTTAGCCCCATGTTTTAATGGCTTAAAAATTATAGGGGTTGCAAATGTATTGTCTACAACTAAAGGAATGTTCTTTTCTTGACATATCTTCGAAATCTCATCAATGTTCACGACTCTTAGCATAGGGTTTGTTATCGTTTCTACAAAAACGAGTTTTGTATCTTTGTCTATGGCTTCAATAATCGTTTCTGTACTTGGCCATACTTTTACAGTTTTTACCCCAAACTTTGACAATTCCTCAGCTAACTGCGTAGTTATACTGTATGATTCAAGAGGTACAACTATTTTTGAACCATTCTCTAAAAGGCTAAAATAAAGAGTCGATATGGCGGCCATACCGCTATTAAATGCCAAAGAATCTTCAGCACCTTCTAGTTTAGCAAGAGAATTTTCTAAGGCTTTAACTGTTGGATTCTCTTCTCTTGAATATTTTAGCTCAGTACCTCTATCAGTTTTTCTAGTTTCACCGGTTTCTCTTTCCGGTTGTTCAAAAATTGCTGTTAGGAAAATAGGCACCTTAAATGTTCCCAGCTTTGAATCGCTATACTCGTGTCCATGCACGCAAGCTGTATCAAACCTTTGAGTTTTTCTCACTTTTGTTGTCACCGTGGGCTGAACTTTTTGTAGAGTTAAAAACTCTTTTGGAAGATTATTCCTGTTATGCATAATACATTTTTCCAGCGTCTTCTAAGTAAAACAGTCTTTTTACTTGTAAAAAAGTGATTTTTTTCCCAAAAACGTTATCTTCACGAGCACTGTTGTTTTAACACATGAAGTTGCGAGAAGTATTAAAGAAATCAGTAGTTGCTATAATCGCTGGAGTAATTGCAAACTCTTTTGCCAATGCAATCTTTCCCCGAAAAGAGTTTTCTCTGTTTCCAACACTTTCAACGATGGGCGCAGTAATTATTAGTGGCTCTTCAAGCTATAACTTGTACAAGAGTGTATTGGTTTCTAATTTAATTTATACTTTAGCTTGTCTTACAGAGCTTAAGCTTGGGATCTCTTTAGTTTCACTTCCGTTCTTTGTAGCAATACTTTCACTTGTTGTAGCGCATAGCAAAATAAATATGAACAGAAGTTTAATAGCTGTTTCAAACTTTCCTAGATTGGAAAAAGTATACAACGAGTCAAAGCTAAAGAAAAAAGTTAGCTCATTCAAAGAAAAAGTAAAAAATCTTGAATTCAATGTTACATGTAAAGAAGACTTAAATCTAGTTGAGCAAATAATTAGAACAAGAAAGTTCATTGCATACAAGGAAGGCAACTTTGTTAAGTTAATTTATGAGTACTCTGAAAATCCCCACAACCTTGGCGCTAAAACTACTAAAAGAGTACGCGGTGAAGCAATTAATAGCGAACTAATTCTTAGCGAAATTTATGAGAAAGCTTCGCCAAGTCCTCCTTCACTTACCTTGCCAGTTGGAGAGAAAAAAGTTCAAATACCGAGTAGTTATAGCAAAGGCAAACTAGTAATCCTAGATCAAGAAGGAAAAATTAACTTACATAAGCTTAAGAAAATAAATGAAAAAGTTGGATGGATTGAACTAGGGAGAAATCCACCTATAAATTTTATAAAAACTAAGTTGTTCCCAACTAAAGCAACATTTTCAATAAATACAAAAGACGAGTCGAGAAATAAGGCTGATCTCATGATTTTCATAAGAAAAGATTTTCAAGAAAATGAGATAAGTAATGTAGTAATTTCAGTGCCGAGGCATTTAGGGAAGTTAAGTAACTACCTTGGTTTCGAGAGTCTAGAACCCTTTAACGAAAGTATAATTTTGTATAGCAAAAAAGATGGTCTTTTATTTTTACTTAGAGGTGACAAAAATGAAGTTTGATGACTTAAAATTTCCATTAAGCATGCTTGAGGATGGAATTTTGGTCGTAGGGCCGGCTTGTTGCGAGCTGGCAGTAGCCACGCTGGAAAAAAGTAAAAGAAATGAACTTAAACATAGTAGCAATCGATCGGACTGGTCAACTTACCCCTATTCGCAACAAAACAAGTAGTATTACAATAATTAACTTAAATAAGTATAGAATAAATCCTCTGAAGAGTTTTAGTAAAGATCAAACTTACTTGCATAGAATTTTAACGATTTCAGCCTATGCCATGGGAAGAAATGAAGCAAGGTTTTCAACTTCGAACAAGGTTTACAATTATAGTGACTCAGAAGAGCTTTCTGCTGTTGCGTTATCTTCTGAAATAACGGAAGACGAGCTTGATGGTCTTGAAATTCTACTAAGAGAAGCTAACAAGAACCTTTCTGCAAGAGAAAACCTAGAATTTTCTAAGTTAAAGGACAAGGATGTAATTTTTAGTCTAGAAGACGTAAAGCTTCAAGATGTTGCAACGCTTCTTGCTTTTTTAACTTTGATTAGAATAAAGGAGCTTTGGCAACCAAAACTTACCTTAGTGGCAATAAACTATCCAGAACTTTACTTTAGACTTGACAAAGTTAGCACAAACTCAAAGCTTCAAATTATCTATGAGCTTCTCGACTTAGTTAATCTTGGGTTTAAACTGATGCTAATAACTTATAATAAAGAAAATTTGCCACTCTTCATTAAAGATTTAGTTAGAATTATTCTTGAGACTAAGGAACATATCACTTTTAATGGTAATACTGTTTCAAGAGAGTTTAAAGTTAACGTTTACTCAGCGTATAATGAAGATTATTTTGCAACATTTTCGTTAGAAGGTCAAGTAATTAAAGAATATAGGCTAAAAAGTTCAAGTTCAAACTACATGGAATACCTATCAAAGGAAGAAAACTTAAGCTACGTCATAAGTTTACTTGAACAAGACTTTGGAAACAAAGCAAATATCGTCTTTGAAATTATAAAGTTAGTTTCAAAGGAGTCAATAGGTTTTAATGAGTTGATTTCAAAAGTAGGCTCAACTTATGGTAAGAATGTGCCCGTAATTATTAACAAAATGATCAGGTTAAGGTACTTAACTCCTGTAGAAACTGAAAGCGGAATAAAAGTTGCATTAAGTGAAAAAGGAAAGAAAATACTTTCACTTGAAGGTGAAAAAGAATGAAAGTAAAGTCCAGTATTCAAGCATTAAACAATTTACTTCTTGGAGGCTTTAAGATTGGTTCGTTAAACTTAGTGTATGGAAAGCCTGGAGTTGGAAAAACAACAATGATGATGTCCGTAATTCCTGACTTTATAAGTAAGGAAGGAGAAGCAATAGTAGTAGATGCCGAACAAGGTTGGTCTGAAGAAAGGCTAAGGCAAATACTTGAGAAAAGGAAATGTGCTAGAGGGTTAAGCTATACAAAGGTCTACAAAGCTACCTCTATGGCCGAGCAGCATAAAATTATAACAAAGACCATAGACGAGGATATTGAAAGTAATGACTGGAATCCAAAGGTAATAATCGTTGACTCTATGGTTGCATACTACCATTCTCAGTTACTTGAAGTTCCTACAACTTACCTTGCAGCTAAGGCAAGAGAACTGCAGGGGAAGCTATCGATAGAAATTAACTCCCTACTGAAGATTGCAAGTTCATATGACGCTGTAGTCTTAGTAACTACTTGGACTAAAAGTGGTGTCAGTGAAAAAATAGGCTCAAAAGAAAAAGAGGATTTGTTGAACAACGCTAAGTCTGGGAAACCGATAGAGGATATTGAAGGTGCTTTTGGAGCAATAGGCTATGGTTTTATAGGAGGGCAACATCTAGCTTACATGGCGAAGTCTATAATCAGAATATCTTCAACAAATATAAGCAACATTACAAAAGCAGTAATTCTTGAAAAAGCTTTAGATGCTCCTACTCCATTTGTTTCTTTCATAAACATAGGTGAAAGCGGGGTGCAAGACTTTGATGAGGGAAAAGTATTCCCACTTGGGGAGGCGATAGCTGCTCTATTATCAAAAGAATAGCAAACTAAGGGTGCTAACATAACCTGTATAAAGTCTTTAGTGTACTCTTTAGGACATACTTTGAAGACACGCTATCTGCTAAGTTCTTATTTCTAGTATCGAATGCACATGAAGTCCACTTATTCTAATTTTTAGTTTGTTGCTGTTCCATTGCCATTCGGCCTTGTGTTCTTCATCATTTGGATGCATAATAACTTGCTTTGGTACTCTATCTAAAGTTAAGGTTACCGTCACGTTGTTCATTCTTGAAAGGTTTTCAGCTCTGATTGGCGCCTTGTATGCTCGTTCGGAATGCCAATTAATCAAGTTAATTAGATAGCTTTCTTCTTTCTTAAGTAAGGTTACTTCTAAAGGATATGGTGAGCTTACTTCTATTATTTTTTCTGGAATTAGCAAGTTTATTGCGTTCCTAACTATAGTTTTTAACGTCCAGTCGTTGTATTCGAAGTATGACTTAAAAATTTCGCATCCTACAAAAACCACTTCCCCATTACCAAATTTGTTAGCAGTTACGATTGGAGTTTTTTTGTCAAATATCGGCGAACCTACACCAGCTCCTAGCCACTCTTCCCAACCTTGCTTAGAAGTTTTTATAACGTATGCTTCTAGCTTTGATGCCAAAGTTTTTGCTGTTTTTTCTTCAACGTTTACAAAATTTGAGCGACAAAATATTGGCATCTTTGGCAGATCTTTTTGTAAAGCTAAAACTTCAGGAACTATGTAACCAAGTTTTGAGTTCTCTTTATGTTTTAAGCTTACTCCTAACAGTTCATTGATCCATTGAGCTTCAAGTACTTCTTCTGCTGAACTATCATAGCTAAGTAAAAGCTTACCTCCTTTTTTGACGTAATCTTTTATTTTTGCTATTAAGGTTTCAGGCAAATTCATTTGCTCTGGAATTATAACTAAAGAATAATCACTTATGTTGTTAGCTAATCTTTCTTCATTTAGAATATCAAAGTGAAAGTTGCACTCCAGAAGTAGCTTGTGAGCTCCTCTTGTCGATGTTTCATCCGCAAGTATTCCATTTCCTTTGACGTAGCTGTTCTCAGTTGCATGTAGTATTGCTATAAATGGAATTGAAGATGCACCATCGAGTATTCTTTCTCTTTTAGATATAAAATCAAAAACTCTTGAAATGCTACTCAGCACTTCCTTTTCATGTTTTCCATTAATGTAAAAGTGGTCTCCAATTATGCATAATCCTCCATTAGCTAATATGGTTGCGCACTCATGTTCCATCGTTACTACTGGCTTTAGCGACCAATCTCCCCACCAATGTAAAAATCTTGTTGTCATTATATCAAAAGGCTTATTGAGCATTCTAAGATACTTTGCGTAGTAACTTGCATTTAACGATGCGCAATCAGTTTCATTAATGTCTAACGTAATGAATCCTACACTGTCGGGTGGTCTTTCTGGTTGTCTTTGAACGTAGGCCCAATTTATACCAACGAGAATGTTTGGGTTAACTTCGTGTATAGTTTTACACACTTTCTCTACTGTTTCACTTCCCCTTTTCCTCAGCCATTTTGTATACGCTTGCCACTCTTTACTTTTCGTATCTTTTGGAATTTCGTAACCAAATTCGCTCAAAAATTTTTGTTCGCACCATTTGCAAAAACATGGTTGGTGGAAGTAAAGAAAATCAAAGAAAATTCCATCTATTTCATAACTTGATATCTCTCTTAGCTCAGGTAAAAGCACTTTTTCTAACCATGGACTATTTAAACAAACGTAGTCTCCTTCTGAATTTTGTACTTCTTTACAACCTCTGTGTTTCCATTCTGGATGAACTTGAACATTGTACAAATCCATAACATTGTAGTATGCAACTACTTTAATTCCGTATTTTTTAGAAGCCTCAGTAACTTCTTTTAGTAAGTCTCTTTTTAAGTACGGATGTTTATGCCCAACTTTTGTATCCCAGTAGCAATTTCCAAATAAATCTTTAGCGAAGAAGTTTATAAGTTCGCAACCAACCTCAGCTAAATCTTTCATTAAAATTTCAGGTTCAAAACCACTCGCAACTTCTCGAAAATCAGGAGGTGTATGATAATCAAAATGAATTTTTCTGCTTCCTTTATAACTGTTCTTCATTGTACGGTTTCCTTGCTTAAGATAGTACGTTTAAGATTATTTAAGTTTACTTTGTTTAAGAAACTCTTTTCTTTTCTAGTTCATTTAATACTATAAGTTTGTTTTTCTTTTTTAATATTCGAGCTATGTGTAGTATCAACTTGAATCTTTTAACCTTGTCTTTTTCAAACTTCAAAAGATATAAAACAACTACTCTCAACTTCATTAAACTCCAGCTTAAACTTGTTAGGCTACATTGCTTAGAATAGATTGGTCAGTAGGCTTCCATTTTTTAAATTTTATACTACTTATAGTGCTTACGCATGTCTTCGTGATAAGGTAAGCTTAGTATGTCCTCTAGAAAGTTAACTGCAAGCTCTCTAGATTTTGTCCACGGATCCATCATCAAAAGTTCTACCAGTAATTCCTTATTCTTACTTTCATAAGCCTCAAGTTCAACTTCAACAGGAGCCACTCTATCTCTAATAGCGTACATTGTTAAAGGCTTAGGTAATCCTTCTGTTTCTATTCCTTGGATTCCTTTCTTACTCACGAGTGCTGGAATTTCAACCTCAAAGTTTGAGGGTATGCCTGGAACAAAGTTATTTGAGTTTTGAATGTTAACTTGAAGAACCCTCGGTATGTCACAAACTATAGATTCTATTAGAGGAACAATTATTTCGTTTGATTTTTCCAATGGAAAGCGATTAGAAACGCTAGCTGAAGTATCTTTTGACAAATTAATTAACTCTTCCACTCTTCTTTTACCATACGCGAAATAACTTTCCCACCATGCCTTTGGATCTTCGTTCCATCTTTTTTCATTTTCTTCGTTTATGTGGTACCACCAAGGCCAAGAACCTCCCCCAGGTGTACATGTATCTCCAATTGGAAATACTCCAAATTTTTGGTGCAAGTCTATAGCTTTCGGTCCTAAGTCACAACTTGGATAACATTTTTTCCAGTAAGTTGTAGCTTCTTTTCTGATCCAATCGTCTATAATTGGAAATGCATTTTCTCCCCTGTAATAAAAATGAGTTAACCAAATAAAGTGATTAACTCCTGGAATTTGAAAGCTTATCTCTTCTTTTTTAAGTCCAAGAACATCAGCAAGGTGGTAAACTCCAGTAAAGCCGTGGCATAATCCAACGATCTTAACTTTTTTGTACTTTCTACTTAGGTATGTAATGCCTGCAAGTACTGGATTTGCAAGCTGAACATACCACGCGTTCGGGCTCACTTCTAGAACATCGTTTAAAATTGAGTCAAATAGCTTAAATTGGTAGAAATTTATCCAGAATGCTTCATCGTGCATTACATGAAAACTCCCTCCAAATCTGTAGCCATACTTCTTTGCTATCTCCCAGCCTTTTTTGAGCCTATCATGACCTGCCACCAACGCAGTATTAATAACAAAATCAGCATCTTTCAACGACTCTCTTCTATTTGTTGTTTTCTCGAACTTAAACTTAGCGTTAGCTTCATTAATGTATCTCTTTCCCAACAAATATACTGCATTCAGTCGTTCCTCGTTTATGTCCATTAAGCTAATAGTGCTTCCATTAAGATTTGGTGTTAAAATTATGTCTCTAACGAGATTTAATGAGAATACTGCGCTACCCGCTCCTATAATACTTATCTTAACTTCATTCATAACTTAGCTCTATTTGTTCTCCTTTTTAATATTTTGCTTCAGTTCATGCTTCTAGGAAAGAAGTATGCTTTGATTTAGTATTTAATATTCTTCAGCCTTTTTCTTTTCAAGGTATTCCTTTATGAACTTAAGGTTCTCAACTGTCTTAGGGATATAGCTTGCATACGCTAAGCTACCCCTGTATCCTTCTTCCACACTCCTTATGACCTCATCAATATTTTCTTTTGTGATGTTTTTCAACTGTTCCTTAAGCGTTTCTAAGCTTTTTATTGCATTGTTTACTTCCGAGGAGTACATTCTGTACGGTTTTATTTCAGCTATGCATTCGTCAATCTTTTCCTCAATTTCAGACATCAAAATCCCCATATTTAAACATCTTTGGAACTTATTAAGTTTTACTTCATCGGAAACAGCAGATAGGAAAAGTAAAAACAATTCTTCAAAATGGAGGAATGTTTAAGGCGAATCAAGCATATTTTAATAGGTCTATAATTCCAACGCCGAAAAGATATGTTTCTAACTCTTAGAATCAAGCTAAGCTACCATTACTGCTACTTAAAACAAAATTAACAAAAATACTTGAAAACTTGTTTTGACCCCTCACCCTACGAACAAACTACTTTCAAAGTTACTGGAATTTGTTAAATCGCTAAAAAGTGATTTTAAATGAGTTTTTTAGCCTGAATTTATAAAATTTTAAAAAAGAATAGGGCTATCTTATTTTTCTTTCAATTTAATACATTTTTGTATAAAATCTCCCATTAAAATAAGATTTATATTCTTCTGAAACTACTCTAACACCTACATGAGGCTCATTGAAGTAGTTGAGTTCATCGAAAGTAGACCCAATAATAACTAGCTCTAAATAAGTGCTTCAATTTAGATAGGTTTTCACAAGATATAGATTTTACCTCAGCAGTTCCTGATGACTTTAGCAAAACTATTTTATCAGGCTTAGAAAGGTTTTTNATCTCTGCTGAATTTGAAGAAAGAAGAAACGACAGCATCAAGACAAGGTTCAAGATAAAAGGTCCTCTATACACTGACGATGAAAGAACCACTATGTTTTATAGTAGTTNACATAANTCTGAGAGAAAAAGTCATTCTGGAGCCAATAGTTAGAAGAATTGGTTGGAATCATCCAGAATTGCCTGCTTTTGATGTTGTTGTGATGAGAGAAGAAGAAATTTTAGCAGAAAAAGTTAGAAGCAATTTTTACGAGATCAAGAGCAAGAGACATCTACGATGTATTCTTCCTAATTCAAAAGGAATTAAACAAAATTTAAAACTAATCAACGAGAAATTGAATTATTACNGCTTATCTTTCAGTTACCTNGATTTCATAAAAAGATTGAATGAAAGCGAAAAAATATGGAAGAGTGAGCNTGCNCAACTAGTAAGAACTGTACCTCCGTTTGAAAAAGTTACAGAAAGAATATCATCAGANTTTAAGGAACTTATCCTGTAGAAGCTTAAAAGTTTAACATTGAAGATAGGCTATCTGTACAATTGCTTGTTAAGTGACCAAAATATAGTGCTAGACGACAACAATCTTTACTAAGATAAGTTGCTAAAAACCATTAAATTTTGATCTTATTACGTATTGTATTCTAAAATATATTGTTTGGTTANAACTTTTATTTTGGCAATGTTTCTTACATTAATCCTTTTTGAATGGATCGAAAATTTCCTTCAAGTGTTTGTAGGTTCCTAAATAGTCATAACCAATTTCT
>JGI24721J44947_10012141_pt1 | contig 10654 bp, 10 predicted proteins | sample YelNatPaOPGAMG01_FD_44947 | JGI IMG/M metagenome (IMG submission 44947) | reverse complement strand
CCCCGTATTACAGGAGTTGAGCTTGTCCCGCTATATTAGAAAGCGGCTGGTGACCGTAATGATTTTACGCTCTTTTCTTCTGAATATCTATATTTTTTGTTAATGCCGCTTCAAGCATCCAAATATCCTTGCATCCCGAGATTCGACGGAACTTTTTCTCTCCATCAAGCAGGGAGCTTGCAGCCCAGCGTTTAACTGCGGGAAGATATCCCTCCACGTTCCTGATCTTGTGATTACGACATCGCTGCACCGGATTGCTCTCACCGTAAACCGCGTCAATCCCGGCGCGAAGAGCCTTCGATCCGTCAATCACGAACAGTCGTCTTACCCCCGGCCTCTTTAACTTACCATTATAGTTGGGACATCCTCCAGAACGTTTCAAAATGGATACTTATTACATAATGTAGAGTTTTTGTGGTATCAATATGGAATCATAGAAATGGTTTGAAGTCCGTTCGTTTTTCTGGACACCCCTCTTATTGATAAATAGGGGGTATCATCAATCCAGAAAGGATTCAGTCCAATGTCACAAACAAGACGTCGGCGTTCATTTTCACCAGAGTTCAAGACGCAAAGGGTTCTTGAACTTATATCAGGATCAACCACCCCTGCAGAGTTAAGCAGGAAACACGAGTTGTCTGCGCAGCTTCTTCTTCAATGGAGGCAAACGTTTCTGCAAAAGGCTTCCATATTTTCGAATCGGATATCAACCATAATATGGAAACGGATCGCATGGCGCAACTGGAGCAGACACTCGGTAAACTCACATTGGAAAATGAAATCCTAAAAAAGGGCTCTCTTCTCTCCATTCATCATTCTGACCAGGGGTTCAATACGCATCCAATGCCTATGTCGAACGGCTTATGAAACACGGTGTCACAATCTCCATGGCCTCCGCTGGATGTCCAGAGGGGAACGGGTACGCCGAACGTCTTATGAGAACAATTAAAGAGGAGCATGTCTCTTTGACAGAGTATGAAAATTTTGCCGATGCGAAAGGGCGGATCGCCCATTTTATTGAAGATGTGTATCAGTTTAAGCGTATTCATTCTTCTCTTGGTTTCTTGACGCCATCTGAGTTTGAAGCGCAATGCCCTAAGGATAATATCAATTAGACAGCCCGAAAAACTGTCCGGAAAAATGAACGTATTACAGTCAGTAATTCATCGATGAAAGGCGCGGGATGAAGAAAATTATAAGGAATACACCTGTTATCTTTTTTTACATAGTGTTCATTCTTTTTATGTTGCATTTCCAAGTGTTTGGGTTCATGTCAAAGTCACAATTGCATGCATCTCAAACAATCAATAAGCGATTTGAGCATTACAATCCGTTTGTTCGAGAGATGATTAATATATGGATAAAATATTTTACCGATCAATATTATTTTCCGTTATTTTTTATTTTATCATTTATTTCAATGATATATGCTCATAAACGAGCGAAACAGGAATTGAAATGTCTTTCTTTGCTTACAACTCCATCTGACATAATATACAGAGATAAGCAGGCATCGGGACATTCTCTTGACAATATACGCGTACGATTTGGTGGGGCAAGAAACTGCCTTGACGTAATCGTGACGCCGGATGAATTAATTACTCGAATATCTTTTCCTTTTAATTATTTGTTTTCCGGACAAAATGAAAAATTATTAAATAGAATCAAAATTTCAAATATAGATGAAATGAAGGAGAAGAAATCATACCTAAAAACGAAATGTATAATTATGTTTTATGATGATGAAGGTCAATCACACCGCTTGGAGTTATCAGTTAAAAATCCAAAGGAGTTCCTGAAAAGCCTTGGAAAGGCATCTTAGATGAAATATACTACCTCACATGATACTGCGTAGTGTTGTTCATCTGAAGGATATGTCGGAGATGTCCGATCAGTCGGGTTCGACGGATATCCTCAAACGAATTGTTTGTCACAGGGGCCAAAATGGGATGAAAACGGTGGTTGCGCCGCGAAACACTCACTTCACACCCCGCTCCGAATAGGGCTATAATGCCTTGTATAGTTTCCTTACACACACGAAGATAGGTTATAGCGCCATGGATTTGGATCGTTTGAAAAAACTGCTTGAAGATGTTAAGTCCGGAGAGATGTCTCTTGAGGACGCATTGCTGAATTTGAGAGACCTTCCCTATGAGGATATCGGTTTCGCTAAGGTGGATCATCATCGCACCTTGCGAAACGGTTATCCCGAAGTGATCTATTGCCCCGGTAAGGCTTTGGAGCACATCCTGACGATTGCGGAACGGCTCCGACAAAGGAGTTCAAAGATATTGGCCACCCGCGCGGAGGAATCTGTTGCGCAGGCTTTGATGGAAAGGATACCCGAAACCCAATGGCACCCACAGGCTCGCATCGCGGTGATCCCCGGTGTTGTGACGAACGAAGAAGGCTTGGAGAGGAAGAGCGGTCTTATCCTCGTTGTTTCTGCCGGCACGGCGGACATACCGGTCGCGGAGGAGGCGGTGGTGACCGCCACGGAGATGGGTTCTCGCGTGGAGCGGCTCTATGATGTGGGAGTTGCGGGCTTGCATCGGTTACTGGACAAACGCGACAAGCTTTTCGAGGCGAATGTTCTTATCGTTGTGGCGGGAATGGAAGGCGCCTTGGCTTCGGTGGTCGGCGGATTGGTCAGGCAACCCGTCATCGCGGTTCCCACAAGCGTGGGATACGGGGCGAGTTTCGGGGGCTTGGCGGCGTTGTTGACCATGCTGAACTCCTGCGCTTCGGGAGTGTCCGTGATGAACATAGACAATGGATTCGGAGCGGGATACTTCGCTCATATGATAAACAGATAGGAGGACAGGTCTTTTAAGATGATTAATATTGTCGTGACGGGTTATGGCATGGGGGCGGAGCACGCTCGTTTGATTAAGAAAGTGGATGGCTTAAATCTTTATGGGGTTTGCGATATTCAGGAGAGGAAGCGCAAAATCGCAGAGGAGCAGCACCCGGGCATTAAGACCTATGAATGTTTCGATCAGGTATTGGCGGATAAGGATGTGGATCTCATATCCGTCGTCCTGCCGCACGATCTTCACGCCTCCTACGCCATTCAAGCCATGGATGCGGGCAAGCACTGCCTTACGGACAAGCCCATTTGCTTGACGGTTAAGGAGTTGAGGGCGATGATCGCCGCCCGTGATCGTAATAAGAGGATGTTGTCCACCTTCCATAATCGACGCTGGGATCGCGATTTCGTCACCATTCGCAAGCTCTTGAAGGAGAACGTTATCGGCGAACCTTATCATATCGACATGGCGTGCACCGATTACGGAGAGTCACGCCCAACNACGGACACCCTTCGCGGTTGGCGAGGGATTCGAAGCCGGATGGGAGGATGGATGTTCGACTGGGGCGCTCATTTTTTAGATCAGCTCTATCAACTTACCCGTCAACGCCCCGTGAAGGTCTATGCATTCNCTCATTACAACGAGCGTTGCCGTAAGGAGGTGGAGGATATGGTGAACGCCATATTCACTCTCGAAAACGGCATGACTGCGGAGGTGTGCGTAAGCTACATGCACAGAGCCAAGCTGCCTCGGTGGAGGATCATCGGTCGCGACGGGGCGATTGAGCAGGAGTGGTTCGATACGCCCATCAAGGTCACAAAGGAGATTGGTGGAATAAACTCCCATATAACCGTGCCTCTGCTTCCGTCGGATTGGGTGGGGTTTTATCAGAATGTCGCCGGCGTATTGCGGAACGATGCCGAACTTGAGGTCAAACCCGAGGACTTATTCCCGATGGTTGCGGCGGCGGAGGCGACCTATAAATCCATCGAGACCGGACAGGCGGTAAACGTGGAGTATTAATCTTCACCCGGTATTATTGTCGCTGTTCTTTTCTGAAAATGTCTTTTTTCCGGATGTTCCGTTGAGGGCGGGTTTGGAACCCGCGCTACGGGGAATGCGGAGCGTTTCTTTCATAGAAAACGACGCCGACACGGTTGATATGGTCTAGGAGATCATCGTCATGGATGGTATGGTAAATGGAAAGATCAAGGGTGTAAGGCAGGAGCAATTCATCCATGTCATCCATGATTTTAAAAAGCGTTGTCAGAGTAAGGCTTGGTCCGCCATGCAGAGTAAGGTCTATGTCCGAGCCGATTTTGTATCTCCCCATGGCGCGAGAGCCATAGAGCGTGGCTTTCTCGACCTNTGGATATTGCTCAAGTACATTTCGGATGCTTTGTATGGTGGCTTCCTTCAAACCGAATTGAGAGGTCATTCGAACTCCTCCGTGAAAGATCGCATATTTTGGCGTGTNAAGTCAAAAACTCCTCGTAATACCCTCCTACAATCTTTTCCGCTATCTCATTCGCCANCTCCTCGTTGTAGGTGTGACTCGTCATGGTTCGGCTTCGGATCATCTCCATCCACAATTCTCCGTTGGATATGAGCCCTCTTTTAAAGGCAAGACGGAATGCGTCCCGACTGCCGTTGATATTTGTCTCACCCTGAGCTTCATAATGGTCTTTGATAGTGTTCCAAGCAAGTTCGTAGGTGTACTCAAACGCTTGGATAAGCCCTTGCTTCTCAAGTTCGTTAAGGTCTCCCTTTTCGATAAACTTTTTCAACTGGTTCAACGCCATGGAAAAATGTTCATACCTTTGTATCCAGCGAATATCTTCGGCGGTCATGCTCTCACCCCCTGCAAAAGCAAGCGCAAATAACATGGATGAATGTGAATCTATTGGTACTGGGTTATATTAGTTTACTTGTGTATACTGGAAAATGAAACCTTCTTTTTAGGGAGTTTACTTCGTGAGAGTGACATAAGCATTTAAACACAGGTTCCTATCGATTTTCGTNTGTTTTTCAGGTATGAAGAGAGGCATATCAAATATCACAAGGTTCGCAAAGGAGGCTTCCATGAAATTCTGGCAATCACGCTCGCCGCACCCCCCATCCGATGATGCTGAAAACGCTTTCCCCCTTCGACGCGCTTTCCTGCGAGGCGCGTTTGCGCTTTTATTGGGAGCGATAATCCCCTCGAAATCCAAAGCCGCGCCCAATTCTNCCCATANCTCCACTTTGCAAACGGAGGGGGAAGTGCTTAAAACCACCGTTTCACAAGGGCATCCTCCCNTGGAACCCCTCGACACCATGATTCGTTTTGAGCGATCCGATAACAACACCGGCAGGGCGATGACACANGAGGTGCTCTCCCTTATTCATGAGGAGAAGGGNCCCAACTCCTATCCATGGACCATCTACTCCCATCTTACCTCCAACCATGTACAGGGAGACGCCTGTGTGCTCTGCTCCCGTTTGACCAAGAACAATCGCGGATGGTCGGCTGGATTGCATTCCGAGGTCTTTTCCTACGCCCCGATGGTCGCGCTTGGTGTCAATATCGAGATGAGCAACCTTTACGAGGGAAATGAGCGGACGGTGGTGATCGGTTTGAACATTCAAGCTCATGGCTCCAAGCCATGCCAGTATGGGGTTCAAATAGAGGACGCGGACAGCCACTTTGAAAAGGGGATCGGTTTGAATGGCAAAGGGGATACGGGCTTGGACATTCCCGGAAAATTCGGGGTTGGAATCGATGCGCACGATAACTCCATACGCCTTAACGAAGGCTCCGCGATTGAACTGGATGGCGTGGGGAAAGTTCGGCTGCGCTACAATCAGGGGCGTATTGAATTCATGAACGGCGACCGATGCATCGGCCATATCAACACGAACGGGCAAGATCATGAACTGTAATCCCGCTGTGGCGACAGAAACCAATCTTTAGTGACAACATTCGGGTGCGAATTATGAGCGTTAAAATCACACGACGCGATTTTCTCATGAAGGGGGCATCGGGAATCGCCCTTGGCGCGGCATATCCTCAAATCGCTGCGTTTGCCGCGCCATCGCAAGTAGATCAAATTCACGAAAAGTATATGGGAGACGAAGTCATGGAAACGGATGATGTCTATATTCGGAGGAAAGGGACGGAATGGCGATTCGGGACCTCTAAGGTGGAGCGAACCGTGGTTCTGGAGGATGGGTGTTTTTATCTGAAAAGTTTTCGCAATAGGGCATCCGGCATGGAGTTGGCTCCGGAAGGGATGGCGTCGGATGAGTTTTGTCTTACCGTGAATGGTCATTCGCTGAGCGGAGCCGCAGGGGGATGGACTCTGCTCGCCTCCAGTACAAGAAAACTCAAGCACGGCGAGAGGCGTTTGGCTCTCACGCTTCAAAGGGAGGGATTGGAACTCACGAAGAATTTCCTCGTCTATCCAGGCGTCGGCGTCATTCGCGAATGGTTGACCATCCGTAATGTCAGGAATGATGCGCTTGTGGTTGAAAATCCCAGCTTTCTTCGCGTGGGTTTTCGGATGGATTCCCCCGAAAATTTGGATTTCCAATGGATCACCGGAGGAGAGAACCAGCCCGGTTGCTGGGACCTAAGAACCGAGAAGTTAACTTCCGGCAAACCTCGCACCTTTGATTCCTATGAACCCTTTCCCTTCAAATACCCCAACGCCAGCCCTTATCCCGGCGACGGAACCCGCTCTAAAATACTCTTAAATGACCGTCAAATCTTTCCGGATACCGGATGGGCCTATTCTCCTAACGCGAGCGTCACCATACCATTCAACGTGGAGACGGAAATTCACAAGGGAGATCATCTGGTATTCCTCGTAAACATGAATCATAACATCGGATGGGACACCACCGCCTTCGATCCCTCCATCGTCTATTCCGACGGTGAAACACACATCGCCTCCAAGGAGTTTTCCGGCGTACAAGGGGAAAAAGGGTGGCGGTACCAATATCTCGAGAATGGGAAGTTTATCGATTTGGTGTATTATCCCGCGCATCAACAGTGGCGCAAAGCGGTGGATAACGCCACGGGTACACCGTTTATCGGAGCGGGTACGCAGCATCCGGATGTAGATCAGGATGCTGCGAGAGTATGGACGGCGCCTCACGATGGCTTGGTTCGTATCATGGGTTCGATCTGCAATATCGGTAATACCGCTATGGCAAATCTGAATTACGGCTTTCGACCGGGTAGCGGTAGCTACGCCCCATGGTGCGCCTTTTTCGATGAAAAATCCAAACAGGGGCTTTTCATCGGGTGGGACTATTTCGGGCATTGGACCTCCTCCCATCTTCTCCAAGAACAAGGCTCCGTCATCTCCCAACTACAACTGGCGGGCTTCAAACAAACCCTTCGTCCAGGAGAACGGATGGAGACGCCCAAGGCGTTTATCGGACTCTACGAGGAGGATTTGGACAACGCAGGCAATGAGTGTTTGGATTGGCAGTACCGTTATCTCTGGGATTATACAAGAGAGGGATGGTTCCCGGCGACGAGATTGCTGGGGTATTGGTACAAAGGCACCATTTGGGGCAAACCTGGAACGAATTGGCTTGGGGGCGACCCCGATTGGGGCAGCGATTTCCGGAAAGTATTCCGCGTGGCGGATCTGATGCGCGAAGTCGGTGGGGATGTGTATCATCGTGACTGGGGGTGGTGGGATCGTGCGGGTGATTGGAACGGTCCCGATTTTCGATCCATCAATAACTATCTCCAAAAGTACGGGATGGGCTTGTTGATCTACGCCTTTCTCTATACGGTGGATCCGAAATCACGGGTGGGGCGGATCCATCCGGATTGGCTCATCGGAGATACGCTGGATATGTCCATACCGGAGGTCGTGCGTTTTATCTCACGCCAGTTGGATGGTTTCGTGCGCCGTTGGGGGGCGTTTGAATGGCGTAACGACAGCTTCTTCACCGCACAGCGGAAGGGTGACGACACCCCCGAGCTTGGGCAGGATCAGGGCTTTCGAGAGATTCTACGAGGCTTTCTGGATCGGCATCCCGATTGCGCCTTTCAAGCGGTGAACGGGGGAGGGAATTACGGGGGGGTTGATTACGCCCATTACGCCTCCACCCTCTCCTTCAGCGACGGGGCGGTTGGGATTCTACGTAATTACTACGCCTCCCTGCTTTTCCCTCCGGATAAGACGAGCGATAATCCAGATGGTTGGAACCCGGATCATTACGACAAGTCTCTCTGGCGCGGCCTGCTCTGCATCAATTTCGATATGACCGGCGATACCTGGGATCCGGATAAACTGGAGGGGATCCGCGAGTTGGTGGACATATACCATTTTCTCCTCCATGAAGGTGTGGCGGGTAGATGGGTGAAGGTCTTCCGCCCTAAGGTGCAAGGTGATGATCCGACCATGTATTTCCAAAGACTCAGCGGCGATCGCTTGCGCGGAGTGATCATCCCGAAGCGGCCCGCACATGGAAATGTGACCATATACCCCAAGGGGTTGCTTCCAAATGAAAGCTATTTCGTCTCCTTCCAGGAATCCTCGCACTACGAGGAACGCGCCGGCGCTGATCTGATGCAAAAGGGGATCCCCTTCGAAATTATGTCTGCGGGGGAACTGATCTACTTGAACCTGCCCTATCATCCTGGTAACCATTTGGATGACGTCCCGCCATCCATCCCGACGAATCCGGAGGTGAGAAAAGCGGAAAACATGGGCTATCCGGGGGTGGAATTTCGCTGGGGCGCATCCACCGATGATCATTGGCTCTCCCATTACGAAATCCTGCGCAATGACGTGATGATCGACGAAGTGGCAAAGGGAACCTACTATTTCGATCATTCCTGCGGCGCGGATTTAGGCGCGAAATACGGGGTGAGAGCCGTGGACGGAGCGGGAAACAGATCTGATATCTCGAATGCGCCAGGCGTTCGCGGGAAGCCCGCCCTGATTTATGATGATCAGGATAGGGAACTAACGTATATGGGGGTATGGAGGAGGGAGATCGGGTTGCAACCAGCTTACATGGGAACGCTGACATCCTCGTCTGAAAAGGGGGCGACGATGGAGCTATTTTTTGAAGGCGATTCCGTTCTGTTATTTTCCAAATTGGGAGCCGATTGCGGGATCGCCGCTGTAAGCGTGGATAAAGCGGATCCTGTGATGGTGGACACCTACTCCGCCGATGATATCTGGGGGGTTTGCGTCTATCAAAGAAAACTGAATACCGGTCATCATCATCTGAGCGTGACTGTTACGGGCAAACAGTCCGAAAGATCAGCGGGGGCGAAGGTCCATATCGATGGGATACGGGTGGAATGAGGGTATTAATCCTTCGAATGGTGTGGATAGCGGATGGATGCTATCCTTGGCTGAATGGAGCATGGAGACATATTGTCCCGGAAAACTTATCATTTTTTGGAGGAGAAGCATGTTAAAAAAGAAGCGCATACAAGTGTCCAGAAGGGATTTCCTTATGATGTCCGCAGCGGGGGCGTTCATTGCCGCAGCNGGGGAGTCCGTCGCCACCCCCACAGTGTNACAGGTGAACCATGAATGGGTGCTCGAAAACAAACATATCAAGGTAACCGTGACTCCTGAAAACGGTGGGATAATCGTGCTGGATAAAGGTTCCAAATACCTTTGGAGACAACCCGGAGAAAAACCCGCCGGTTCAACATCCCCGATATTTCGCAATATCCTTCCGCTCGCCAACCCGGAGAACGGGATTACCTTCCTATCGGATTTCGGCGCGGCGAATGGGGTTCCGAACACCATGCGAGTCACCCTGTCTCTTCGAGGGGAGAACGCCGACCTGGAGGTCACGGCGGTTGGCTTGGATGTGGATCAACAGGTGGATGATTTCCGGTTTCTGCCCGCGTTTCTTTTGGANACGCAGCAAGGCGTACTAGCTGTGACGGACTATTGCGACGGGCATCTCTTCTCTCTTCACATGAAACCCTTCCCCCGAACATGGTACGAGGCGGATCGGTTGGACATGCCCTGGGTCGGAGTTTGCGACCTGGACAAGGGCATGGGCTACACGCTGATTCTGGACACCTCCGATGACGCTGCGGTGGAGTGCCGTGCCTATCCAACCGGGAACGGGGAATTCTACGCCCCGCAGATTATATGGCATCCGCAAAAGGGGCGATATGGCTATCCGAGAAGAATCCTGTATCGGTTTTTTTCGAAGGGGGGATACGTGGCGGCGGCGAAGCTCTTTCGATCCTACGCCAAGGAGCGGGGGCTTCTAGTGACACTTGAGGAGAAAGCGGAGCGAAATCCGAACGTGCGGCGGCTTTTTGGTGCGGTGGACGTATGGGGCGACGCCTCTCTCGCGTTCGCAAAGGAGGCGAAAGCGCTTGGCGTGGAGAAGATGCTCATCCACGGGAGGAGCAAACCGGAGGAGATGGCGGCGATCAACGCCTTGGGATATCTTACCTCCGAGTATGATGACTATTGCGATATTGAGCCTTTGGAGCCGGGGAAGGAGCCGGATTCCAACCACGATCTCATACCGCAACATGTCGTGCTCATGGCGGACGGGAAGCGCATGACGGCTTGGCTCACCTACGACAAAAAGACCCAGTTCATGAAACGTTGTCCGGCGTACTGGGTCCCCACGGCGGAGATTGTCATTCCGAAAGCGCTCTCGGATCATCCCTTCCTCGGGCGTTTCATCGATGTCACTACTGCGGAAGGGTTGTATGAATGCTACGACCCTAATCATCCGCTTTGCAAAACGGATAAACGGCATTGCGGGCAAAATTTGCTGGATTACGTCACCTCGTTGGATTTGGTGCTGGGCGGCGAGCACGGGATATGGTGGGGGGCGCCACACCA
>JGI24721J44947_10012139_pt1 | contig 10656 bp, 9 predicted proteins | sample YelNatPaOPGAMG01_FD_44947 | JGI IMG/M metagenome (IMG submission 44947) | reverse complement strand
GACGATCATCCATCGCTCCAGTGCTTTAAGAAACGGACAGTTGCTGGGTTATAAGAAATAGGATCGACTGTGACGATCATCCATCGCTCCAGTGCTTGAAGATACGGACAGTTGCTGGGTTATAAGAAATAGGATCGACTGTGACGATCATCCATCGCTCCAGTGCTTTAAGAAACGGACAGTTGCTGGGTTATACGAAATAGGATCGACCGTGACGATCATCCATCGCTCCAGTGCTTTAAGAAACGGACAGTTGCTGGGAGGCGCTTTGTACTCGTGGTTTTGATAGGAAGCGCCTTTGCCCTGTGATTTTCAGCCAACGTTTTAAGTGCTTCTGTTTCGGAGTGTGCATCGCGATGTGCTGATGCTGGTCTGTAAGGGGCTTGTTGATTTTTTATTCATTGTTTGACATGCGATCCCGAATTGGGGTATGCACATGGCGAATATCGAAGCGACAGCCGAAGAGGTATGCTCCGTATTTTGATTCTTGGAGAGGGTCCGCGCATCCCGCGAGATCAGGGTAGATGCCCTCATTCCACAAGAAACGAAAAGGATATGACGCATTGCTATGAAGCTGTGCGTCTGGCGACATCTGATTCACTTCAGGGATCCTGAGCGNAAATCCAGGAGCCACCATGATCATTGGAGACGCTAGCAGCGTGACGCACGTCCGGGTCGGAAGCTTGCCGATGAAGTGCCAAGCAGACAAGCTTTTTTCCGAAAAAGCCGCTTCTAGGATCGACGGGCGGCTTGGTACCAAAACTGGACCGGGTATCCACGGAGCAGCACCAGCTCATACTTTGGGGAAAACGGCAGCTGCGATGCTTCTTGGTAATGCCTGGCGCAAGGGTCCTTTCATGGGCATTCCAAAGCGGAGACAGAGTCCCCTGGAATGGTAGCGATGCTCGGGTGCGAGCATCTCCGAGGCGCCNCGGAGCTTTTCTGACATCCCAGCGCACGGGTCCATTCGAGCCGTGGTGCCACTTGTCATGGTACGGAATCGATTGGTTTACGGACAAGCTCTCAATGGATGACGGGCATCCTCGGGCCTTCATTACCTGTGCCCATCGAGAAACAACGCGGCATAACAGAAATCTACTCACGACCATGTCCAGAAGCGCGGCAAACGAGCAAACAATATCGGCGACTCGCCAGTATATGGATTCTTGCCGCCAGAATCCACCTTGAGTCTCTGTGATGCTTACAGCGACCATGGCTCGATGTTTGGCGCCTAACCAACTACCGGGCACAACGAGCCCACTGATGCTCCAGAGCCGTCCGTGCTGACCACATGCTCTGGAATCCGGGCACATGAGGATGCGGGAGATAACCCGTATTGTCCGAAAAGCATGAGACTGAGCGCCTTCTCGCCGTATGGGAAAAGATGCATCGCGCGTGCGCTAATGTTAAAGCGTCGTACGGAGCGCCCGTTTCCATACGGTTCTCTTTGCACAATACGATGCCGACCAAGACCACATTCTACCACGTGGGCAGAGCGCTTATTCTGAGTGCTCACAAGTCAGGAACTGAAGCATTGCGTAATCGACTCACTGTCAAGGTGCATTCATCACTCGCGACATCGGAGTGTTTTGCGGTGAGGCACAGAAGCGACGGCTTGGGCTGGACCCCGATCAAGCTGCCACGCTGATGCCGGAACCTTCTCCAAATAGTCCAGAGTTGGTCCCAGGAGCAGCAAGTATACGAGCAGGCCACACAAAGGGAGAGCCAAAGCGACACGAAGGTATCCGAAGCGGTGCGCTGCACCGAAAACCAACGGGGTCGCCCACGTTCCCCCCAAATTCGATGCAGTATTCAAAAGCGTGAGGTACGTGCCTCCAAAGCGCTTATCGCTAATCCGAGCACAGTACGAAGACGTGGACACAAACATTAGACCATCGCTGGCTAACTGGTAAAGAACACTGACGATGAAAATCGCGACAAACATCCAACGGGATCGTGCGCTTTCACCACGCGGGAAGAAATAGTGGATGAGCAGCGGAGTGAACATTGCGAGCATCAGCCGCAGAAAAAAGCCCCATCGCCAGAGACTGTCCTTGAGGTTACGGCTGTTCCGGGCATACCGACCAACAGCGATTGCTCCGATGACGTCGAACGGCCACTGGAGCACCGCCATGAATGCCAGCTGTTGACGCGGGAACCCGCGACGCACCAGCTGCAGTGACGATATGTGATCATGAGCAGCAAAGGGAAACTTACTGAACAAGAGGAATACAACCAAGCGCTGAATGGAGCGCTTGCGCAGTATGCTCCAAAGCGCGGCATACGCATCTCGCAGAGCGGACCACAGGCCTCCGGTGTCGGGTTGCGGAACAAGCGTCAAATCCTCCGCCATTTCTTCTTTGACAAAAACTGCCAACATTAGCGTGAACGCAATGAATGATGCACCCATGATTCGCAGAAAGGTATACAAGCGAATCACGGCGGATGTTTGCTGCAGCCATCGGACGCAAAATTCATCGCTGTTCAGCGCGAGGAAAACTGTATAGCTCGAAAAGTACCCTAGACTAAGCCCTAGCGATTGACAAATCGATGCGTACCCGGATCCTGCTTCACCTAAGAGCGTTAATGCCCAACCGTCTACCGCAATATCCTGTGTTGCCGCAAGGAAAACGAGCCCCCAGCAGAAAAGCGTCAACTGCACCACTCGGGCATGTTGAACCCAGCGTTCCACTGCTGCGGCCATGGAGGCCATGATGACCCCTATAAGGAGTTGCGCAGGTACAATCCAGGATTTGCGACGACCGAGACGCGACGCGTATACCGAGTCGACGATCGGTGACCAGAGAAGCTTCAGTGAGTACGGATACGACGCAGAGGAAAATACACCGAGCTTGGCGTAGGAAGAGCGCGTCTGGAGCAGAAACGGCAGCGAGCCAAAGGTGAGGCCCATGGGTACGCCCTGAAACAGATAGAGTACAACGAGCAGCAGGCCTCGAGCATACAAGCTCCGCTTGTGCACGGGCGCCGCCACACTCCCTTTTGCAGTGCCTTTGCGGCTGCTGCGGTACTGGTGCTCGCGTGCCACCGCCGGAGCACCGTCACGGTCCCAATGGTTCGTCTTACCTCGACTTTTGGTTTTCATGATCCAAAAAAGTTCGTTGTGCTTGTAACTGCACCCAAAACGTCGACGATGAAGCGCAGCGTTTGCAGCTGCTTCTCGCCGAAACTCGTCTCAGTTGACTACTTCCAGTGTGCAGATGCCTTTCATGGCGAGAACTTTGAAATCGACACGGACCCTGGGTCCGTTAGCTTTCTACACTTGCTTGCGCTTCGCAACGCGCCAGGAGTCGTGACTCTCAGGACACTTCTGCGCAGCTGAACAGGAAAGTTGCAGCTGTTCTGTTCCGCCGGCTGCCGGGCAGCAGTTCCATGCCGCAGCGGTGGCAGCGCATCTGGGCGTTGCTCTTGACCTAGTAGGACGTGGAAGCGTCTGTACTGGAGCTGAGACCTCTTCTCGGGTTACCAGGAACAGCATCAGCACGTGATCACCCCGAAGAACTAGTGAGGCTTATCAGTCCTGGACCATAGACTGGAAATACATCGCTGCTGCGTTTGCTGACGACTCAACTAGCGGGCAGCTTGGTGTCGGTACACGTGAGCCGGGAACCAGGATCCAGCCTAAGTGCTTCCATGAGCTCAACCAGATCCTTCTGTGTGCAAACTTGAACGCTCTCTGTCGTTTTCGTGGATATGTCGGAGCGACCGTTAGTCCGTCCGGACGAGGATGGTGTCGTCGACATCTCGTACAGCGGACTGGGCGAAATCGCAGAGGCCTATCGACTTCCCTGCGGAACTGACGCCGCTTTTAGCAATCCGTTCCTAGAGTTCCAGGCGACGAACTGCAGAATAAGTCGAATCCAAAACCTCGATCGTTGTACTTCGTTGCGTCGTTTGGTGCTTCGCCAGAACCTGATCACAGAGCTACGTGGACTGGAGACGCTGTCGGAGCTCGAAGAAATTGACCTCTATCTCAATCATATCAGGGAAATCAGCGGACTTGAGCATAAGCCCAAATTGAAACGCCTGGATTTGTCTTTTAACCGCATCCACAGTATGGCAGGGCTGGAGCGTTTCCACTTGCCGGCCCTGGAGGAACTGTANCTCGTCCAAAATAGAATCAAGGAAATCGCTGGCCTCCAAGCNCATAATCTACCGCAACTGCGATTGTTGGAACTGGGATCCAACCGCATAAGAACGCTTGGAGACAATCTATTCGAGGTAGGAGGCTCGCTAGAGGAGCTATGGCTCGGACGGAACAAGATCGTTCAGCTCCCGTCGCTGCACTGCTTCCGCCGACTCAAACGCCTTTCACTGCAGAGTAATCGTTTGTTGGCACTAGGGAGCGCCCTCGAATATTGCCGAGACTCGCTCGAAGAGCTCTATCTCAGTCATAACGGTATCTCGGCTCTAAATGGGACGGAGATGCTCCGAAACCTGAAGCTGTTGGATCTGGGTTGTAACCGCATTGCGCGCCTCGATGACTTGTTGGATGACTTACAAAATCTCGAAGAGCTCTGGCTGAACGATAACAAAATAGACAGCATTGAACAGTTGCGCCATCTCTCGGCACATGCGAAACTGCGGACCCTGTACCTGGAGGGAAACCCGCTCGCTGAACGGCTCCAGACTCAGCACGGAAACAAGTGGTATCGAGCGCTGGTGCTGCGTGTTCTGCCTATGTTAACGCAGCTGGATGCGGAACCCATCGACGAGGAGACGCGCGCGCTCGCCGATTCCGAGCATTGTGAGTGCCTCTGGAATCGGGAGGGTTGAGCGTGCACCGAGCGNCAGNTGCAACGCATCAGCGCCTGCCGAGCGTCACTTGTCCGATCTACTGCTGAAAACGANACGCTGCAGCTCAGTGGGGAATCGAGTCCAGGGTGGGCATTCGTGGTGAGCCGTGGACAAGGCGTCTGCGCACGTCGCTAGCCCGATATGTGATTTTCCTCATCGTGATGGATCCGTTGAANCGTTGACTGCAGGAGACCAACGTTTGAGGTGTGTCGCGATGCAGCGCTGCANTCTACGATAACTGGCATGCGGAGCCCATGCGCTTCGTGAAATGCTGCTACNATTTTTGCATCTAGTTTTNGTGGCGATTATTCGTAACCGCCATTTAGATCTCTGCTGGCGGCAAGCTGTGATTGTGGCGGGAGGTTATCCGCTGCGTGCTGTACCAGCACCTCGAAGAAAGCAGTGCGCTTTCGATGCGCTCTTGTGATTCGACGGCGCGGGTGCCGCCTCTGGCTCGAGCTTGGTTATCGTAGATTTGGCGTGGTTTATGATGCGTGGACGGGATTCACGGTCTGCTCACGGGGTTTGCTCGTCTCTGCCTTGGCCCGATGGCAAAACAGCAAAGCTACCGTACATCTGGGATGTCTTTCATCAGGAATCATGCGCCGCGGAGTCCGCGCCGAATCATTACCCACAGCGCACTTCATATCAAAGATGTTTGGTGCTCAGCACTGCACACGACGTGGAGGCTTTTTTTAACACCTGGTCAGAGGCAGTTTCTGTGCAGCCTAATCGGAATTCTGAGCAGCGAACCTGCCGGAAAAGATCCAGACATTGCAAGTATCGCGAAAGTCAACGATCGCGCCGGATATCCGTTAAACATCGTTTTTGAATTCCGAGCTGTTGCTGTGGCGAGATAGATACCACTACCATGGTGCGTGGCATTTGCAGACCGCTTTCCGATGTGTTTAAACGACTTGCGCTGAAGCGTGCCGCGGATAACGAGTGGTATCTGCAGGCGGCTCGGCAGAGCAGACTCATGCAGTCAGGAAAGCACGCATCACACCCCGTATATTGCGAGAAATACCGGATCGTGGATACGACTATGAAAGTTTTGGGTATACTGAGATCTATCATTAGGCGATCCTGCCAGTCGAGAGAGATCGTCAACCCAAAAATCTGCGACAGAAATCTCTGGCATCGTTTGTGCTTTGTTTTCTGTGGACGCTGTACCGTGGCGCTGCGTCCCAGATACGCGACGCTCTAGACGCCCGTCTTCCTGCGCACAGATGGACACTGTGGCGCGGAAACCAGGAGGCCTTTCTCGCGTTGAGTACACTAAATGAGCAGCTTTCCCATTTTTTCTATGCCGAAGCGCCGGGATCTCGATAGACCTGCTCTGGCCGGCGATGTGATCGAAAGCCTTCCGTATGGAACTCTGTTCCAAAGCATTCCGTTGTGGTATCCAGAGGATCCGTGCAATTTCAACCCACCGGCGCTTGAAACCAGCGTCATCTCTGGGATGGGAAAAGCTTGCCACTGATCTCAGGAAGTTTACGCTATATAGCACTGAGTAGCACAGGCACGGTACATGACAGTCACCGATGTTGTGCGGTGCTTGGACTCGAGCGCTGGTTTGTGCCTTGACCAGCCCGCAAAATGCAATTCAGTTCGCCAAAGCGATCCGATACCGCTTACACGAGTTTCGCTTACCGAGTCAGCAAGCGCGTGCGTGGGTGCGTCCGTCGTTTCCTTCGCTACGGAGCGAAGATACTGTCCACAAACCCGTTCTTCGAATCAAAGAAATTCGCAGCAATCCTACTAAAGCCGGCTTTCTGTGCCAGCGCAGATATGTCCTCTAAAGTATACTTCCAGCTGTACTCCGTATGGATGGCTTCCCAGGGGCGCAGCTCTATCGCGATTTCGTTCCCAGTCGGCAACGCCGTCGTGTCCATCGCCAGATTTGGAAAAACAATACGCATATGCTCGGTGGCGACAAGGAAGCTCTCCATCGCCCCGAGTCGAACATTGTACTGGGCAAAATGTTCAAACTTCGCCGGATTGAAATTGGATCCAAGTTCTCTGTTCACACGACGGAGCAAGTTGCGGTTAAATTCTGCAGTAATACCCTCACGGTCACTATACGCTCGGTGCATGATTGCATAAGGTTTTCGCAGATCGAACCCGACAAGAAAGTGATCCCTGGCAGGCTGCAGCAAGCTCCGAACCTGCTTACAGAATGCTATAGCGTTCGTGGGATCAAAGTTGCCAATCGAAGATCCAATGAACATGACTAAGTGCCGAGCATGCTCATGAGCTGACTCGGGAGCTGCACCATACCCCGCGTTGCCCGCGTTTGCCAGTAGTCGATCCTCAACAGGGTTCTGCAGACGCCGTCCTGGTGCGCGCAGCGCATATCCAAGTCCTTCGAAGAAATCACCCACAATACCATGGAAGGTGAACTGCGCTTCAACACTCGAATGCTCCAAACGCTGATGACCATTCTCGGGGTCGCTCAGCGTTGCGAGGATGCGCTCCGCACAGTCCGTCATGGCGCGCTCACTGATGTCAATGGGACGGTACGTGATGTGCAGGCCACGTTGCAGAGCACGCTGCACCAGCACTGCTGTTTTGTGTCCGTCGCCAGCGCCCAGTTCGATGATATGTAAGGCTCTCTCATTGGGAGAGTGCGATCGAATAGGTGCATCTTCGTCCAGTCCAACTGCGATGTTCAATATCCGATCGCAGTATTTACGGAAAATCTCCCGTTCACATCGCGTGAGATAGTAGTCTTCAGTGCAGGTGATGCGTTCATACAGCGCTGTTCCAGCGTCGTCATAGAAAAATCGCGAAGGTATGGACCGCTCGTTGACTTTCGCGTTCACAAAATGGGTTCGAATTGCATCGGAAAGCTCGTCACGCGCTTGGTGCGAGTTCTCCTCCCGCAGCACGGTGTAACAGAAACCAAACGGCTTCAATGCGAGCTGCTCGTGACGTGCGCTCGTCCGAGCCAGATTCGCTTTACACTCTTTAGTCATCTCGAGAAAAAANAATGCGAAGAAAGTCGGAACATCAACCTATCCTATAAGACTCCCTAGCGAGCTCCGGTCATCGCTGTACAGCAGTGACCCGTATCTTTCTCACAAGAGAGATCGAGATGCCGCTCAGGGCCAGCGTGCGAGCATCATCGGCTGCAGTACGACTGGTGGAGGCTACGGCGGTGGTCGATCTCGGCGTGCGCTGTTGTGCGGCAGTGTATCCAGAAGACGCAAATCTACGTTGCCGGCTTCTGGCTAGCAGCACCGCCTCTAAGCCGTATAGGGACACTGGAATCGCACTGGGAATCACACTGTCCCTGCTGTGGAAACGAGACCCCCGGACGCTGCCATATTTAGGCTTACAGTGCCCGCGCTGGAAGCAGGAGCACAGCGAGCTCCTTGAAGGACAGCAGCAGCTGGGCAGCAGCGTGATAGTCAAAGGCCGGACACTCACTTTGAGTGTAGCACTGGCATGTGATGGTCCGCTAACCGAGCCTCAGCGCTCATAAGTGGCGAACAAACTCACACTCTACCTTCTAGGCGGAAGGTCGAGCGAATCGGATGCGCACACGGGTTTAGTGCTCTCTACGCCTACCCACTGTGGTGGGTGTCAAACACAAACCCGCATTGCCAACCGACAACGACGCATTCCATGCATGATCGTGAAGGAAAGAGGCGGCTCCCATGATATATCCTAACAGCCAAGTTTCTCCAGCGTGTCGTGCAGCGAAGACAAGCCTGCATCCGCAGACTGTCCGAGCACAAACTGAAGACGAGACCCGATTCTACGTCGGATGAAGCAGGCCTCGAGCCGATGCCCTTTGTGGTACGGCAACGTCGTGCTATCTCCGTACAGCGGCGGCGCAGGCGCTATGGGCGCCAATGCGGACGAACGAGTCAGGTACTCAGAACACGATAGAACGTATGAGACGGCCAGTATATCCGAGAAAAAGTCTGGGCAACGGAACTTGGAAGTAGGGGGTTTGATGGATACTTTACCGCGCACTACAAAAACAGAAAAATAGTATGAGAAGAAAAAGCGCTCAATCGGAGGCCGCTGGCCTAAGTAAACGTTCTGTCAATGAGAAAAAAAGAATCGCGCTTAGTGAGCGCACCTCGGAGGTCGGGCAGTCAACTGGCGCGACGCGCATGCCGCCATTGAAGGGAAACGTGATCCTGATCTCTAGCATGTAGATCTCATGTAGAATTTGTATTTTCGTTGAGGTCGTAGCCAGGTACAGTCATTCAGTTCATTTGTTTTTGGAACCTCAAACAAGTGTATTCAAGTGTTTTTCGCAGTATATAACAGAAGGGTTCAAAGAGCGTTATTTTTCAAAAGAACTTAAAAAAAGGAAAGTTATGAAAAATCAAGTCGACGATCCTGGAGGCCAACGGTCGCCGGCTGCCAGAAAAAAACAGTGCCGAGTCCGGAAGAAAAGGACGAGAAGAAGAACCGAAGGGGGAAGGTCCTCCGTCGAAGGCGCCAAGAAAGACGGCTGTACGACGAGAGGGTGGTGAAAACCTTTCTTCTTGGACATATCAAGGATCCCTACAGGGAAAAGTTGCGACACGCTATCGAAAAAGTATCGACTCGTACTCCAAGAGTATTGTCAAGGCGTCCTCAGGACTGATGCATTTGGTGCGGGAGATGTATCGCGAGGTGACGGACATGGAAACGGTCGAGATTCCGGAGGATTTTTCGATAAGAATTTTAGTCGGCACCTGATGCTTGGTACAGCGGAAGCGCGGAGGGAAAATGAGCGAGTTCACGCCCTCCACGAAAAAAANCCCTTTTACAGCTTCGATGGTACTCGATACAAGGGTCACGTGGATATTTACGACTATCGGGCGATGAAGTACATCACGAACCTGAAGAAGCATTTGACTATGAACCTCGAAAGTTTCATGATACGCGCCGTATTTGCGCTGTGCTCGGGCCTGTCTCGCAACGGAGTATAGGCGATTATCAATGGCATCACGAACGATCGCAAGCATGAACAGGAGATCGAGTTTGTTGGGAAGAAGGTGTCAAACAAGAGCACGAATGAAGCTTCTGTAATCTGTGCGGCTGTACAAGAGCATCGTGCATTCTTGGGGCTGGCGAATCNAGCAGACAAGATATCAGAGTTGAAAAAAGATGAGGAAAGATACTATCGCCTCATTCTGCGCCATTTCGTATTCCTGAACCGGAAACTCGAACGGAAGGCGGAGATGAAGCTGATTGAGGAAATGGAATGAAGAGTGGGAGAGACGGAAGGCTTTCCTAATGGGTAAGCGCTTCAACGTCGTTCAGTTGTGCAACATCAAGGCGCATTTTGTGACTATCGACCCCAGAGTCCTTTACGGCATCATGAAGGAGATCAGTCCCGAGTTCAATGTTAGCAGGGAGGAGTTCATAGGTGAAAACCGGGAGACGTACTGGAAGAGTATCTTTGATTTTAAACGTCTCCGACTGAGCAAACAAAAGGTATTCACTGGGATGATCGGAACCGATTGGGTAGCCATGTGCGTACACTATCGGCAGTCGAAGACAAATCGTCCTGTCCCGCCCTCGGCTTCGACCTCGGCGAAGAATGAATAAAACAAAGAGGCGGATCCTGTGACGCAGGAGGTGGAGGGGAACGACCTTGTCGTAGGCGCGGCGAATCATGAAGATGAGAAGGAGGCGGATCCTACCACGCAGGAAGTGCATGAGAACGACTTTGTCGCTGGCGCGGACCCCGGAAACACAAATATCATAACCATCGCAGTACCCAAACGTGCGGAAGATGGTACTGACGGCAACTTGCGTCAGAAAGACATGCGTCTTTTGAGATTCTCGAGAGCACGGTACCATCGAGAATCCGGTATAATGAATGCAAGG
>JGI24721J44947_10012111_pt1 | contig 10671 bp, 10 predicted proteins | sample YelNatPaOPGAMG01_FD_44947 | JGI IMG/M metagenome (IMG submission 44947) | reverse complement strand
TACGGGGGGTCAGCAAGTGATGGAAAGAGACTTTCGGATGTACTTAAATTACCTGAGTACTGCATATCTCAGTCTGAACTTCTCAGTGAGAGGATAGATCATCTGGACATTGGAAAGGTAAGGAGACTTGATCCGGATATTGTTTTCAGTGCTCTTCCAAATGATCTTGCAAAGGATGCTGAACTGGAACTGGCATCTCACAGCATCCCAGTGTTCACAAATGCTTCCGCAAACAGGATGAGGGAGGATGTGCCCCTTGTGGTTCCTGAGGTGAACAGTGAATGCCTTGACATTGTAACCGGAAAGGATGGCTATATTGTGGCAAACGGGAATTGCAGCTCAATTGGCCTTGCACTTTCCCTTAAGCCTCTTGTAAAGTTTGGAGTCAGGGATGTAAATGTAACGACATTCCAGGCAGCAAGCGGAGCAGGCTATCCAGGCATACCATCTATGGATATAATGGACAACATTGTTCCTTATATCCAGGATGAAGAAGAAAAAATAGTTAAGGAAATACCAAAAATGTTTGGGTCTCTGGAAGCTGGTAAAGTAAAGAATTCAGATATAACAGTTAACCCCACATGCGTAAGGGTGCCAGTAAGGGATTCTCATCTTGAGGTAGTGAGAGTAACAGTTGATCGGGATGTTACTCCTGAAGAAATATCAGACGCTTACATGAATTTCAGATCCGTTCCACAGGAAATGCAACTTCCATCGGCTCCTGTAAAACCGGTTATCCTGAGAAATGAAGAAAATCGACCACAACCCTATCTTGACTCTATGGCCGGTTCTCCGGATCGGGCCAGAGGCATGGCTGCAACTGTTGGCAGAGTTCAGATTTCCGGCAGGATCATAAGATATGTAACCCTCTCCCACAACACAATCAGAGGTGCCGCCGGAGGTTCAGTGTTAAATGCAGAGCTTATGTTCAAAAAGGGGATGGTTTGAATGGAACCCGGGGGCATAAAGGTGATGAAATTTGGAGGATCGTGCCTGGCTGACGCAGAAAACCTTTCAAGAGTTCTTGACATAATCTCAAGGGAAAAGAATTGTATTGTTATAATGAGCGCCTTAAAAGGAGTGACAGATACCATCAGGAGTTTTATTGATCTGAATGTGGAAAACATAGACCTGAGAGGGCTTTCTGATTTCCTTTCAAGAAGACATATGGAAATAGCCCGTTCGGTTCTTGCGGGATCAGTCCTGGCAAAATTTGACGAAGATTTGAGATCATGCGTTGGCCTCATAGAATCTTATGGGGTCACTCTGGCAGAAGACCCGGTAAATATTGAAAAACATTCAGCATTTCTCCAGAGCTTCGGTGAGAAAATTTCTGTAATGATGGTGGCAGCAGCTCTCAGGCAGAGAGGTCTGGCTGCAGAATATTACTTTACAGACCATCTGGGAATAATAACCAGTGGTGATTACCTGAGCGGAACAGTATCAATGGAGGAAACAGCTGAAAATATAAGGAAGCCTCTGACATATTCTGTTATTAACGGTCAAATTCCCGTTGTCACAGGATACATCGGGAGAAACAAAAAAGGGGAAACAACTCTTCTTGGAAGGGATGGAAGTGATTACACTGCATCTATAGTTGCATCATGCGTTGGTTCAGCCAACCTTACACTTTGGAAGGATGTGGAAGGCATAATGAGCAGTGATCCAAAAAGCAGCCATTCCTGCGCTGTACTCAGGAATCTCACTTATGATCAGGCTGAAAAACTTTCATCGGAAGGTGCAAAGGTCATTCATCCTCTTGCGGTATCCCAGGCAAAGAAAGACCTTGTCAATATAAGGGTTAAAAGTCTCTTTGACCCACTTTCTGAAGGTTCACTGATACATGGGACATATTCCATGGAACCACGATCCGGGTAATTCTGGTTCATTTACCATTTGAGATCTTCAAAATGAAATAGTTTTATAGGCATAATTTCATTGTTAAGCATATTAAAAAATGAAATTGAAGACGCGTCCAGAAACAAATCGATCATGGACCGAATCCGGACTGAAACTGATAGGTGCATAAACTGCGGTTTCTGCGAAAGCGCGTGTCCCACATACTCCGCCTCAGGATACGATGCAACAAAGAGTGCCAGAGGAAGGGTGCAGCTGGCAAGAAAGCTTTACAATGAGATCAGTACCAATCAAAAGGTAAGCATCAGGGTCGGGGATTCTGTGAATTCATGCCTGGACTGCTATGCCTGCCTCAATGTATGCCCCACAGGCATAAACGCAGGCGAAGTGAGCAATCTTGTAAAATCCCTCATTAACAGCAAAGACAGCCCGTTAAAAAAGGATCAGAATGCAATAGGGAAGATGATAGCATCTACAATAATGCACAGAAACCAGCCAATAAATATTGGGAAGAATCTTTACTCATGGTCCCGGGGGATAAGGGTTGATAAATCTTCAGAATTTCTTCTCTATACAGGCGGTATGTATCAGATGATGGCTGGAAGTCAGAGGCTTTCCGAGATTGAAAAGATCTTAGGCCAGGCTTTCTCAAAAAAGCTTTCAGCAATCTTATCTCATGTCCCTTCGGCAATGTATTTTTCAAAGTTTGCATATGACAGGAATTTAATGGGTGAGACTTCCTCCACACTGAGAAAAATAACCGGGCTGCTTGAAAATTCAGGGATATCATTTGCATACATGGGGAGGGGAGAACCTTACCCGGGTACAATCCTTTATGATCTGGGGTTTGATGACGAGTTTCACAGATATTCAGAGAGAGTATATGAAATACTGAAGAAGGCGGGAAAGAAGAAAATTATCACGGTTGATCCTCATACATATGAACTCCTCAAATACATATATCCGGAACACGTGAATAACTTTGACATTGAAGTTTATTTTTACCTTGACCTCATTGATCCGGTGATCTTAAGGCCAGGAGATGAAAAGCTGGCATTCCATGAGCCTTGCCATTTTGAGTTGAGGGAACATGCCTACCATAAACCCATGGAATTTCTCCAGATAATTTCAAAGCCAGTACTTCCTGAAAGGCATGGAAAGACACTGCACTGCTGCGGTGGCCCCGATGAATTCCTTTTTCCTGATCTTGCTGCCGGAGTGGCGGATAAAAGGATCAGTCAGATCAATTCATGCGGATCATCAAGAATTGTAACTTCATGCCCCATCTGCTATGCAAACCTCAGGAAATCGGGTAATGTTATAGAACTTGCAGATGCACTCTTCGAGAAGATAAAAAATTAAATCTTATGCTTTAAAGAAGAGTTTTGCCGGTGGTATCATCATAAATATCATTCCATTTCAAGACCGAATTTTCCAGGATTCAGTATGCCTTTTGGATCGAACACCTTCTTGACCTCCTTCATAAGTTTCAATGTCATCATCTGGTCTTTCTCTCTGAACTGCATCAGAAGTTTCTCCTGGTTCAGCATCCCTATTCCATGTTCTCCAGACACAGAACCGCCAAGTTTCACCCCAAGTACTGCAATCTCGTCCGAGGCTTTTTTTGCCCTTCCCCACTCTTCACTGTTGTAAAGGTCTGACCCTATATTTGGGTGGAGGTTGCCATCCCCTGCATGCCCGGCCACAGATATGTAAACATTGTATTTTTTCCTGATCTTTTCAATTCCCTCAAGTGCGTCCCTGATCCTGGACAGAGGAACGACTATATCTCCGTCTATGAAACCGGAATATGTCAGCCCAGGGGATGTGAAAGCAATTCTTCTCACCTCCATGAGCCCTTCCATCTCCTCCTTTGACTGTGGTTTTATAACTATTGTATCTGGGTACGATCTGAAAATGTTTTCAACATAACCCACTGAATTTTCCGTGCTCTCCTCATCTCCGTCAACATCAACAAGCACCATCCCGCCCGGCGTTTCCGGATAATCTGTGCCCCTGACCTTATTGGAGGCACTTATGCCATATATGTCAGCATATTCCAGTATCAGGGGGTTAACACCCTCCCTCCTTACCCTGAAGATGGCATCTCCAGCGCTATGCAGATCCTTGAAGAATCCAGCTATCCTTCTGATCTTTGCCGGCAGGGGCATTATCTTGAGCCAGGCTTTTGTCACAATGGCAAGTGTACCTTCACTTCCGGTTATGAGGCTTATGAAGTCATATCCTGCCCTGTTCTTATACACACCTTCCCCGAATGTTGTGATGGTACCATCAGAAAGTACAGCCTCAATCTTGAGTATCCAGTTTTTCATGGGACCATATCTGGCAACTCTCATGCCACCTGAATTTTCGGCAATTGCACCTCCAACTGTTGCAACCCTGACACTTGAGGGATCGGGAGGAAAAAAGAATCCGCTTCGTTTGCATTCGCTGTCAACATCCATCAGGCTGGATCCTGATCCCGAGATCACAAGCCCATTGGGAAGATCCAGTTCAATGCTGTCAAGCCTTTTCATGTCGATGACTATTCCATTTCTTTTTGGAACTACAGCCCCGGTTGGGCTGGATCCGCCACCCCTTACCACCACAGGAACAGAATACCTGTGGGCAAGTGCCATAGTTTTGGAAACATCATCAGTGGAAAGAGGTTTTACCACTGCCATGGGGATAACAGTGATTCTATCAATGGATCCTCCTGAATAGAGGCTCAGTGAAGTATGGTCCGTTAAAATCATATCCCTGCCAAGAGAACCAGTCAGTTCCTTGAGGAAGTCCTGAGAATTTCCCATATACTCACCATACAATCAAGAGTTTAATCTTTTTTTCAGGTTTCTGAAATGGAACTCCATGATCCAGAGGTAATCCATCATTGGATTTTGTCAGGTTTGCCTTTTTCAACCGGTTCAACAACAAGTTTTCCATGGGTGTATATTGCACCGGAGATCTCTTCCAGCGTCATGCCCTTTGTTTCAGGAGTGAACAGGATGGTGAATATAAAAGCAGATAGCATAACTCCAAGCAGGATCAGGAAGAATCCGGTAACACCAAAGATAAGCGCTATGAACGGGAACTCGAAGGCGCTTAGAAAAGATACAAATCTTGTTATCGCTGTGGCTGATCCCATTGAAGTGGATCGGAGTCTTGTTGGAAATAATTCAATGGCGTAAAGTCCCATTGTGTTGCCGGGGCCAATGTTTTCCATTCCATACCATAGAGCAAGGCCGGTTATGCCAAATATCAGGAAAAGTGTGCCGCCAACATACTGTGATAGGGCAAGGAAAGCCATTCCCACACCCATGAAGCAGAATCCTATGGCCTGAATGATCTTTCTCCCGAATCTGTCGTTCCAAGTTATTGAGATTACCGCGCAGGCGAAACCTACAACGTAAAGCAATGCTGTTATGAGAAAAGAATCTGTTCCGGTGAAACCCAGATGGCTAATAATCAGCGGCCCATATAGGCCGAAACCGTATGAACCTATATCGAGCAGTATCCACTGTATCCACACCAGTGCTGTTCTCTTACCTATATTTCCTCTGAAAAGATCCAAAAAGCTTGATCCATGGTTATTTGGGGCATTCTGTCCTTCAAACTTCGAAACATTATCAGGTTTCGGGTTTGAAGATTTAACAGCAAGGGTCTTTTGGGAATCCAGCCATCTAACTGATTCTGGAACATTTAGTCTCATGATCATAAGAAACATGGCCGGGACAGCTATGATTCCAAGCGCGATCCTCCACGCTTCAAAGCCTATATATCTAAGCGAAACGAAACCAACAATAAATGCAAATGATGCCCCCAGACTCCAGAATGCCCAGACAAGGCCATATCCGCTTCCTCTGGTTTTGTCAGGAAACATTTCAACAGAGTAAACAGGACCCACGGCGTAATCAGCACCTATGCCCACACCAAGGAAAAACCTCGCAATTATAATCATGGTGAGATTGACTGAAAGAGAACTTATAACTGGAAATATTATGAAAAGCCCAAGGTAAAGCACGTACAACCTTTTTCTTCCGATCCGGTCGGAATATCTGCCCAGAACAATGGCTCCTATTCCTGCTCCAAGCAGCGCGCTACCACTTACAAAACCAACCTGTAATGAAGTGTATGGAAAAATTCTGTAGGTTTCAAGTATCAGTGTAAAAACAGCTATAACGGTGAGATTATAGCCATCAAGAAAATAGCCCATTCCGGTTAATGAAGCATGGTGAATTTTTGAGTCTGCCTGCGAATTGACAGGAACTGTTCCCACAGAATGTAAAATGAAGGTTAATTATAAACTGTATGCCCTATCAATGAAACGTTCTATAAAGATTAGATTATTAAATCGGAGTTTCCTGGAACGTTCTTTGCCTGAAGTAGTATGTTATTGCAGAAACGGGGGTAACTATTAGAAGTATTATAAAAGCTGCTGCATATCCTGTGGAGCTCCTCTGCTACTATAAGGACAAAACCGGTGAAAAAATTTATTGTAATTAAAGAAAAATAAGCAGAAAATATCCATAATTCTCACATAGAAATTGATCAACGTTGACAACTGCCATTGTAAACAGAATCAACGATGTATCAGCTGAATTGCTTCAGGAATTCATCCAGTACTGAGAGAAACTGTTCAGTTTTTTCCAGATACACTGGATGCCCGGATCCTTTTACTATTTCCAGTTTTGATCCCTTTACTGCTTTTGAATACCCTTTTCCAAGGTCTACAGGAACCACCCTGTCATCTGATCCCCATACAAAAAGTACTGGTTTTTCAAGTGCCTTCATTCTATGTTCTTCTTTTTCAATCCATGCAGGTGCCACAGCAACAATTCCATCGATTTTTTGAGGATACTCAAGCGCTGAAAGTATGGCTATACCGCCTCCCATTGATGCGCCCAGAAGAAATGCATGATCCAGCTTCGAAGATGAAAGGTAATCACTCACAAATTTCGGTCCTCTGGCAAGATCCCCCCNGTCTAACCTGTATTTTTCGGAAACCGGAGATTTTCCAAAACCTGGATAATCTACCGCATAGGCATTAAATCCTAAACCCGCAAGATGATCAAAAATTCCAACATCTTCCCAGTTTTTGGATGTGAAGGACCATCCATGGATCAGCACCATGTTTTTCTTGTTTAAGCTGCTGCTGTACTTTCTCTGGAATACAGTGGCGCCAGAGACATCTATCTCTTCCTCGGTTACTTTAACGTTCATACCCAAATATTCNATCCTGGTTCTAAAATATAACTTAACATCATGCAATATATTACAGATATATATGTAAAACTCTACAATCCAGTTAAATACTGTGTCTGCATGTAATTTAACCAAAAAATAAAGTCAATTGACGAATATTTGAATCGTAAATTTTATAAACATCCCATGGTTCATTTTGACTATGAAGGGGGTGAAGCTTCTGGAAAAAGGAAAGTATGAATGTTCAATGTGCGGAGTGGAACACGAGAGAGAAATAGATGCCATACAGTGTGGCTGTGGCTACGATTAATTATTTTGAATAAAAAAGAAGTTAATTTTATAACTTCATCTCTTATCTATTGGTACGTATTCTATATCAAGTTTTCCGGTGTAGTTNTCAAGGGGCCTGAAAAGCCTGTTGTTCTGCCAGTATTCAAAAAGATGTGCAGTCCAGCCCACCACTCTTGCTGCGGCAAAGACAGGGGTGAACAGGTCGGATGGTATGTTCACCGCAGTGTATAATGGGCCAGAGAAGAAATCAATGTTTGGCCATATTCCTTTGGTTTTGCTGAGTTTNTCCTCCATGAGCTTCTCAGATCTCAAGGCAATTTCCAGCAGCCTCTCAATGGTTGGATCGGTTGTTTTTGACATGAATGTTTTGAGATAGTTGTAAACAATTTTTGCCCTGGGGTCGTACGCCTTGTAAACTCTGTGCCCAAACCCCATTATTCTCTGCTTCCCAGCCAGTGCATCCTCAATGTAAGTTTCTGTGTTGTCCGGGTTTCCGATTGCTCTCATCATATTCAGGGCAGCTTCATCTGCTCCTCCATGTAGAGGTCCTCTGAGTGTCGATATGCCTGCAACAACTGAGGCGTAAACATCGGCAAGTGTTGATCCTGTTACCAGAGTTGAAAACGTTGATGCATTGCTTCCATGCTCTGCGTGNAGCATGAACATCAGATCCATAAGTTTTGTTGATTCGTTATCCGGTTCAACACCGTTAAGCATGTAAAGAAAATTGGCTGCATGGGAAAGGGTTGTTGANGGNGCCAGAAAAGGTTTTCCCCTTTTGTACCTGCCAATCATTGCAACTATGGTTGGAAGTTTTGCAGTGAGTTTTATTGCCCTTTCCAGGTTTGCTTCTACGCTCTTGTCATTCATATCCACGTCGAAGGCGGGAAGAGCTGAAACGCANGTCCTGAGAACATCGTTGGGGTGCATTCTTCCAGTAAATNTCCTAATTATTTCCTTAACAGATTCAGGGACCTCTCTTTCGGAAATCAGTTTCTTCCTGAAAGTTTCAAGATCTTTCTTTTTTGGAAGATTGCCATAAAGGAGAAGATAAGCAACCTCTTCATAATTTGATTTCTCTGCAAGGGTTTCAATGGGGTATCCCCTATACCAGAGTTTACCATGTGCGCCGTCAATCTTGCAAAGTGTGGTGTTTGCTATGTATATTCCTTCAAGTCCTTTGCTTATGTTTACGTCGTTATCTGTCATGCTACAGGTACTGTTTCCACATAATTATATGTTTACTTCCATCTTGTTATCAAACGCAAAGTTCCATAATCGCTCATTATTTGCTGAAACACACCATAAAATTCCAGTGAAATAGATTTTTGTGGTAATAAGGCATTAAGTGTGGGACTTTCGCAGCGTTTCAGGTAAGAATATTGTATATCATTGGCATTAAGGGATATGAAAATTGCATTACCTGAAACCGGTGGAATAGTAAGTGGTCCCGGAGAGGCTGAAGTAGTCAGCATTTATGAAACTGAACCTTCAATAAAGCTGATAGAACAATACGAAAACCCAGCACTTACTGCACCTTCTGCAAGGGGAATATGGATGTTGAGATCAGCACTTGACAGGGGAGCATCAACCATAATTGTATCAGGTATCGGCTCACATGCATTTGAATTCCTGGAGGGAAAAGGGGATCTCTATATAGCTGCGGGCATGGGCATAGAGGAGGCAGTTGAAAATTTCAAATCTGGGAAACTCCCAAGGCTTGATCATCCAAACCATCAATCAGGCCATCATCACGAACACGATCAATAAGAAGGCATTTTGAAGTATTTGTTTTATTCTCTTTTTTTATTTTTTCCAGTAAAAGGGAGTACGTCATGAATCATAGCCATATGGTTAAGTCTCTGTGATAATGCCATTTACATGTTTCACATTGAAAAGATTTCACAGTGGAAGTTTTTTCCAATCCATCAAATCATCGTTGTTCAATGACCTTATTTCCAGTTTTTCAAGAAGATCCACAAACAGGTCATCTTTGATTTCGTCAGAATAGACTTTGTCTAAAGAGTGGTGAAAAAGGGTTGATTGAAGGGCGCTAGTAGTGATTGCTGACTGAAGGTTTATTGCATTTTCGGCATCATCCTTGATCTGCCTGGAGAAATCTCTGGATACATCCTCTTTCTTAAGGTCTTTCATAAAATCGTCAACGGTACTTTCCAGTTTTTTGTTATGTTCCTCTTTCATGACAATCCTAACCTTATACGTGGGTACAAAGTCTATTTTGTCGTCATTAACCTTAAACCAGTTCAGTGCATCTTTTTCAAAAAATACTTGTGAAAGGGCTTTTGCGACTGCCTTCGGTTTGGAGAAATCAACCCCAGCAGTTAGATCGTAAGTAACTAATGATCCATCCTGAGACACTTTTCTTGATTTTTCAATAACTGATTTTAGTTCATCTTCTATGGACATACTCATGTATTGCAATTTAGTCATTTAAGGTTTTTATTAAAATGCGAATGTGGCATCCTCCCGGATGACACAGGGGCTTCACTTTTCATCGACTGGATTTGCCACATCAGTTATCTCGAAGAATCCCTTTCTCCTATCAAAGGATATGCTGTATGCAATATCTGAGTACATTGCATTTTATTGTATATCCATTCATGAAGCACCACTGCTTTAACTGACCTATCTGATTCTCCAAGTCGTTTTTCTGTTTTTTTGTGGATACCCTTGCATAAATGACTGTTTTTCTCTTAACATCCCTGTTCAGTAATTTATAAACAACCTCATCATTGTAGTCATAATAACCATTGGGCATAACTGTATATCTTATCTTTCCTGTTGCCGCGTATAAATTGAGAGTCTTTCCAGTAATACGCAGAAGTTTGAGAACCTAATTTGCTTCCATCGATAATACCAAATTAAATTATAAACATAAAGAGTTACTGGAATTATTTACTATATAAAGGACTTGAATGCATAAGGTAAAATTATTAAAAAACAGAGCAATCCTGCTAAAGAAATGGATCTAAATTTTGCAGTCTTATTTGCAGCACTGGGCATAACTCTTCTTGAAATGTCTGAGGCTTCTGCTGTTGGAATCGCACTTCATGCAGATTCAGGCAATTTTCTCCCGTATTATGCGGTGACCCTGGGTGTTATAACCATTATGATCCCAACAGCAATTGCCGGGAATTTCATAACTTATTTTCCAATATTTTACGTAAGGATATTTTCAGCAACACTCCTTCTTTATTTCGGACTAAGGCTGTTGAAGAGTGCACGAAGATCCATGAAATTCCAGAGAATTGGTTTTCCATCATCAAAGCACAGCGAATCAGGTAAAAGCATTGTAAGTAC
>JGI24721J44947_10012110_pt1 | contig 10671 bp, 5 predicted proteins | sample YelNatPaOPGAMG01_FD_44947 | JGI IMG/M metagenome (IMG submission 44947) | reverse complement strand
TCGAGCGCGGGCTTATCGGGCCGAGAGGGGTAGAAAAAGCGCACATGATCGAGCACGACCGCCGAGCCGCCGCGCACTGCGGGCAGGGCCACGGGGTGGTCTGGGTTGCGCACCGGGGACTGCTCGGCCAGCAGTTCCATCAGTCGCTCGGTGGCTCCGGCGGCNCGCAGCAGATCGCCGAACACCTCGGCCAGCGCTGCGGCGGAACCCGCCACCAGGCCGATATAGAGCACGGTCTGCCCCAGCGTGCCCGCGCTCATGCGGCCTTCCATCACCGACACCGTGCCGAGGTACAGGCCGTAGAGCAGAGCGCCGAACAGGGCGACGATGATGAAGGCGGTGAGCAGCGCGCGCACCTTGTTGCGGCTGACCGCGGTGCGGAACGCGGTCTCGGCCGAGCCGCGAAAGCGCTGCGCCTCGTCGGCTTCGCGCGCATAGCTCTGCACCACCGGCATCGCGGCAAGCACCTCNGTGGCGATGGCGCTNGCATCGGCAATCCGGTCCTGGCTGGCGCGCGACAGGCCGCGCACCCGCCGACCGATGAGGACGGCCGGGGCGACCACTACGGCGATGACCACCAGCACACCCAGCATCAGGCCGGGGTTGGTCACGATGAGCATGGTCATGCCGCCCACCAGCACGACCACGTTGCGCAAGCCCATGGAAAAGCTGGTACCGACGACGGTCTGCACCAGCGTGGTGTCGGTGGTCAGCCGCGAGATCACCTCGCCGGTCTGGGTGTGTTCGAAGAATTGCGGGCTCTGGCGCAGCACATGGGCATAGACCGCGCTGCGCACATCGGCGGTGACGCGCTCGCCTAGCCAACTCACCATGTAAAACCGCGCCGCGGAGAACACCCCGAGCGCCACAGCCAGGCCAAACAGCCCGGCGAAATGCCAGCCCAGCGTGGCGCGGCTAGCCTGGGCGTGCAACATGCCNGCGTCGATCAGCCAGCGCAGTGCCATCGGAAAGGCCAGCGTGCTGCTGGCGGCCAGCAAGAGGAACAGCAGTGCGGCGGCAATGCGTCCGCGGTATGGGCGCAAAAACGGCAGCAGACCGCTCAGCGAACGCATGGAGCGGCTGCGCGGACGTTTGTTGGTTTGGGGAANGGAGCGGGGCGAGGCGTATTCGGCGGACATGCAAGCATTACAGCATGCCACCCTTGGCGATGCTGGAAGGATGTCAAACAGCGGGTTGCGTCGCCGCGTCGTCTCGGTCGGGGTCGGCAAGCGGCTCCGCATGGTCGAGTTGCAGCACGTCCACGGGCTGTTCCACGCCAGTGCGGCTGTAGCCGATGAAATGCGCCCCGGCTTCGATATCGAGCGATTGCGCGGTGACATCGCCCTCCACACGGCCCTGACCATGAATGCGCAGTTGCTCGCTGGCGTGCACCTTGGCCTTGATGCGGCCATGCACCAGCACGTTGCGGGCGCTGATGTTCTCGCCTTCCACTAAGCCGGTGGATGACACTTCGAGGTCGCCATCCACCTGCACGGTGCCGAAAATTGCGCCGTCAACGCGCAGATTGCCAGCGGTGCGCACATCGCCGCGTACCTCGCTGCCCGCGCCGAGATAGGTCAGTGCAGAGGAGCCGCTCGGCATCGTCGCACTGGCCGTGGTCGTGTTGACATCCTTGGCCCAGACATCGGTCGTCTTCGGAGTTCTCGGCTTGAACATGCGCAATTCCTATTGTTTGGCAAGCAGGTAGGTGGCGGGGTCNAGAGTCTTGTCCCCGTAAAACAAGGTGTAGTGCAGGTGCGGGCCGGTGGAGCGGCCGGAGTTGCCGGACAGGGCAATGACTTGCCCGCGCTGAATCCTGTCGCCCGGCTTGACCAGGATCTTGCTCAGATGGCCGAACAGACTGCGATAGCCGTAAGGATGGCTGATGACTACGCTGTTGCCGTAACCCGTTTTCCACCCGGCGCTCTCCACCACACCGTTGGCGGTGGCATGCACCGGTGTGCCGATGTCCACGCCGAAATCGACTCCGTTATGAAACTCCAGCCCATGGCCCATCGGGTTGGGGCGCAGTCCGTAGTCGGAGGTGATGTCGGCAGCGCCAGGAACCGGCTCGCCCATCGGCCGCGCGGCTTCAAACGCAGCCAGATGCTGAGCCTGCGGCAGCAGCAGGTTCAGGCGGGCCGCNATGACGTCGACCTCGTCGTGCAGCATGGCCGGGGCATTGGCCAGGTTCAGCGGCGNGGCAACGCCGCCCTGATTCCTGTTCTTTGCTTCCACCGGAAATTCCTGCGCGCGCTGCTGCACGAAGCTGCGCATGGTGGTTGCCAGGCTCTCCACTTTCGTTTTCAGCGCAAGCAGGTTGTTCGCCATGGCGCCGTTTTCGGCCTGGAGTCTGGCGTTGGCGGATTGCGTGGCCGCAGCCTGCGCCGCCAGCCGTTCGGCGCGCTGACGGGCGTCCGCGCTGGACAGCTGCGCCCACGCCATGTAGAGCGTCACCGCAAGCCACAGAGCAATGGCAGCGCCGACCCACAGCGCCACGCGGCGCAGTGCGTCAAGATCAATGCGCAGACTGTGCGCGGGGTGACCCGGACGGGTGATGAGAATTTCCAGATGCCGCGAGTGCGCTGCCGCGCGCGTGCTTTCCGTCTTGCCGAACAGGGCGGAGAGCAGGGCGGGGCGATTGGGCAGTCGCATGGTCGGGTGTCTACGGTCAGGACGTTGGCAAATTCTATCCATCAGGGGGGTCGAATCCCCGCAAATACGGGTCTGGAGTGACAGACTGAAACGGCACATCCGGGTGCGGCTGAAGGAGGCGATTGCGGTCTCACAGCGCGGTGCACAAGGCCAAATCCCGCAGCACGCGGCCATCAAGACCTGACTGTATATTGCTTGGATGACAGCACACTCCCCCAACACGCAGCTGGATTCCTCTACCAGTGACGGCGTCATCCGTATCCACGGCGCGCGGCAGAACAATCTGAAGAATCTGGATCTGGACATTCCACTCGGGCAGATCGTCGTGGTCACCGGGGTCTCGGGTTCGGGCAAGAGTTCGCTGGTGTTCGACACGGTGTACGCCGAGGGCCAGCGGCGCTATGTCGAGACGTTCTCGCCGTATGCGCGGCAATTTCTCGATCGCATGGACCGCCCGCAGGTCGATCGCATCGAGGGCATTCCGCCGGCCATCGCCATCGACCAGACCAACCCGGTGCGCACCTCGCGCTCCACCGTGGGCACCATGACGGAGCTGGCCGACCATCTCAAGCTGTTGTTCGCCCGCGCGGCCACGCTGCACTGCCGGGGTTGCGGCGCGGTGGTGCGGCGGGATTCGGCGCAGAGCATCGTCGACGACGTGCAGCGCCGAGTGCGTGGGCTGCCTCAAGGGCTGCGCGCCGCTGTCGTGTTCGCGGTGGCGGTGCCGCAGGGCATGAGCGCGGAGCACATTACCCAGCAACTTGCCGCGCAGGGCTACACCCGTCTGCTGGGCGAGCGCGAGACACCGCAGGGCANGGTGCTCGACGTGGTGCAGGACAGGCTGCGACTGCCCACCGACGAAACCGCGCGCCTCGGCGAGGCCGTCGAGGCGGCCCTGCGGCTGGGCCAGGGCCGCATGGAAGTGCACGAACTGCCGCTCGAAGCTGGTGAGAAGGGGTCGGTCTGGCGCTACTCGTCGGACCTGCACTGTCCGGATTGCGACATCCATTACCGCGATCCCGGCCCCGGCCTGTTCAGCTTCAACTCGCCGGTCGGCGCCTGCGAAACCTGCCGCGGTTTCGGCCGGGTGATCGGCGTCGATCTCGATCTGGTGATTCCCGATGCCCGCAAGACCCTGCGGGCCGGGGCGGTCAAGCCCTGGCAGACGCAGAGCTTTGCCGAATGCCAGACCGATCTGGAACGCTACGCCGCGCAGGCCGAGGTCAGGCTCGACGTGCCCTGGGCCGAGCTCAGCGAACGAGAGCGCACCTGGGTGATCGAGGGCGACCCCGATTGGCGCGGCAACTGGCAGAAGCAGTTTTACGGGGTGCGGCGCTACTTCGACTGGCTGGAGAGCCGCGCCTACAAGATGCATGTGCGCGTGCTGCTGTCCAAATACCGCAGCTATACCGCCTGCCCCGCCTGCCAGGGCGCGCGCCTCAAAACCGAAGCACTGCTGTGGCGCATTGGTTCGAAGCTTCAGGCCGACACCGCGCTGCAAGGCGGCTACCGGCGCTTCCGCCCGGTCGGGGCGCAGTGGAGCGACGCCGTGCTCGGCGATCTGCCGGGCTTGAGTCTGCACGACATCAACTCGCTGCCGATCGATCGCTTGCAGCGGCTGTTCGCCGATCTTGCGCTGCCGGAGATGGCGCAGACGGCAAGCGCCATGCTGCTCGACAACATCCGNTCGCGTCTGCGCTATCTGCGCGATGTCGGCCTGGGTTATCTCACCCTCGACCGCCANTCGCGCACTTTGTCGGGCGGCGAGGTGCAGCGCATCAATCTGACCACCGCGCTGGGCACGGCGCTGACGCAGACCCTGTTCGTGCTCGACGAGCCTTCCATCGGTCTGCACCCGCGCGATCTCGACCGCCTGGGCGGTGTGCTGCACCGGCTCAAGGACGCGGGCAATTCGCTGCTCCTCGTCGAGCATGACCCCCAGCTCATGCGCACCGCCGACTGGATGCTGGAGATCGGCCCCGGCCCGGGCGAGCGCGGCGGGCATCTGGTCTTCGAGGGTACGCTGGACCAGGCGCAGCGCTCGGGTACGCTGACCGGGCGTTACCTCAGCGGGGAGTTGCAGGTGAGCCAGTCCTTGCCGCGCCGGCGCACCCCGCGCCGCGACGCGCGGGGCGGTCTGTTGGCTCCGCGCCTCATTCTGGAAGGCGCGCGCGAGCACAACCTCAAGGCGCTGACCGTCGAAATTCCCCTGGGCGCTATGACGGCGCTCACCGGCGTGTCGGGCTGCGGCAAATCCACCCTCATCGGCGACGTGCTGTACCCGGCGCTGGCCCGCGCGCTGGGCAAGACTGCGCCCGTGCCCGGTGCCTTTGACCGCCTGCTCGGTGCCGATCAAGTGGGCGATGTGGTCCTGGTCGATCAGTCGCCCATTGGCAAGACGGCCCGGTCCAATCCGGTGAGTTTCGTCGGCGCTTTCGACGGCCTGCGCGCCCTGTTCGCCGCCCTGCCCGCCGCACGCGAACGCGGCTACACCGCAGGAACCTTCAGTTTCAACAGCGGCGATGGCCGCTGTCCCACCTGCGGCGGTTCGGGCTTCGAGCATGTGGAGATGCAATTCCTGTCGGACGTGTACCTGCGCTGCCCCGACTGCGACGGCAAGCGCTATCGCCCCGAGGTGCTCGAACTGCGCCTGCCCGCGCAGAGCGGTTTCCCTCCGCTGAACATGGCCGAGGTGCTCGACCTCACCGTGGCCGAAGCGCTGCAGCGCTTTCGGGGCCAAGCCGACGTCACCCGCACGCTGCAAGCCCTCGTGGATGTGGGGCTGGACTATCTGCGCCTGGGCCAGCCCACGCCGACGCTGTCGGGCGGCGAAGCCCAGCGGCTCAAGCTCGCGGGCTTTCTGGCCGAAGCCGCCAAAGCCCGGGCTGGGCTGGCGCGCAAGGGCACGCTGTTTCTGTTCGATGAGCCGACCACGGGTCTGCATTTCGACGACGTGGCCAAGCTGCTCAAGGCCTTGCGCAAACTGTTGGACGCCGGGCACACCGTGCTGGTGATCGAGCACAACCTCGATGTCATCGCCTCGTCGGACTGGGTCATCGACCTCGGTCCCGAAGGGGGCGACGCCGGGGGGCGGCTGGTGTTCGCCGGTCCGCCCGACGAACTGGCCGCCTGCTCCTCCTCGTTCACCGGCCAGGCGCTGGCGCGGGACGCGGCGCAGCGCAGCGCGGAGCAGAACACCTCCCCACCCCAGCCCTCCCCGCCGGGTGGGGAGGGGGCTTTCGCCTCTCCCAGCAGTTGGGGAGGCCGAGAGGGGGAAGCGGCGAACGCCCCTGTGCTCCTCCAGGCTGCCGAGCCTGCGGCGGCGTATGGGCTCGACGCCGCCGACGAACCCGTCGGCCCTCACCTCGCCAGCGCGTTGCGGGCGGGCAAGGCCGGATTCATCGCCATCCGCCAGGCGCGCGAACACAATCTGCGCGGGGTCGATGTGGACATTCCGCGCGGCAAGATGACAGTGATCACCGGCGTGTCCGGCTCGGGCAAATCGACTCTGGCCTTTGACGTGCTGTTCACCGAAGGCCAGCGGCGCTATTTGGAGTCGATCAATGCCTACGCGCGGCAGTTCGTGCAGCCCGCGGCGCGGCCCGATGTGGAAGCCATCGTCGGCATTCCGCCCACGGTGGCCATCGAGCAGCGCACCAGCCGCGGGGGACGCAAGAGCACCGTGGGCACGCTCACCGAGGCCTACCACTTCCTGCGTCTGATCTACGCCAAGTGCGGCACGCAATATTGCCCCGACTGCAATATCCCCATTGAGCCACAGAGTCCCGAGGCCATTGCCGCGCAATTACTGCGCGACTGGCGCGGGCGGCATATCGGTCTGCTGGCGCCGCTGGTGGTGCAGCGCAAGGGCTACTACACCGATCTGGCGGTGTGGGCGCGCAGCATGGGCTATACCCATCTGCGGGTGGACGGCGACTTCGTGCCGACCGATCCCTGGCTGCGTCTGGACCGCTTCAAGGAACACAGCATCGAACTGCCCGTGGGCGACGTGGTGGTGCGGACCGACAACGAGGTGGCGCTGCGCGATCTGCTGCGGCGTGCGCTGGCGCTGGGCAAAGGTGTGGTGCTGGTGCTGGCGCCGCTCGACGGCTTGAAGGGGGCGATGGCCTCGGGGCAGGAGCCGCCTGCCATGCAGAGCCTGTTGCTGTCGACCAAGCGGGCCTGTCCGGGCTGCGGGCGCAGCTTCCGCGAGCTCGATCCGCGCCAGTTTTCCTACAACTCGCCCACGGGCTGGTGCGGCACCTGCTTCGGCACAGGGGAACTGATCGCAGGTTTCGATGCCGAGCAGACTGGGGAGGAGGCCGCCTGGATCGAGACGGACGGCGACAACCCGGTGCAGCGGGGCGCTGCCGGGCGGGGCCGCAAAGCCGCGCAGGCGACGCAAGCCAGCACGCTGAGCATCTGCCCGAGCTGTCACGGTGCGCGGCTCAACCGCGACAGTCTGGCCGTGCGGCTGCGCGGCCAGTCCATTGCCCAGCTTGCCGCGNGCGACATCGATGCCGCGGTCGACTGGTTCGGCGCATTGGCGCTCACGCCGCGCGAGGCCGAGATCGTCCGCGATGCGCTGAGTGAAATCCGCGCGCGCCTGGCCTTCATGCAGCAGGTGGGTCTGGGCTATCTGGGGCTGGACCGCGGCGCGCCCACGCTCTCCGGCGGCGAGGCGCAGCGCATCCGGCTGGCGGCGCAGCTCGGCAGTAATCTGCGCGGCGTGTGCTACGTGCTCGACGAGCCGACCATCGGCCTGCATCCGCGCGACAACCGCATCCTGCTCGACGCGCTGGCCCTGCTCAAGGCCAAGGGCAACACCCTGGTGGTGGTGGAGCACGATGAAGACACCATGCGTCGGGCCGATCGCCTCATCGACATCGGGCCTGGGGCGGGACGGCGTGGCGGCCAGGTCGTGGCCAGCGGCGCGCTGGCGGAGGTCATNGCCCATGCCGACACGGCCACCGCGCGCAGCCTGCGCGACCCCATGCCCTGGCCCTTGCAGCCTCGGCCACTCACCCAGGCCGACCAGCCCGCCCTGCATCTGCGCGGCGCACATTTGCACAATCTGCAGGGACTGAGCGTGCAGTTTCCGCGCGGACGGCTCACCGTGGTCACGGGCGTGTCGGGTTCGGGCAAATCCACGCTGGCCCGCGAAGTGCTGGTGCCCGCGCTGCGCCAGCGGCTTGCGGGGGACTCAAGCGAACTCGAAGGCGCTGGCGAGCTGAGCGGTTGGGAAGGTCTGGAGCGCGTGCTCGAAGTCGATCAGGCCCCGATCGGCAAGACGCCCCGGTCCTGCGCGGCGACCTACCTGGGCATCTGGGACGCCATCCGTCAGTTGTTCGCCGATACCGAGGAGGCGCGCATCCGCGGCTATACCGCCAGCCGCTTCTCCTTCAACACCGGCCCGGGCCGCTGCCCGACCTGCGAAGGGCAGGGCGCGGTGAAGGTGGCGATGAATTTCCTGCCCGACGTCACTGTGCCCTGCACCGATTGCAACGGCCTGCGCTTCAACCCCGAAACGCTCGCGGTGCGGCTGCGCGGCCGCAACGCCGGCGAGGTGCTGCAGATGGAGGTGGACGAAGCCGTCGAGTTTTTCGCNGCGCACCGCAAAATCCATCACGCCCTGCNACTGCTACAAGACGTGGGGCTGGGGTACCTGCAACTCGGCCAGCCCAGCCCCTTCCTGTCGGGCGGCGAGGCGCAGCGCATCAAGCTGGTCACCGAGCTGGCCACAGCCGGGGCCCGTCCGACGGTGTACGTGCTCGACGAGCCCACCGTCGGCCTGCACAAGACCGATACCGAAAAGCTCATCCGCGTGCTGCACCGCCTGACCGACAGCGGGCATACCGTGGTCGTGATCGAGCATGACCTCGACATGATGGCCAATGCCGACTGGCTGATCGACCTCGGCCCCGAAGGCGGCAAGCGCGGCGGCCGGTTGGTGCTGCAGGGTCCGACAGCGACCTTCCTCGATGCCGATGCGACGGGACACACGGCGCAGGCGCTGCGCACGGCCTGGCCGCAGCATCCCGACGCTCGCGATCCGTCCTGATCCTCGACGCAGCGCAGTGCAGGGGCACCCTTCAAGCGCGCGAGGCCAACTCTTGTGTCATATACAAGACCATCCCCATGGCGCTTGCTTGGGGCATAGAATGCCTGGGTTACTACCGAAGGAGACCCCTCATGGATCAGCACATCCGCGTGCCCGCCGGCGAAAAAATCACGGTCAACCCGGACTTTTCGCTTAATGTTCCCGACCATCCCATCATTCCCTACATCGAGGGTGACGGCACGGGCGTCGATATCACCCCGGTGATGATCAAGGTGGTGGACGCGGCGGTGGAGAAGGCCTACGGCGGCAAGCGCAAGATCGCCTGGATGGAAATCTTCGCGGGAGAGAAAGCCACCCGCGTTTATGGCCCGGATGTGTGGCTACCTGAAATCACCCTCCAGATCCTCAGGGATTATGTGGTCTCGATCAAGGGCCCGCTGACGACGCCGGTGGGCGGCGGCATCCGCTCGCTCAATGTCGCGCTGCGGCAGGAACTCGATCTCTACGTCTGCTTGCGCCCGGTGCGCTATTTCCAGGGCGTGCCCTCCCCAGTGAAGCACCCGGAAAAGACCGATATGGTCATCTTCCGCGAAAACTCCGAAGACATCTACGCCGGCATCGAATGGGCGGCGGAATCCGACGGCGCGAAAAAGGTCATCAACTTCCTGATCCAAGAAATGGGAGTGAAAAAAATCCGCTTCCCTTCCACCTCGGGCATCGGCATCAAGCCCGTGTCGCGCGAGGGCACCGAGCGTCTCGTGCGCAAGGCCTTGCAATACGCCATCGACAATGACCGCAAGTCGGTCACCCTGGTGCACAAGGGCAACATCATGAAGTTCACCGAAGGCGCGTTCCGCGACTGGGGCTACGGCCTGGCGAAAAAAGCATTCGGCGCCCAGTTGCTCGACGGAGGCCCATGGATGACCTTCAAGAACCCGCGCACCGGCCGCGATATCGTGGTCAAGGACATGATCGCCGACGCTTTCCTGCAGCAGATCCTGCTGCGCCCGGATGAATACGACGTCATCGCCACGCTCAACCTCAACGGCGACTATGTCTCCGACGCATTGGCCGCCCAGGTGGGCGGCATCGGCATCGCGCCCGGCGCCAACCTGTCGGACAGCGTGGCCATGTTCGAGGCCACCCATGGCACCGCGCCCAAGTACGCGGGTAAAGACTATGTGAACCCCGGTTCGGAAATCCTCTCCGCCGAAATGATGCTGCGTCATCTGGGCTGGGTGGAGGCCGCCGATCGCATCATCGCCAGCATGGAAAAGTCCATTCTTTCCAAGAAGGTGACTTACGACTTCGCTCGTCTGCTACCCGATGCGACGCAGGTGAGCTGCTCCGGCTTCGGGCAGGTGATGATCGACCACATTTAAGCCGCCTCCGCAAGGCCTCACCGGCGCTGCCAAGTGCGCAAAAAGACCGCTGCAGCGGTCTTTTTTTTGGGCGGACGATGCGCGGGAGCATCCCCTCTTGCATTCCTGACATGCTGCCTCAGATGCTTGGCATGACTCCTGCCTGTCTCAACCTGCGAAGCACTGCGGAATTACCCTCGGCAGCAGACAGACGANGGCGGACATCCCTACAATTTTGCTTATGGCTGCATCCAATCCAATCCTTCCAGATGATGGCGGCGCCGTCGTCGTTGAACGGCAGACGCTGCGGCTCAAACCGCCGTCGATGTATCAGGTCATCCTGCTCAACGACAACTTCACGCCCATGGAATTCGTGGTTGTCGTGATTCAGCACTTTTTCAATAAAGACCGCGAAACGGCGACGCAAATCATGTTAAAAGTGCATCAAGATGGTCGCGGCGTCTGCGGGGTTTACACCCGCGACATCGCGGCCACCAAGGTGGAACAGGTGATCGGAGCGGCCCGTCAGGCCGGTCACCCTTTGCAGTGTGTGATGGAAGCCATTTAGGAGGCTCGTGATGATTGCGCAAGAAC
>JGI24721J44947_10012104_pt1 | contig 10674 bp, 10 predicted proteins | sample YelNatPaOPGAMG01_FD_44947 | JGI IMG/M metagenome (IMG submission 44947) | reverse complement strand
CGAGGCGGACGCGAACGCGCGAACCACCAGGAGGCGCCCAACCCTCGCCCGCCCGGGCAATCATGGCCGGGCTCCTCCAGACGCGAAACGCGCGAGCTGGAGGATGGGTGGATGGCGCGGACGCGCGCACATCCACCCCGGAGGCTCGCCATGAGCCGGGCGAGTCGGGGCTCATCGAAGCCATTGTCCGGCCAGCCCCACCCCTCCCCCCAGAAGAGGAGACCTCTCCTGGGGTATGCCTCCGGCAGCCGGGATTGTTGGGCCGGAGGACCCCAGACCATAACCCCCTCCGGAGGAGGGGCTAATGTTGGCTCGAGAGCGCCCCTTATTGGCCTCGCTGGCTCGCCGGGCTCTCTACCCCTCCCATCCTCCCCTCCCCTCCCGGGGTGGCTTCAGGGGGCTATGGGCGGCCCGGCTGTCGGGGAAGCCCGCCGCCAGCCACCGGCAGCAATCAGGAGCAGTAGCCTGGGCCATTGGCCGGCGACTGGATCCAGGACCCTCCCCGGCCCAGGGGGAGTCCTGGATGAGGGGCGGCTCCTGCATCACCTGCGGCCATCACCCCCCAGGCCCCCGGGCCGCAGGCTCATCGGGAACAGGGGCCTCTACCAGAAACAATCAAAACACCGGCATATAAACAGGGTAGAGGTAGGGGTAGGGGTAGAGGTAGGGGAAGTGGATGGGGAAGCGACTCAAGAAAACATTTATAAGCTCATCCTATCGTGACCCCTCTTCTTGTTCTTCACCTCTTCATCAGCAACGATAGTTGACAAAGTCCATTAGGAGAAGATTATNGCAGGCTAGATATTAGAGAGGACAGGGCTGTCCTGAGGAAGGTTATTTACAGGAGCTGGGACAAAGAGGCCTGTTAAGAGGACTTACTTGGAGAATAGGAGAGGTGGAATGCCGAAATTCTCACCTAGGGCTTGATGGTAAGGAGACGGCCAAACTAGGCGGAGAAATAAAGAATAAGTTAGAAAAGATGGACTTCAGAATACCAGCAATAACTGAAGATACGAGATAAGCACAGCATTAAGGAGAATATTCACCTTCACTATACTATAGAATAGGCTCGTCAAACAGCATTTACGTGGCAAGGATAAGGTAAAGGTGCATTATTCTGGAGACCGCAGACGACCAGACCATAGACGTGAGAAAAAGACTTAAATAAAAAGTTGACAAAATGATCAAGGAAAAAGCGTGCCCTGGTAGTATAGCCCGGTTAGTATACGGGCCTGTCGAGCCCGTGACCCGGGTTCAAATCCCGGCCAGGGCGCCATGCTTATTCAAGCTAACTAGGTGCTTTCAGGCTTTTCTCTCTTGCTTCCTAAGCGTATCCTTCTAATCTCGGTGACAACTTCTAGTATCTTCTCTCCGGATTTCTGGGTAGGAGACTTGACTGGTATCAANGAGCTCATCTTTATTGCGAGCTGTTTGTGGAGTGCTTGTATTTGCTGGAGCAACAACTGGATGTGTAACAGGCATAATGATGGGTGGAATATTAGTTGGTGATGTATGCTCTTCAGCTTTTTAAAATCATAATACNTTTTTATCGAATGTTTGTAGGAAATGCTTTTAATAAGAATCTTGTCGCATATCATAATGGGTCTTCATGGTAAATGAGATCCCATTATGGGAATTTGGGGAGAGGGTTAGGAGGGTTCAAGGAGAATTAGATTCTAGGGGGTTGGATGCTATAGTTGTTCATTCGAATGAGGCGGATCCCGGCAATGTGAGATACTTGTCTGACTACTGGCCGGTTTTTGAGTCGGCTGGTGTTGTTGTTCCTAGAGATGGTGAGCCAATATTGTTAGTAGNCCCGGAGAGTGAGACCTATGCGAGGGAGAGGAGTAAAATCAAGAAGGTAATGAGGCTTCTTGAGTATCGTGAGTCTGCTGAGCCGGAGTATCCGGGCATTAAGGTATACAGCTTTAAGGATGTTTTCGAAGAAGCGTTGGGTGGGCGTAAGCCGAGAAGGGTCGGTATTGTAGGTTATGCTATTATGCCGTTGCCCGTTTACGAGAGTTTAAGAAAAGCGTTGCCGGAGGCTGAGATGGTGAGGGCCGATGATATTTTAAGAAAATATGAGAATGATAAAGAGTGAGAATGAGATCTTCCTGCTTAAGGAGGCCTCAAGGATTGCTGAGATTGCTGTAGAGAGGGTTTTAGAGAGGATGAAGCCCGGTATGACGGAGCTTCAAGTAGTTGGAATAGCCCAGGAGGCCATATATGAGAATGGCGCCGAGTATGAGGGGCATCCAATGTATGTGTTCTCCGGTAGGAATACCAGGCACGCTATCTCAAGGCCAATCATAAGCGGATTAAAGAAGGAGAGCTCATCCAGCTGAACATAGGAGCGAGAGTAGCAGGCTATTCATCTAGTATAGGGAGGCCTGTATTTTTTGGAAAAATGGATAAAAATTTGAGAAAGCTTGTGGAAGCAGGACTTGAGCTTCACAATGAGACGAAGGAGCTCATGAGAGAGGGGGTCATGGCAAGCGAGGTTGTAAAAGCATTTCTCAAATCCGCTGAAAAGAAGGGGGTAATCAGAAACATATTATATGGTCCATGTCATGGTATAGGGTTAATGGAGGTTGAGCCGCCATGGATGGAGCTGACATCGGAGTATCCTCTCAAAGAGAATATGACTTTCCAAGTGGACACATTCCTCTACACGGAAGAATATGGGCTTAGATGGGAGGACGCCGTAAGAGTAACTAAAAACGGTGTTGAAAAATTCTGCACCAGATGGGAGGAACTTCTAGAACTTGCTTACTAATTTGATGGCGCCGGGGGCGGGATTTGAACCCGCGCGGCCCCGAGGGGCCACGGGCTATCTCTCATGGAGATATGTTGGCTCAAGGCCCGCGCCTTATCCTGGCTTGGCTACCCCGGCTTAGCCTATGCTGATTCATCCCCAGCTTTAATTGTTTCCGGCTATTTTGAACCCGGTTCCCAGCTTCTCAGATAGTTGATCTGCTGCGGGGTCAGCTCCTCGACCTCGGCCCCCATGGATTCTAGCTTGAGCCTCGCGACGAGCTCATCGAGCTCCCTCGGCACATTTAGGACGTCTACTGGGAGTTTTCCCCGGTTTCTCGCGAGATATTCCGCTGAGAGGGCTTGCAAGCTGAAGGACATGTCCATCACATCGCTTGGATGCCCCTCTGCGCAGACAAGGTTCACGAGCCTACCCTCGCCCAGCAGATAGATCCTCCTACCATCCTTAAGCACGTACATATCTATGCATGGTAGTATCCTCTCCTTTCTAATGCTCATATCCTCGAGATCTCTCTTATCTATCTCGACGTCGAAGTGGCCGGCGTTTGCCAGTATTGCGCCATCCCTCATGAGCTTGAAGTGCTCTCCCCTTATCACCGAGATGTTGCCTGTCGCGGTTATGAAGAGCTCACCGTGCGCGGCAGCCCTCCTCATGCTCTCGACAGCGAACCCGTCCATGAGCGCTCTCAGGGCCCTTATTGGGCTTGCCTCGACCACGGTTACCCTCGCGCCCATTCCTCTAAGCCTCTGCGCTATCCCGGAGCCGACGTTCCCATAACCGACTACGACCACGTCTCTCCCGGCAAGGAGCATCCCCGTGGCCCTGATAACGCCGTCAAGAGCCGACTGGCCCGTGCCAATCGGGTTATCGAAGAGCTTCTTTGACTCAGCATCATTCACTGCGATCACGGGGTAAAGAAGCTTCCCATCTCTCGCGAGAGCCCTCAGCCTAAGGACGCCTGTCGTCGTCTCCTCGCATCCGCCAATCATCCGGCCCAGCAGCTCTCTAATATCGAGACCCCCGATTATGGGTCTCANATACTTGAGCTCCTCGGACTCGATGCCGTAATAGAGCTTGTGAATCGTGGAGATTAGATCAGCGCCATCGTCTATTGTTATCTGAGGCTCATCGGCGAGGACATGACCGATACATTCATAGTATTCCCGGGTGGTCTGGCCCCTGAAGGCGTAGACCTTAGTCCCGCGAGCGGCGAGCGCCGCTGCGACATCATCNTGTGTGCTCATGGGGTTTGAGGCGCAGATGCTCACTTCGGCCCCGCCCTCCTCTAGAACCTCGACGAGAATCGCGGTCTCGGTTGTGACATGGAGGCAGGCCCCGATCCTTACGCCGCTTAGCGGCTTCTCCCTCCTAAACCTCTCCAGAATTCTCATGAGAACTGGCGTAAAGTTCTTCGTCCACTCAATCCTCCTCTCGCCGACCTCGGCCAAGTCGGGATTTTTAATCCAACTTGTCCCTTTCATCAACATTATACAATAATTCTCGGGAAATTAAGCCTTGATCAAAGTTCGCCAGCGGCCAAGCATGACCACCCGATAAACAAGGTGCTAGTTTATTAGCTGCCAGGGGTTCAGATAGGCTCGACGAGAGGTTGAATTGGGAGGAGCTTATCAGGACGAAGGAAGGCTACCTCAAGATCCTAGATGAGGTTTTCTCGGCTCTCCCGAAATCTGTCAAGGGGGCCGGTGACAGGGTGATAGTCCTCAACCCGGAGATACTTCATGAGAGTAGGAGGACCATCGTGACGAACTTCAAGGATCTAGCGGACAAGCTTAACAGGGATCCATCGCATATCGCGAAGTTCATAGCGAGGGAGTCAGGTAGGCCGAGCTCCATAGAGGGTGAGAGGCTGATAATCCAAGGCAGGCTCTCGCTAGAGGAGCTGAGAAAGCTCCTAGAGCTATATGTCAGGGAGTTCGTGAAATGCCCGATCTGTGGGGGTCTCGATACGAAGATAGTGTCTGAGAGAAGGCTGAGGTTCCTAGTATGTGAGATCTGCGGCGCCAAGAACCCGGTTAGAAAGCTCTGACCCCCTCCCCTACTTAGGGTGGGGACGTAGTCGCGGTTCTCCCACCAGTTGGCGGAGGCTGAGGCTACGCTTGGGATAGGTTTGAGAAGTTCATGAAATGGGAGCATAAGAAGTATGGGCGGCTACCAAGCGGGGAGGAGCTTAAGAGGGTTAAGGGAGAGCTATACGTATCTGAGATGATAAGGAGGAATATGAAGAAAGCTCTAGAGATGTTCTTCGAAGAATTTTTAAGAATAGGGCTTCCGGCGAATATCTTGGGAGAATGCCGAAAAGCAGGCCGCCGCTGGCCATAGAGGTCTTGGATCTTCTGAATCTAGCGCGGCTCACAATGGGCATGGCGGATATTCAGCCGCTCCTCTGGCTCTTCGAGCATAGGGGCAGGCTGATCCTCGGAAGTCTTCTCTCAATACCATACTGGCGTGGAGGACTGCCAATCTTTGCATATACGCAGGTCTCGGAGGATGTGCGGGGTGCATGTTACGTGGCATATACGGGCATAGAGCGTGAGGAGGTGATTCTCACGCGAAGCACTGATAGTAGCCGATATGCCTACGGCCCTATAATAGAGGTGGAGAGCCCGCCCGAGCCCTTTATCGAGGCTCTCTCCACGAGGCAGCCCCTAAGGCCCAAGCCTATACCAGCTAGAGTGAGAGGTCTCTCATCGCTTTTAAGGGCTCTTGTGACGCTGAGCGACGAGGTTGCCTCACCCCCGATATGGCATTATGAGGCCGGGGCGAGGAAGCATATACTCGGCCTATTAACTCCTCTTTATGATTATTATGACGCTGACGCCCTCCCAGTATTCCTTTATGTCGAGGTTGAGGATAGGCCTGGCCCCTTCATACGATACCTAGCACTAGATGGCGAGGAGATGGTTGAGTACTCCTCGAACATGTCCACGCCAAAATACTTGTATGGTAGGGTGGTGACGGTTAAGCAGATGCCCTTTCTAAAATCCTCAGCCAATCAATTATCTGTCTATCGATGATCTATCTACTGCCTACTGCTTCCAGAGCTCCTTTTTCAATAGATCTCTGACGGCTGTACGCATTACAGCGCTTCTACTGGGGTAGGCCCCCCTTCTCACGAGCTCGTCCATCCCCTCGATTAATGCCTCGGGCATCTTAACTGAAATGAGCTTCATACTCTAGATCACCTCGCGTCCCCTAGTATTATCCCGGTCTCTCATAAAACTTTCCGGAAAGCATACACCCTTGATTCTCAGTTCACGGTAATACAGGGCCGCTGAATCGCTGAAAGCTATCAGAAAACGAGGGTTTCCCGTTCGGTTAGAGCGTCCGCGATATTAGCTCTTCGCGTTCAGCCCTTAAATCCCATGCCATCTAGGTTTATAAATAACCCCTGCCTACATCATCCCCAGAGATATAGATTGTGTGGAGGTGAGGAGTGTATATGGCGGCGGGAGCGGCAGAAATTCCTGTAATCATCCTCCGTGAGGGAACTCAAAGGACGAGGGGCAGAGATGCTCAGCTCAATAATATAATGGTTGCGAAGGTGATCGCGGAAGCGATGCGCTCATCCCTAGGGCCAAGGGGTATGGATAAGATGCTCGTTGACAGCTTCGGCGACGTGACAATAACGAGCGATGGCGCTACAATACTGAAGGAGATGGAGGTTGAGCACCCGGTTGCGAAGATGCTTGTCGAGGTGGCTAAGGCGCAGGACGCCGAGGTAGGAGACGGGACGACTACAGTCGTCGTCCTTGCGGGAGAGTTGCTGGCAAGGGCCGAGGAACTTATCGAGAAGGAGGTCCACCCATCAATAATCATAGATGGATATAAAAAGGCAGCTGTAAAGGCCCTTGAAGTATATGATCAGATAGCTATACCAGTCTCGATAGAGGATAAGGAGACCCTCAAGAAGATCGCGAAGACCGCGATGTACGCTAAAGTAGTCTCGGAAGACGCCGACTATTTAGCGGGAATAGTTGTTGATGCGGTTCTAAGAGTTGCTGAGCAGGTTGATGGGAAATGGACCGTTGACCTAGATAACATAAAGCTGGAGAAGAAGGAGGGCCAATCAATAAGAGATACATCAATAATCGATGGGATAGTACTGGATAAGGAGGTTGTCCACCCAGGGATGCCTAGGCTCATACATAACGCTAGGATAGCGGTGCTTGACTGCCCGCTCGAGATAGAGAAGACCGAATTTGATGCAAAGCTCCACATAGAGACACCGGAGCAGATGAAGGCTTTCATGGAGCAGGAGGAGCAGATGCTCAAGGAGATGGTGGATAAGATAGCTGCGGCGGGCGCGAACGTGGTCGTATGCCAGAAAGGTATAGATGATGTAGCGCAGCACTTCCTGGCCAGAAGGGGAATACTGGCGGTAAGGAGGGTGAAGAGGTCTGATATCGAGAAGGTGGCAAAGGCCACCGGGGCGAGGATAATCACGAGGATAGAGGAAATCTCGGAGAAGGATCTCGGGAGGGCGAAGCTCGTCGAGGAGAGGAGGGTTGGCGAGGACAAGATGGTCTTCATAGAGGGGTGCGAGAACCCGAAGGCGATAACAATCCTGATCAGGGGCGGGACAAAGCGGCTTGTAGATGAGGCTGAGAGGTCGATAAAGGACGCGCTAAATGTGGTGAAGGATGTGCTCGTTGAGCCCAAGATCGTGGCTGGCGGGGGAGCGCCGGAGATAGAGGTCTCCCTAGCGCTGAGGGACTATGCAAAGACGTTGCCCGGCAAGGAGCAGCTGGCTGTCGAGAAGTTCGCTGAGGCCGTGGAGATAGTTCCAGCGCAACTCGCAGAGAACGCCGGCCTAGACCCGATTGAGGCGATTGTAAACCTGAGGGCAAAGCATAAGGAGGGCCAGAGATGGGCCGGGATAAACGTCTTCGAGGGCAAGATCGACGACATGTATAAGCTCAATGTCTTAGAACCGGTGCTGGTGAAGAAGCAGACGATAAAGTCGGCGGTAGAGGCTGCTGCGATGATACTCAGGATCGACGACATAATAGCGGCATCGAGGCTGGAGGAGAAGGGCGGCAAGGGCAAAGAGGAGAAGAAGGAAGAGGAAGAGACATCGACATCCACGGACTGAGGATAAGAGGATGAGCGAGGATCCCTATAGAACTCGCCCTCTCACTAGGTACGAGAAGGCTAGGATAATTGCCGGAAGAGCCCTGCAGCTGGCGCTCGGCGCATTTCCACTTGTCCCGGTAAAGCCCGATGACACGCCGATAGAAATAGCCAAGAGGGAGTTTGAGGCAGGGATCCTGCCGATCATAATTAGGAGGAGAAGACCTGACGGAAGCTATGTTGATGTACCGCTGAGGGATCTGCTGAAGCCCGTTGAGGAGGCCGCATGAGAAAGCATCCTTGAGCAAAACTTCCCCATTTATCTTTTTCCAGCTCTTGTGATTCTTTTCTTTCCTAAGTGTTATCTGGGTATTTATGCAGGGATCTCTTTATACGCATAGTTTAATTCCCGGGAGATAGGTGGTTAGGCCATAGATGTATCGTGCGGGGTTAAGGGAGCTCAAGCTCATCTACTCCTCGAAGCCTAGATGGTATTTTAGGCAGGCTGAAAGGATTCTGACCGCGATACTCGAGTCATATCTCTCGATCTTCGAGCCCAAGAGATTTCTGAGGGCTCTTGCCTCGCCGATATTTTTCGACGGGCTTGTTGCATCCGCCTCCTTGGACGAGCTGGGGGGCGGGGCCACGACCATAGTTGCGGTGACTCTTAAGAACTTTATGAGGCCGGACTCGGGACTCGCGGTCGTTGGAGGAAAGAGGCCCCATGGCTATAGGGTTCCGGAAGAGCTGGATGAGCTCGCGAAAATCTTCGGGTTTGACGAGAGAACATTGGAAAGACTAAAGTATGCCAGCAGGATGGTTGCCAAAGTTGATAATGCTGCGATACAGGATGGATTCCAGCTATATCTTCACATAATGATCGTGAGCTGGGATGGTGAATGGGTGATAATCCAGCAGGGACTGAAGCCCATGACAAACCTCGTCAGAAGGTATCACTGGATCTCAATGGGGTTAAGGAGCTTCGTCGAGGAGCCTCATAGCGGGATAGTTTCGGCGGCGAGGGAGGAGGTCGTGCTCGACATGACAAGCCGGGATAGCCGCGAGTCTAGGAAAGCGTGCGTCGAAGCAGTGAACCACGACATAGAAGCGCTCAAGAGGTTTAGCAAGGGGATCTCAAGGGGCCAGTCAACACTTATGGAGTTCGATGCCGGCGAGCCGAGGAAGTTCCCGTTAAGCATACCGAGGGTAGGCTGCTCATCTCTCCTAGCGATTCATGAAGCTTCTCCGAAGGATTATGAGGAGCTTTTGGCGATCCGCGGTGTCGGCCCCAATATGGTGAGGTTTTTAGCGGCTGCTGCGGCAACCCTCTATGATGCTCCACCGAGCTTCAGGGATCCCGCGATATTGTTCAGCGAGCTTCCCGCGAGGGTGGACGCCGACAAGCTGCTATACGAGCTCGTTGAGGCGATAAAGGCATCTAAACTGAGCTTCGCCGAGAAGAGCAAGTCTCTCAGCAGGCTGACATCAGTATTCAAGTCGCTCGAGGAGCCTTCGTGACCTCACCGCTCCCTCTTCCCAGCTATAAATTCCTCGACCATCTGCCTTGCTACATCGTCCGGGTACTGGATTGGCGGGCTCTTCATGAAGTAGGCTGATGGGCTAATTAGGACTCCAGCCACGCCCCGATCCTTTCCGATCTTCGCGCAGCGGACAGCGTCTATAACTACGCCGGCGGAGTTCGGGCTATCCCATACCTCGAGCTTCGCCTCAATGTTCAGCGGGCAGCCCCCGAAGGCGGTTCCCTCGATTCTGATATAGCACCACTTCCTATCCTTCAGCCACGGCACGTAATCGCTCGGCCCTATGTGGACATTCTCCTCGCCTATATCATATGGTATCAGGCTCGTGACAGCGGTTGTCTTGGAGATCTTCTTGGAGGCCAGTCTCTCCCTCTCAAGCATGTTCAGGAAGTCCGTGTTGCCGCCGAAGTTGAGCTGGTAGGTCCTCTCGATCTTGACTCCCCTATCTACTAGGAGTTTTATGAGCACCCTGTGGAGGATTGTGGCGCCGACCTGGCTCTTCACATCATCCCCTATCAATGGTACTCCGCGCTTCTCGAATATCTCCTGCCACCTAGGCTCCCTTGCTATGAAGACAGGAATACCATTGACGAATGCGGCGCCAGCGTCGAGAACTTGCTCAACATACCACTTCGTGGCCGACTCGCTTCCAACCGGGAGGAAGTTCACCACGACATCGGCGCCAGCGCTCTTCAAGACATCAGCGACATCAACTGTTGGTGATGGATGCTTCTCTATCACTCCCTGTAAATATTTCCCGAGGCTGTCATGCGTCATCCCTCTCATGACCTCGATGCCGAGCCTCGGGACATCAGCGAACTTCATCGTGCAGTTTGGAGGGGCGAAGATCGCCTCCGATAAGTCCTTCCCAACTTTGTTCTTATCGATATCAAATGCGGCGACGAACTCGATATCGCCGACATGATACGGACCAAGCTTCACATGCATCAATCCCGGTACAAATTCATTCTCATCCGCATCCTTGTAGTAGTAGACACCCTGAACGAGGGCTGAGGCGCAATTACCCACACCTATGATCGCAACCCTAACCTTCGGCATACATGAATAGCGTTCTAGGGGACATATATAGCTATTTCATATCCATGAAATAGCTATAGCCTCTCCGCTAATCCCCTAAGGAAGTCCTTAGCCATATCGAGGGCTCTCTCACCTTCCCTCGTCAAGGTGTAGTACTTTCTCTGGGGCCCCTCGCTATCAGCTCCGGGGCCAGCAGACGCTATCAAGCCCTCCGATTGCAGCTTATAG
>JGI24721J44947_10012098_pt1 | contig 10679 bp, 10 predicted proteins | sample YelNatPaOPGAMG01_FD_44947 | JGI IMG/M metagenome (IMG submission 44947) | reverse complement strand
ATAGCTTTTCTCTACTTTTAATACCTGACATATTCAAAATATGATAAATTAATTTTATGGAAAATGTATCTGTATTGGCAGCTTTTATAGCGGGGATACTTAGCTTTTTATCCCCTTGTGTACTTCCTATAGTACCAGCTTATTTGTCCTATCTGTCTGGAAACGTGTCCTTTGGTAAGAAAACAAAAAACTTTGATATGGATATTCTTCTGGCATCGTTGTTTTTTGTAGCCGGGTTTACAACTGTATTTACCGTAATGGGTTTATCTGCTTCTTTCATCGGTGGGCTTTTTAGGGATTATTCTTACTATATATCCAAAGTAGGTGGGGCTTTGGTGGTGTTTTTTGGGCTTCATTTTTCTGGGATTTTGATAAAAAAAGATTTTTTGAAATACCTCGGTGCTTTTGAAGGATTTTTGTTTAGTTTTTATGCTTTTAATATGATAAACCTAAAAACATTTGAACAGATAAGCGCTATAGTGGCTATTGTATTTGCCCTTTACATGTTAAACTTTCACAACATACTGTACCAACAGTTTAAAATATCCGATGAGTCTGTTAAGCTAAACACTAAAAAAGGGCTTTTGAAGTATGTGTTTGCCTTTGTGGTGGGACTTAGCTTTGCTTTTGGATGGACCCCTTGCATAGGACCTGTGCTTGGTTCTATCTTGTTTTATGCTTCTCAAGAAAGTACTCTTTACAAAGGAGCTTACCTTCTTTTTGTATACTCAATAGGCCTCGGTGTTCCTTTTATCTTAGCTGGGGCTTTGTTTGGCGCTTTTATAGACTTTTTGAAACGATTTAAAAGGGCTTTTGAGATGGTGGAGATTCTTGGAGGTGTTCTTTTGATACTGATGGGCCTATTCTTGGTGCTTGGTAAAATCTCCATAGTNTCTAACTTTATATCCTAACAAAGCCAAACTTTTTCAAATAGCTTTTAAAGGCTACGCTTTTTAAATCAGCCTAAAAAGCAGCATGCTTTACTTCAAATTATGCAGTTTATCAGTTCAAAATGAAAAAATAGGTATTATAATATTTAGATGCTTGAGATTGTTACATTTCCTAACGAGATTTTAAAGCGTAAGACAAATCCAGTTAAGTCTGTTGATGCCGAGATAAGAGATATAATAGCGCAGATGAAAGAAACCATGTACAAAAACGACGGTATAGGATTGGCGGCAAACCAAGTAAACATACCTCTTAGTATAATGGTGATAGATACCACTTCCAGAGAAGAAGAAGGTGAGAAATTCAAAGGGGTGCTCATAAATCCAACGCTTGTAGCTAAAGAAGATCAGATCAAGTTTAAAGAAGGATGTCTTTCTTTTCCAGGCTTACAGGTGGAGGTCATAAGAGCCAAAGAGGTTTTAATAAAAGCCATAAACGAGTTTGAAGAAGAGATAACGCTAAAATTGACTGGGCTTCCAGCGGTGGTATTTCAACATGAGTTTGATCATCTTAGTGGCATCACGTTTTTAGATAGATTGTCAGGTATTAAAAAACGCTTTGCCCTTGAGAAGTATCAAAAAATGTTGAAAGAACAAGTTAGTGCATGAACATCGTTGTGGAAAGGTTTTATCCTTTTGAAGTGGATTACAGAAATTACAAAGTGCTTGGTTATGTAGACGTAAAGCTTGAAAACGTCTTAAGGCTAAAGTATATAAAAATACTTCAAAATAAGTTAGATAACAGTGTATTCTTACAGATGCCCACTTGCAAAGACCAGAAAAAGCCCTTTTTTGAGCTTTTAGACTCAAAAACAACAGATTATATAAAACAAAAAGTTATAAGCATGATAAACGAGGTAAGATGAGAAAATATATCACAAACACGTTGGCGGTGCTCACCGTTAGCCTTATTCTTTGGCTTGGGTTAGCGGTGTATGGATTGTTTTACGATAAAACAAAAGGTATCGTGTTTTATGTAAGTTTTGGGCTTTTATCGGTGGTATTTTCATTGTCTATTCTAAAGCTTATTTACGATGAGCTTCTTGAAATAATAAAAGAGGTAAAAGCTGGAAAAGGACTTTTTGATGTAGTATACGATCTTTTTTCATCTTTAAAGCTTGCTTTCTTTCTGATGATAGCTATCGCTATATTTTCTATGCTTGGTTCTACTTATATAGAACAAGAACAGNCCTTTTAATTTTTATGTGTCTAAGTATGGTCTAAATGAAGCCCATCTTATAATGAGCCTTCATCTAAACAACGTATTTCACTCGTGGTATTACAGATTGCTTTTGTATCTTTTTGGTGTAAATCTTATCACCTGCTCTATCAAAAGGTTGCCTCCTGTTTGGAAACATACCTTTGGAAAAGAACGTATCTTAAAGCTTGACGAAAAAGCTGAAAAGCACCTAAAACCAATAAGCGCCCAAACTCAAAAAGACCCCATGGAGATAGCAAAGTTTTTAAAATCCGAGGGTTTTAGAGTTTTTTACGAAGAGGATAAAGGCGACAAATACCTATATGCAGAAAAAGGAAAATGGTCGAGACTTGGGGTTTACATAGTTCACATTGGGCTTATTATACTTCTTGCAGGCACGCTGATAGATTCTTACTTTGGTATAAGGGGTATNATGCAAGTACCAGAGGGCGATAAATCAAACATTCTTATGAGTTTAGACCTCGCTTCTGATAAGGTTTATAAANTACCTTTTTATGTGTATGAAAAAAGGTTTAAGATAATAACTTACGGCAAGTCTTCACCNGAGTTCTCATCGGCGGTCAAATCTTACGAAAGCCACATATACATAATAAAAGATAACAAAATAGTAAAAGAAGGATCTTTGGCAGTAAACGAACCCTACAGCTACGATGGATACAACATATACCAAGCCTCTTATGGGCTTACTGGTTTTCCAAAAGAAATGAAGCTAATAGCCATAGATAAGAAAAAAGCATCTTCTGGCAATCCTCAAGAAGCTTTGGCTGGGAGTGTAAGGTTTGTAAACTCAAAAGTGGCTATGTTTAAGGGNATAAGTCTTGAGATTTTAAAAAGCACACTAAATGTAGAAAACCCTCAGGCGGGAGCAAACGGTGATTTAAAACCAGCAGTTATGCTAAAAGCCACATACAACGGCAAAACTTATCATATACCGGTATTTTACAGTCCAAAGTTGACGCTGATGGTTTATAACCAGATACCTGGCAACAAAGACTTTCCTTATGTATTTTTTATGGATACTTTTGTGCCTCAGTATTTTTCTGGTTTTCAAATATCTAAAAACCCTGGTACCTATATCATATGGCTTGGNTCTATCATCACCATACTTGGGATGATGCTGGCTTTCTACAAAGTAAACAGAAAAGTATGGNTAAGGTTCCAAGGAAACCAAATGAAGATAGCCCTTTATTCTCACAAGTTTAAAGAAGAGTTTCAAAAAACCTTTCTACAAAAACTAAAAACTGTGATATAATATAACAATTAGGCCCGGTAGCTCAGTTGGCAGAGCATACGGCTGAAAACCGTAGTGTCGGCGGTTCGATTCCGCCCTGGGCCACACTTAAAATATGAGATCTATAACATCGTACAAGCTTCTTTCAATATTGATATACACAAGTATATTTTTTTCAATAATAACCATAAGTCTGACGAGCTTTAGCCCAATATTTTTAATAGGCNTCGCACTTGTACTTATAGGCATTTTTAGGGATTTTAAAGATATAAACATTCCGAGGATAGTCATAAACATTTTAGCCATAGTATCGGTTGTATCGGTGTTTTTTCTAAGTTTTAGCTTAGTTGCTATTTTTGAATTTGCAAGAAACATCATAGTCACATTCTTAGGTATAAAGTCCCTTGAGAAGAAAAACCCAAGGGATGTTTATCAGATACTTATATTGGAAACAATGGGTATGGGCATCACAGGGATTGGCATCAGCGATATAAAGTTTTTTGGGCTTTTATTGATATGGGTGTTTTTAAGTGTATTTATATTGTTAAATGTTAATATTTCTAAAAGCCTACAAAACCAAAGGCTAACACTCCAACAAATAAAACTTATAATGCTTGGTGTTCTTGGTATATCTTTTACTACGGTGATACTTGGGTTTTTTATATTCCTTACGATGCCGCGTATTCAGTCCCCTATCCTAAACATAGGCTTTGGTGGGATCTCTAACACGGTAGGGTTTTCAAACACGCTGTCCCCTTCAAGCGCCACAAATGTGCTTGAGAATACCACAACAGTTTTTAGGATATTCAACATACAAGGAAACCTAAATATCAAAAACGCTTACTTTATAGGGGAGACTCTTGATTATTTTAATGGGACCACTTGGACTCACCAGCACATGGCACAAGGACTTAAGTTTATAAAAGGTAGATCTTTGTCTTACGATATTATGGTAGAACCAACCTACGATAACAAGCTTTTTGGTATCTTGTTTCCTTATGAGGTAAAAATTTACAAAAGCCCCATAATAGCTTCTATAACAGATGATTTTACTATAAAAACAGAAAAGCCCATAACAAATAGAATTGTTTACAGGGTTAAGTCTTATCTTACAAAAAGCTACAAACAGGATCTTTTAAACAAAAATACATTTTTAGAGTTACCACCTGACATAGACCCGTCTATAGTAAAATTGGCAAAGCTCCTAAAAACCCAGAACCAAAACCCTATAGAAGCTGTGGAGGATTATTTTAAAAATGAGCACTTTACATATTCTCTGAGCAACAAAGAAAGCAAAAACTTTTTATACGATTTTTTGTTTAAATATAAAGTGGGAAACTGCGAGGCTTACGCTTCATCCACAGCTCTCTTGCTTAGGCTTATGGGAGTCCCAGCCAGGGTGGTGGTGGGTTTTCACGGGGCTACATACAACAAAGATGGACACTATTATTTTGTAACAAACGCACTGGCTCACTCTTGGGTGGAGGCTTATTACAACGGTATGTGGCAAACGGTGGACACCACACCATCAACTTACAAAAGCACCATACCAAAGCTTAGTAAAGCTAGGATGTTTTTTGATTACATAAACTATCTTTGGGATATAAACGTAGTTTATTATTCAAGCGCCAGACAAAAATATCTATTGGAAAGCGCTCTAAAAAATACAAGCTCACTTGTCAAACACTATACAAAACCAGTCGTTTATTTACTGCTGATATCGTTTTTGATATATGTGATTGTGAAAAGATTGTTTTTGGCTTTTAGTATAAAAGCTATGTATAAAGACCTTTGTAAAGAAATAGCGTTTTTGAATATAGATATTTGCACACCGGAAAACGTTCCACAAATCATAAGGGAGAACGGTTTTAAAGATTTTTTTGATATTTATATAAAAGCCAGATACTCAAAATACGGTATAGACAAAAAGGAAAAAACGTTGGCAAAATTTTATTACAAAAAAGCCAAAAGGATTATAAAAGAGTTTAAAAATAATTCCTATAAACATTTAGAGCAAAGTTTATAAAACTATTATCATAAAAATTGTCCAAGAGCTTCATATTTTTATATATAGAGCATAAAGCTCTAAAAACTTTAACAAAGAGGTTTATATGTTTGAAAAGTTTACAGAAAGAGCAAGACAAATTATATTGCAAGGCAGAGAAGAGGCTATAGAGTTTGGTCACGGGTATCTTGGTACTGAGCACTTACTCTTGGCACTTTTAAAAGAAGACGATATTCCAACCCTTGTGCTGGCAAAGTTCAACATAACCCCAGACAAGGTAAAAAAAGCCATCACAAGTCAAATGTCAAGGGGAAACCATAGCGGTGAAGTTCTTTTTGCTCCAGANGCCAAAAGGGTATTGGAGTTTGCTGTNGAAGAAGCAAGGATACTGCATCATCAATTTGTGGGCACTGAGCATATTTTTATAGGCGTAGTAAGGGAAAAAACNGGATTGGGCGGTAGAGTGTTAAGAGGCCTNGGTCTGGATGAGTATGCCGTAAGAAGAGAAACATTGCAAATCCTTGGAGAGCTACCATCTCAAGAAACCACAAAATATGTGGCAACTCCAACCCTTGATAGACATAGTAGAGATATAACTGCTTTAGCTTCAGAGGGCAAATTAGACCCCGTGGTAGGAAGACAAAAAGAAATAGAAAGAACCATACAGATCTTAGCAAGAAGAAGGAAAAATAACCCAGTGCTCATAGGAGACCCAGGTGTTGGTAAAACCGCCATAGTAGAAGGTTTAGCCCAAAGGATAGTGTCTAAAAATGTGCCAGAGGCTTTGTTAAATAAAAGGGTAGTGGTGCTTGATATCGCTTCAATAGTAGCTGGCACCAAGTATAGAGGACAGTTTGAGGAAAAACTAAAAGCCATCATAAAAGAGTTAGGAAAAGCTGTAAACGTCATACTTTTTATAGATGAGCTTCATATGATCATAGGAGCTGGTGCTGCAGAAGGCTCTGTAGACGCATCAAACATGCTAAAACCTGCCTTGGCAAGGGGCGAGATACAGATAATAGGAGCCACCACATTAGACGAGTATAGAAAGTATATAGAAAAAGACGGNGCTTTGGAAAGAAGGTTCCAACCTGTTTTGGTAGAACCCCCTTCCACCGAAGAAAGTATAGAGATTTTAAAAGGGCTTGCTCCAAGGTTTGAAAGTTTTCACAATGTCAAATACGAAGAAGAAGCCCTCATAAAAGCTGTAGAGCTTTCCAATAAGTATATAAACGATAGATATCTTCCAGATAAAGCTATAGATGTGATGGACGAAGCAGGTGCTTTGGTAAAAATAAGGGGCTCTGAAATGCCAGAGCATTTACAAAACATGTTAGAACAAATAAAGCAAGTAGAACAAGCCAAAGACCAAGCTGCCGCCGAACAAGATTACGAAAAAGCCGCAAACCTAAGAGATGAAGAGATGAGACTAAGAGCTAGATTTGAAACATCGAAGCTAAAATGGAAGCAAGAACAAGCCTTAAATAGACCAGTCGTCAATATAAAAGATATAGCCAACGTTGTAGCCAAATGGACTGGAATACCTGTGGATAAGCTCTACGAAGACGATCTTTCCAAGCTTTTACACATAGAAGCCAAACTAAAAGAAAGGGTAATAGGACAAGAAGAGGCTATAAAGGCTATAGCAAAAGCCATAAGACGTTCCCATGTAGGGCTAAAAGGAAAACACAGACCTATAGGTGTTTTCATGTTCTTAGGACCCACAGGTGTAGGGAAAACAGAAACTGCCAAAGCCCTAGCCGAATATATATTTGATACCGAGGAAGCCCTTGTAAGGTTTGACATGTCCGAATACATGGAAAAGCACACCGTCTCCAAATTGATAGGCTCACCTCCGGGGTATGTAGGATATGGAGAGGGTGGACAGCTTACAGAAAAAGTAAGAAGAAAACCATACTCTGTGATACTCTTCGACGAGATAGAGAAAGCCAATCCAGATGTGTTCAACGTATTTTTGCAAATCTTTGACGATGGTAGACTAACAGACGGTAGTGGAAGAGTAGTAGATTTTTCTAACACCATCATCATAATGACTTCAAACCTTGGCGCAAAATCTATCATGCAAAACACCAGCGTAGGTTTTGAAAGCAAGCGTAATGATTTAGATAAAAACCTTATGAAGAAAAATATCATAGAACAGGTGAAAAAGCACTTCAACCCAGAGTTTATAAACAGGCTTGACGATATGATAGTATTTGACCACTTGAAGAAAAAGACTTAGAACAAATACTTTACCTTCAAACCAACGAGATAAACAAAAACCTAAAAGACCTGGACCTAACGGTAGAAATCACAAAAGAGTTTGCAGACTGGATCATATCCAAAGAGTTTAAGAAAGAATACGGTGCCAGAAGCCTTAGAAGAGCCATACAAAGACACATAGAGGATATGCTTGCAGAAAAGCTTATAAGCAAAGAGTTAAAAGATGTATCTAAAGTGGTGATAGATGTAAAAGACGATACTCCTTACATAAAAAGCAAAAGAAAAAATACCAAAAAAGACAAAAAAGAGGCCATCACAAGCACTTAACGTATGAGGGTTTGGCTTTTTGCATTGCTTTTTTGGTATCGGGGTAGTTGGAATGAGCGAAGGCATTGCTTTTGAGCTTTATAGTAAAGATTTTACAAACGGCGGTTATATACCGCCGTTATTTTCTTGTCTTGGAAAAGACGTATCCCCAGAGTTATATTGGAAAAATCCACCAAAAAACACAAAAAGTTTTGCTCTGATAGTGGAAGATTTGGATGCTCCAGGTGGAGTGTTTTACCATTGGAGCGTTTACGATATACCACAAAGCGTTCACGAGCTAAAAGAAGGCACCAAAGATTACCTTCAAGGCCTAAACGATTTTGGGAATATAGGCTACGGAGGACCATGTCCGCCTCCTGGTAAACCACACAGGTACTACTTCAACCTTTATGCTCTAAATATCAGCTCTTTAGGATTACCAAAAGGAGCCACAATAAAAGCCATTCAAGAAAAGATAAGATCCCATATACTTGGTAGCGCTTTTCTTTTTGGGCTTTTCAAAAGATAAATCATAAAGTTTCTATAAGGGTTTTTACTTTTAAAAGATCTTCTTTAAAATGATTTAACTCATTTGGGTTTCTAAGAAGAAAAGAAGGATGGTATGTGATAAAAACCTTTGTACCTGCAGGCAGCACAGGGCTTTTTGGGGTGGAGGATAAAAAGCTTCCCCTTGATTTTGTAGGTGATATTTGTTTTGTACCTATAAGTCCCACCGCAGCGGTTTTACCAAGGGCTACTATCAGCTTTGGTTTTATAAGTTTTATCTCCTCTTTTAAAATGTAAGAACAAGATAGCATTTCCTCGTCCTCAGGGGTTCTATTTTCAGGGGGTCTACATTTTACCACATTTGTAATATAATAATCTCTTTTTCTTAAAAGCCCAATACCTTCAAGAACATTGGTTAGAAGTTTTCCAGCTTTTCCTACAAAAGGTTTACCCTCTTTGTCTTCATCAGCTCCCGGGGCTTCTCCTACAAAAAGAATACCGGTGTTTGGATTGCCGTCTCCAAAGACCACTTGGGTTCTTTGCTCTGATAGTTTACACTTTTTACAGCTTTTACAAGTTTCGTAAAAAGCCCCAAGAAAAGCTGTTGTATCCTCTTTTTCTACATTTTCAGACTTATCTTTTGTTATATAAATCCTTTTAAAACCAATGCTTTTATAGATAAAATCACTATTCATCGAGATTTTAAACGCTCTACAAGCTTTGACCAAAAACTTTGTTTGGATGATAAGTTTGCGTTTATGGGTATGTTTTTCAACACATCTTTAAGCTCGTCCGTAAGGGTCTTGTCAAAGGGCTTTTGATCCACTATTTTCCTTATTATGTTTTTGTTGTAAGTGATATACCCTATATATTTTAGGTTTATATCTAAAAAGCGCTGAGACACGGTATTTATGCTATTAAAAACCTTAATACCCTCATCCTTTGAGCTACATTTGTTTATAAGTATATAAAATTCTCTAAGCATCATAGTTGTGTTTAAAACCTTCACAAGAGCGTAAGCATCTGCTACAGCTGTGGGCTCTGGAGTAGCTATGATAATAGGTATATCAGAAGACGAAACAATCATAAGCGTTTCGTTGTGAATGCCTGGAGGTGTGTCAAATATTATGATGTCAAAGTTGTTTTCAGCGTATTCGTGGATTCTATCAAGTATATCGGCGATGTTTTTTGAAGATAGATTGACAAGCTCTTGGATGCCGTTTCCACTTGATATAAAAGATATATTGTCGCTTATTTTAAAAACAATCTCATCTATACTTGCTTTTCCATTTACAAAATCTGATAGGTTTTTATCAGGGGTTAATCCAAGCATGATATGAACGTTTGAAAGGCCAAAATCCCCATCTATTATAAGAATCTTTTTACCAGTGTTTCCCAGTAGCATCGCCAAGTTTATACTTAAAAGGGTCTTACCAACACCCCCTTTACCGCTAGATATCGCTATATATCTTGCGCTTGAACCTTTGTCTATAGCTCTTTTAAGATGAGAAAGCTGTCCTTCCATCATAAGGTGCCTCTTAATAAAATATTAGCTATATTTTCGTAAGTGGCAAGCTCTATATCGCTTGGCACTTTTTGACCAAAAGTCAAAAACGATATTGGGAGCTTTGTTTTGTAAGATGCGTTTACTATACATCCTGGATAAAGGGTTTCGTCCAATTTGGTAAATATCATACTTTTTATACCAAGCTCTCCAAACTTGTTGGCACTATCCAATATAATCCTTTCATCAGTGGTGGTGCTTACTGTAAGAGCTATTTCCAAAGATGGAACGTTGTCAAGATAGTGCTTTAGCTCTTTTAACCTTATGGCATCGTATTGGCTTCTTCCAGCCGTATCTATAAAAATAATATCAAGACTTGACAGCTCTCCGATGCATTCCCTTAGTTTTTGTGGTGTATCTGCCACCCTAAGAGGGATCTCCAAAAGACTCACGTAAGATTGCAATTGTTGAACAGCACCTGTTCTATAACTATCCAAAGTAATCACACCAGTTTTAAAATCCATTGTCTTGTACATGTAAGCAAGCTTTGCTATAGTGGTGGTCTTACCAACACCGGTAGGCCCCACCAAAGCTAAAATGCTAAGTATGTTTTTGCTAAAGTCAAGCGTTTTTAAAGAAAGATTTTTAGACAATCCTTCCCTTAAGGATTCATAATCATCTTCGTATTTTAAATCAAGCCTATTTATGTTTATATCAAACCCGCAAGAATCTTCAAG
>JGI24721J44947_10012096_pt1 | contig 10680 bp, 10 predicted proteins | sample YelNatPaOPGAMG01_FD_44947 | JGI IMG/M metagenome (IMG submission 44947) | reverse complement strand
GGCTCGACAGGGGCGCTATCAACGATCGTCCTTCCGCGGTGCCTGGATCGCTCATCTGTTCCCGCACCGCATGTTTTCTCACGCGCTACCTGCGTCGTCGTCCTTTTCACTGCGCAACTCTTCGGTCGGACACTGCCTCGCACCAGCCTGCGCGCATCCGGAGCCAGTTAAGCGTTCGAATCGAATTCCGAGTCCCAGATCTGGTATCAAGTTTGCGCGCAAACGCCTGACAAGTGGATGCGCTCAGCAGGTATTCGCGTCTGAATGCTCCGTAGAGCCGCTTTTCTGCGGTGTTCACCGTGACCCGGTGGTTTGGCCTGGCGGATCCATTCGAATGCGATAGCCAGCAGTGAGCGATATGCATGCTGCTGTACACATGCACGGCCAGACATTTTAGAGCGCTTCCGTACGAAACGAACACTTTAGGAATGGCGAGCATGCTACGAATGCCAACGTTGCCCGTTGTTGCATATATTTTAGGAAACAGATTCATTCAAGCTCGTTTCTGTGCGTAGAAAAGATTACATGTTTCTACATCAGCGTGCTGAGGAAGACACTGATCGCTTTGTGCATCGCAGCGGCTGATGACTGCCACGGAACGGCTCCGCAAGAGTTTGGATGCAACCTCCCAGCGAGCCCGAGTGAAGCCGAACCCCGTCGAGGCTTTACAGCGTAGCGCGGCATTCGAGCAGACGGGATCTCTAATCAAAGGCGATTTTCGAACAGAGCATATATCGCACTGAGAGAATCCATGTGTTGACAGTTCGTGTGCTTCTGTCCGTTCCAAATGAAAGTTCCCGATTTTGCGCATCTAACGCTATTCGCTGTACTCAAAGTCACTGCTTTCGCCGAAGCCGAACCAGTACTGCTTAAGAACGTGGAACGCAGCCCAGCAGCTTGAGTATATCCAGGATGCATCGTTACCAGTCGCGTCTCAGCTCCGCAGTGNTTAGGAACGGGTCTCGGCGGGCAGGGCGCCAGCCATACGACCACTTTCACTGAGATACGTTCGAGCCTGCATGAACACCGCCGGGCACCGTCCGGCGGATACACGGAACGGGCACTGGCCCGACCCGGTCGTGATTCAACGGTTGCTACCCGAGGCAGCACTCCACGAGGATACAGGGCGGCGCTATCAGAGCACGTCGCATCACCTAGCCGTTATCCGCTGGAAGAGAATCGCACGTCACAACCGTGCACTGCTCTGGCCAACAGGAGAGCCCAACACGCAACCGATGCGTTTGAAACGGCGTGGTATCCCACCTTGTCTGAATAGGGAGACCCGTGTCCCCGCGCTATTATTCACCGGACTCAATCAGCTCCTGCCTCTTCTGCTTTATCAGGGAGACGCGCTCACGCAAGTAAGGGTTCCACACGTCTTCCTGTTGCGCAATATTCTCTGCCAAGTACGTTTTCTTCATCGATAGGTCAAGGGCTCGTTTGATGCGTTTCCAGCGCAGTTCCTGTTCGGCGGGCGGTAACTGCTCAAGCGCGGCGCTCACCTCAGGATCCGTCTCAAGAAGCAGGTCATCGTAGCGCAGGCCGAACTTGCGCAGCTCCTGCTCGACCTCGCGACGGTACCAACGAGCCAGCGCGGTTACAAGTGGTCGAGTACCAGGCACACTCAACACCAGGTCTGCGAGCCGACCCATTTCGTTCCAGTGCGCTTCGCTGCGAAAGCACTAGGGAAACTCGGACTGCGCAGATACTAGTGTGACGAAGCGCTGAGGAAGAGCGCTGCCTCCGCCACGCGATGCCGCCTACTGCCAAACGGACGCATCGGATGGCATGCGCTCGGATGATTTTGGACTTGAATGATCTGAAATGAAACAAGTCAGTATATAGATGTATATAATTAGATGAGCTGATAAGAAACAGCACTGTTCAAACAACATGACAATGGATTGAATGAACTCAGGAGCGATACCAGAGAGCGGCGGTGCGGCTTATCGCAAGCGCTCGACGCATGCGACATGCCCGCGAGGCATACCGCAGTGCACCTCCATGCCTGCAGCTAATCATATCCAGCATCTGTTATATGTAGCGACATGCAGTGCTTTTGTGTGTTTGGGGGTTTCCGTGGCCTTCCTCGGGCCGAGTTTGCCTGCGCTGCACGAGCTCGTGTCGGAGCGAGGCGGCGTCACGAAAGACGGGTGGTTGTTCTCGCTGGGTGGCATCGCGTACTTCATCGGGGCCGGTTTAAACGGCACGCTTGATCGGAGTTTTGAAGCGATGCTTCTAGAAAGCTTGCTTTTAACCGTGTCCTTGGTTGTGTCAGGTGTGTCACAAGCGATGCTTCCGTTCTGTCGAAAGCGCTGGCAGCTTGGGGGTCTGCTCTTCATCACTCGTCTCGGCGCCGGGTCGCTGGATGTTAGCGGGAATAGTATCATCGCCGCATCGGGCAGCGTGGCAACGTCTTGGATGCAGTGTCTGCACGCGTGCTTCAGCGTGGGTGCTTATCTCGCACCGCTCATCTTGGCGTTTTGGCTCCGCACGTCCGCGTATGGGTTGTACCTCGGCTTTGCTACTTATGCCGTTTTCGTGGTGTTCTCCTTGGTGCTCTTGTTTATGTACACTGCGATGCTGCGTAGATATGCAGAGAGAAACATATCCAGCTGTCCAACAGGCAACCGGGCTGTCGACGACAAGACCCAACTAGGCCCGGTCGTCGCGAGCGAAGCCAAGGCCGTCATCAGCACCACCCGTCAACGCCTGGTTCGCATGGCGCGCATCACGCTCGTGGTCGTCGTATTCGCGAGTTACGCTGGCTACGAGGTTTCCCTCGGCGCATGGCTCGCTGTTTATGCCCACGAGGCAGACGGTGCAAGCAAGGAGCTCGCTCAGGCGGACATGGTGTCGGCGCTATTCTGGGCGGCAATCATGTGCAGCCGGCTACTGGCGATCGTCGTGTCGGTCTGGTTCAGCGCCACGACCATTCTAACGTGCTGTGTGATCGAGTCGCTGATTGCTTGGCTGTGCACGCTGTGGCGGCTTCGCTCGCTTCGTGTCCTAGCTGCATGTCTTGGACTCGCAATGGGACCAGCCTATGCAGCGCAGATGAGCATTGCAGTTGAGATTTTTGGAGACCGCGAACGCTGCGCTTCCGAAGTTGCAACCTGGGGCACAATTGGATCGACGCTTGGTGAAGCGCTTCTCCCATGGATCGTGGGCATCTTCATGAGCCGCTTCGGACTCGTATGGTTTCACCGTACGATTATGTCATACGCCTTTTTGTGGTCAGCGTTCGCAGTGGCGCTCATTTGGCGACGGCAACGGCCACAGACGATGGACCCTAAATCAGGCGCTTCTGGGTAAGCTGGAGTTCAATCTCCGCTGGTAGCCCGAACTCTTTGAAAAGAGTTTCCGCCTTGGCGATGACTAGCTCTGCATCATTCCGCATGGCCATGCGGCTCGCATACGAAAAAAGCTCGTCAGCAGATAATCGGTACTGGAGGATGACGTCGCGGTGGAGCTCCAAAAGCGCCGCAGCAACATAGAGGTGGAACAGACCGCCACCAACAGAACCAGGCGCAGCCCACATGACATCCCAGAGATACAACACTTGTTCAAAGGGGAACTCGCGCTTAAAACGAACGAGAAGCCAGCGATAACAAAAATAGAAATTGTCTGCTTGCTGTTGTTTCAAATACTCGTACAGTCCACCATCAATGTGTTTCGTGATGACCGCCAAACGTGCGAGCTCCTCGTTCATGCCCGATTGATCTTTGCGGAAATTGCGTTCGAGCACATCCATCAGCGCTGCAAAGCACCAGAACGCTAAGGCCTCATCCTTCGCGCCAAGCACATATACAATGGGAGCGGCGAGGTCGCTCATCCCCTGACAGTAGCCCAAATCAAAGTTAAAAAACGCATGCGTGAGCAAAATGTTGAAGAGCTGGGATAGGGCTACGCTGTCGTCGTTGCGGAAGAGATCAACGTTACGATCTGTGCGCACAACATCTTTTTCGATTTGGGCACGACGATCCCGGTATTTCGTGAAACGTCGCTCCTGCTTCTCGCTGATACTGCGCCACTGCTCGCGAAGTACCACGTACTCTTTCTCGAGACGAGACCTCTGCTCCTGCTCTTCCTCTGGTGATATTGTCCAGTCGAAAACACCCAAAAGATAAGGCCATGCATCGGCACGTGCATCCTCCTCGAGGCCGCCAGCGAAAATCGCACGTCGCATCGCAAGCGGATCGAGGCGACGTCCGCGCTGGAACGCCTCCCGAGACACACCCGCTGCCGCCCGCAGCGGTCGATACCGGGCAAAGTCCCGATCCAGGGTTCGCAGCGGGGGTATGATTTCCCCATTTTCATACTGAACGGTGACGGAGGCGAGCGGCTCATCCGAGGTCGCGTCCTCGCTGACCGCTGGGTATTCATTATCTTTCGAAGCGGCGTTAGGGTTGGCGTCGTCGGTGACCGTAGACGATGCCGTGCGCCGACCGCGTGTCCTTCGTTGACGGTACGCTGCGCTGAGCGAGCTGGTCGCTGTTCGTGCGAGGCGTGTGATCTGCGCGAATCGCTCCAGCAAATGAAACGTGAGCTCTTCTTCGGCAGCCAGTGTGGTACCGAATATGGAGTCTTCTCTGGAACTGCCGGAGACTGCGGAGGGGCTCGAGGCCTCCGAGGCATGCCGGTGCTGCTGCTCGCAAAGTCGTGGGTTCGCTGATGGCGCCTGCGGGATGACCACCGGGCCGCTCTGGATGTGTGAAGGCTGCTCCTGGACGAGCATCGCGATCGCAGCCGGTGATGCCGAAAACCGTCGATTGGTACGGGGCTGCACCCGAAACCCTTTGTTGGAAATCTGCACATTCGATGCTTTCCTCGAGCGTGGACAGTCATCGGCGATTGCAGCCCGTACATAGAATAGGTCCGGATCCGTGGAGTCCGGCTCGAGTTCAATATGCCTCCGAAGTGCGCTGAGAAAGTCGCGAAGTCCTCCCTCTTGGAAAGCTAGTTCGGGCAACATTTCGCCGCCTTTCTTGGTAAAGCATACTCTAGGGCTGCCAATTGCGGGTAGGTGCCGTCGCAGCGCGAGCAAGTCCCCGACGCATACACTGAACGCATGCGGGTCGCCTCTGTCGAGTGGCTGCGACGCTCCATGGCGGCGGCTGAACGTCGCCTTGTCCTCCGGGCTCACGCGAGCAGTGTCCGTTTGACAAAGCTCTCTATGCTTTGTGCTGGGTTCATAGGGTGCCCAAAACACCCAGACGGAGGCTGTAGAGGACTCGGCGTGACCACCAGTGTCCGCAGCTGGCGCCCCGGCGCCCTGCGAACGTTGTCGACGCTCAAGACCAAGTGCGCCGGGCCGTCGGTCGTTGGCAGTGAGCACAAGAAGAACATTCTCGCGCTTGTAAAGGTAAAGTGCGCAGTCCCAAAGCGAGCTTTCACTAACGCCCGTCCGAGGCGGAGCCGGCTCACAGACGTCCCTCGACACGGACATGAAAGCAGTACCAGTACGCCGTCTAAGTTTTGTGCGCGCTGCAGTTACGCCTTTGTCCGTTACAGTTCGCCCAGAGCGGCCACACCAGAACGAGTAGTCGCGTCAAGTATCGTTCTGATACAAGCCCATAAGCAGTGAGCCGGTTGTTCAACACGCCGCATTCGGCACTTCCGAACAGCACTACTGAAACACTGTCGCCTCAGCAAGTACGCAGGTAGGCAACGAACCAGGTGAGCATGGAGTCGGGTGACTTCAGCCTCGAGCAACGACTGGCGCGCAGCCTGCGTACCGGCATGTCCACGAGCAATCAAGATGCAGCAGGCAGCAGCGGTTGCTCAATGGCCGAAACATCCCAAAAATTCCTTCTATAACCATTATGTCATATAAATTCCATTCTGATCCATGTTAGGCAAGGCAAGGCACTGCGTTGCGTGAACCAGGGCGGTGGCCGGCGCGACGGCGCGCCGACGACGGCGAACCCGCCGTCCATGCGTCTGGTGTGCGACGCGTCTGTCCAAGTGGACACGAGTCTTGACGCTGTCGTATCTGTGGATACGTGTACACAAGTTACGTCGCCTTTCTGTGAACCATGGCGGAAGCGAACGGAACAAGTTCGGTTGGTGTTTCGAGAGATACCGGCTACAGTAATGATGCTGAGCATGTTGAAAACGTAGAGAGCGCAGGGGAAATCGACTCCAACGTGACAGAGGTCTACGAGTCCTTCGACGACATGGGGCTGCGCGATGAGCTTTTGCGAGGCATCTACGCGTATGGTTTTGAGAAGCCGTCGGCCATCCAGCAACGTGGCATTGTACCAATGGTGAAAGGGCGTGACATGCTCGCGCAGAGCCAGTCTGGCACCGGGAAGACTGGGTGCTTCGTCATCGGCATGCTCCAGAACGTGGATACCTCGGTGCGCAAAGTTCAGGGTCTGATTCTGGCACCGACGCGCGAACTTGCGCAACAGATCCAAAAAGTGGCGCTGGCTCTAGGCGACTATATGGGCGTTAAAGTTCACGCGTGCATCGGCGGTACAAGGGTTGTAGACGACCTGCGGACGCTGGAACAGGACACGCCGCACGTGATCGTCGGAACACCCGGGCGAGTGTACGATATGATCCAGAGAAGAGCGTTGGATACGACGACTATCAAGTGTTTTGTGATGGACGAAGCAGACGAGATGCTTTCTCGTGGTTTCAAGGAGCAAATCTACATGGTCTTCCAATACATGCCGGCAAACTGTCAGGTGGCGCTTTTCAGCGCCACGATTCCCGCCGAGATCGTCGAAATGGCCGAAAAATTTTTGCGGGATCCGGCACGTATCCTGGTTCGGAAAGATGAATTGACACTGCAGGGTATTAGACAGTTTTACATCATGGTAGAGAAGGAAGAATGGAAGCTAGAGACTCTGATTGATTTGTACGAAACCATTTCTGCTTCGCAGACCGTTATCTTCGTGAACAGCCGGCGTAAGGCTGAATGGCTCAGTGAACGTATGCGTGAACGCGACTTTACGGTCTCAGTTATCCATGCAGACATGAGCCAAGAGGAGCGAAATCTGATCATGCGCGAGTTTCGCTCAGGCTCGTCGCGCGTGTTGATCACGACGGATCTGCTCGCTCGCGGTATTGACGTGCAGCAGGTGAGTCTCGTGATCAACTACGATCTACCGTCAAACAGGGAGAACTATATTCATCGTGTGGGCCGTTCCGGGCGCTTCGGTCGCAAAGGTGTTGCGATCAACTTCCTTGCCAATGAGGATGTGCGGACGCTACGCGAGATAGAGGCCTATTACAACTGTGAAATCCAGGAAATGCCGGTCGACATCAGTGATATGTTGTAGAGGCGTCTATGTCGTCACTGGCGATCGCCATCCAAGAAGCTTCTCGCGAAAGACTCTGTAAACTGAGCAAACCTAGAGACCCTGCCGGTCAGTGCCGTATGGCGTACGCGACTCGCGTAGATGAAATCGTACCCATGCTCAGACATGGCAAGGAAAAGGTTTCCACGCGATGCCGGCTTCGTGGCGCAGTCGAGGGCATTCCTTCTGCGCTAGTTAGCAGCAGCTGGTATCGATATGTGTGCATGCGTGAACTCCTGCACCCGTTTCAGACTGGCACAGAACACTGAGCGACTCGCTCTCTTCCTGAACGTCGATCTTGTTTCCGAACTCTGTGTAGATGGACAGTCACGACATTCCTGGTGCAGGAATGAGCGCTTACCTATGGAGACGTCTTATGGGGATGCTCGGCCGCTTTGATGGAGCGCCTGCTTCGACGGTTTGCCGGTGGAGTTCGATACCTCACCAGAGTCGATATGATTCACGATGTCGTGGAACAAGGGTTCGTAAAATTACCGATATCACGTTCCATTTCATACGTATGAGCCTCCGCTCTTGACCTTTTCTTACGTGTACCATGCTCAGATCATTGATTTCTCGAGTTTTCTATTTCTCTTTTTCAAGGCAACACGATGGTGCAGCCACTCGCGATTCTACATGATCGACGAAAAAACCTGGACGTTGTCACTTGACAACTTGTTTACAAGCTCACGCCGAGATTTCCCTGGAATTCCCACGTCTTAAACTTGTTGATGTTTAAAATACAAATCCGTTCGTTTTTATGGTTCTTCAGGAAGCAGCATCCCACAGCAGCATCATACGTGTCACGAGATACGTTTCCAGACGCTCTCCTGTCTCGTGTTTCCATGCGAAAACGTCTTGGATTCGGACGCTAGTCAACGCAGCGATCGCCCGCAGTGGAGAATGCGTCACCGCTTTGCATGGAGCGGCCGGAGGCGGATCGAAATATCTCGAGTTGATGAACAGCCTGGAGTTTCCTTACGGTACTTGTTTCATCATGGACATTATTGTGTTCCACGAATCCTCCATGGAATGGGACAGCGTACCTGCCAATTAAATTGTCGCCCAGAATAGGTCCGTGATCGTGGTGTACGGCGCTCGGCAGGGAAATGGAGGAATGCATCAAGTGATGCCCTCTGTCCCTGTCAAAGGGCACGTGCCGCGCGATGAAACGAGCGTTCTCGTATCACAGGGCGGTGCTCAGCAAATGAGATGCGCGATAGACGTACTGGAACACCTGACCACAGTCGAGTGTCAGCGGTGTGCGGGGCGCAACCAGGCTGGATACAAAGATGGTGAGCATGGCAATCAAAGCATAGATCGCAACTTCCGTCCATCGATAAAACGCATTGACAACAGCCTTAACCGGCGTAGTCTCGACTTTACGGCAGCGGTCAACATCCGTCGGCCGCTGACAACGCTGCCAGAGTGACAAGAGAGACCACTATGTTCAAAGTCGGGAATAAGAGAGAGGATTATGAAGCCGTCACAGAAAAAGCCGGCAACAACCTGACGATACTGTTAAGGAGTCCCCAAAGGTCAGTGTGTACGCTCGTCGCTGACGACCTGTTGTATGTTATTCTGGCACGGGTTTAAAAGGGGCGCGCTATGGCTGTTCCGCCGTGCAGTGCTCGGGGTGCATGTGAGCCGCAATGCGCTGCAAGGGCTTGTTACAATTTGACGTTAATGGATCCGAGTTTCTTCGCGTCTGGGGAAAGCGCTGCACGCCCGGTAGTGTTTCATACTCGCTTCTGATTTCATCTGCGTTTTCTACGGTGCTTAGAATCTGAAGCAGCTCAAATGCTGCTCACCCTTTGCGTCATGACGATGCTGGTAGAGCACTCATTTGCAAATTCCCGTCTCGCATTTCACGACTTCGCTCGGAGTCGTTTTTTGTAGTTCCCGATGCATGCCGTGAGAAGGCACCCGCGCAAGCATCGCCAAACCACCACGCTGTCTCTGTGCGGCGTCCGCGGCGACAGCTGTCCATCCAGTGTCGCTCGGTCATGGAACCCGTCATACTTGTATTAGAGTGCGGAGGACAGAGTCGGGCCTGCTGCATCGACAAAGCGTCTGTGATGGAACTGAGATCTCTTTCCTGGGATTCGGTAGGGTCAAGGCATCCAGAAAACTCTGCCTCGATCGATCGGTCCTTGGGGTTACGGTAATCTAAATCTCCGATCCGTGTCGTCGGATGCTGCCGTGTGTATCCGGAGTTCTAAAGTCCGCTTCGATCGAATCGGTCTACCCGAAAAGAACTCGCATACGCGTACACGGAGGGTCCTTCACTGAGAGAGCGCTTCGTGGCTGCCGAACGCACCTCAGCTCACCCCTACTCCCGCTGTCAGCGAGCGTCTGAATAGAAACCGAACTCGGAGAGTCGCCAGAAATCATACGGTTGCCGGGTTCCGGGAGCGGCACTCCGTTACCATGCAATGGCAAGCAACAGCGTTTCGTAGCGCGGTGGACGCCCTGCGTTGAACGCCGAGAGCGTCAACGCATACGACTCCTGGACGTGCGTCTCCACGACTGTTACTGTAATCGGTTGCAAGGTACGTCAACACATGTGGGCAGGCGGTTGCCATCGGGACACATTCGAAAGTGACGCTGTCCCAGATGCCAAGCTCTGTGCTTGCATCATCATCATCATCATCATCAGTAGTTCGAGGTTGGGTTTTTGGAAGGCCTGCCACCGCCGCTGCTGATGCCGTCAGCTTCAGCGCTGTTACGGCACGGCGGTCCAACGGGGCTACCTACCAGCTTATCGTTATGCAAAGCTGCCGACCCAGCGATCACGATGAGTAGGGGATGCAAAGCTTGGACGCGGATCCGGGAAAAATTTTGTCCACAAACTCTGCGCATATGTTCAGCTTTGAATTTTCCTGCAGGGGGTGCCGCGTTGGCCTTGGCGTTCGCTCCCTTCGTATGCAACTCGGATTGCCAAGTGCAGGAGGACTGTCCTCTACTTGAACATTCCCTGAATATTCTTCTGTAAGGTTTGCTCACGGACCGAAGACCGTTGTCTCAGTATGCGGATGCCGGCGCATGCTCAGATTAGGGTTGGTGCGGGATACCAGCACACAAATGGAGGCCATATAGTCAGTCATATCGGATCATGGAAAGCTATTATCGTTCACCAATGACCAAGGATACACAATCCTAGTGTGGACTCAGGGCGCTGCAGTTTTCCTGGATGCCTATTTCATACCGTACCAGTATTCCGCTCCAGGACGCAATCGAAATGCCGCACCTCCGGGTCGCTAGGATTTTTCTCACTGAAAGTCTGCAACGTTTCAATAAGAGGCGCATACAGTGTACGACACGATTTACCTGAATGATCGCGCGACACATAAAGCCACTGGACGCTCCG
>JGI24721J44947_10012094_pt1 | contig 10682 bp, 7 predicted proteins | sample YelNatPaOPGAMG01_FD_44947 | JGI IMG/M metagenome (IMG submission 44947) | reverse complement strand
CCTGTACCACCGCCCTTGCCATCAAGAGCAATGATATCCGGTCCAGCCGCAACCGCCATCTCTAGATCTGCTTCCGAGAAAGCGCCCAGTTTTAAAATAATAGGCGCGCCACCGCTGATCTCTCTTAGGAAAGACACCTTTTCTTTCAAATCTTTTGCGCTCTTAATATCAGGATGAGAAGCGGGGGAGTGAATATCTTGCCCCACGGGCCGGTTGCGGACCTTGGCAATCTCGGGAGTTACTTTACTGGCCGGTAAAAACCCACCCATTCCTGGTTTGGCACCCTGAGAAATTTTGATCTCAATAGCATCGGCCTTCTTAAGAACCTCTTCGCTGATCCCAAATCTACCTGTTGAGTATTGAACAATCAGATAACGAGCCAATTCTCTCTCCTCTTTTAAAACACCGCCTTCGCCGCTATTTGCAAGAGTGCCAGCTAAGGTAGAAGCTTTAGCTAACGCCAATTTTGCCTCTTTAGAAAGCGCCCCAAAGCTGGCTGCACCGAAAATGACTGGCGTAGAAAGTTTTAAGGGTTTTTTAGAGCGTCTGCCTACAATAATTTCAGAAGAAACTTTCTCTTTGTAATAATCTATAGGCCTTCTTGTTAATTGAGCAGGCACAAAAATTAAATCATCAAAAGAGAAATTCTTAAAACTTCTACCTCTGCCGCTTGCTAGCGGCACACCTGCAATCCGTTTTTTTATTCTCTGTAAAAAATCTTCTGACATATTATGGATTTTAACAGAATACTCATATGGAAAGCAAAACCTGCTGCTTCTTTTACTAATACAAGAAAACAAACAATTTTTGGATTTAAAAAATGGCTGGGGAGAATGGATTCGAACCATTACTAACGGCTCCAAAGGCCGCTGTCCTGCCATTAGACGACTCCCCAACCTAAAATATATTTATAGCAAATTTTTTAAAGAAAATCAGCTTAAAAGCAACCTAAAGGAGATTGGAGGGAGTGGGATAAATAGAGGTAATATCATCTTTCTTTTCCTCACTATCCGGAGGAGCAATGTTAATTTTAGGCTGGGGATAGTTAGGAAGAGATGGTTTGTAAAAAATTCTCCCAAGAACATAAAGAATAACCCCAAAAATTAGGACCCCTCCAAAAAGAAAAGCGGTTTTTAAAATGATAAGGTTGCCAAAATCATAAAGAAGATTGCTTTCAGGTGCCACAAAAATCTTGCCAAGAAATCCTAATTTATCAGAAAAATTAAATACTAGATAGGGCATCATAAAATTAAAAGCAATTATTAAGATAAAAGGAGGGGCTGCATACCAGATGAATTTTTTGCCAAGCTCAATAAGCCCTAATGCAAAACTTTGGCGAATCAGAAATAAAGAAATAAGAAAAAGCAAAATAAGAAAAAGGATTAAAAACCGATTCAGAAGAAGCAATTTCTCCCAGACCTTTTTAACCACCCAAAAAATATCCTGCCAGTGCTTGGGAATAAGATCTTGAGTAGGTAAATCATAAAAATTTGCCAGGGCTTTTTGAGCCTCGGGTTGCTTGATAAGCTCCTCTGTCATCTGTTCTTGAGACAAAAAGTTAGGCCGACAATCAGCAACATTACTTGTTGAACAGACAGGCAAAGAGATCACTTTGATGTAAATGGCTGTTTTAAGCATCGCCAACAGCGGTTCTTTTATTTTGGAGCGTGGAAAAATGGTAGAAAGTGGATCTTCTCCTTGCGTGTTAAATTTTAGCAAGAACTCTTCAAAATAGCTTTTCGCAAAAGGCGTTAGAGAATTGGGTTTAAGACCTGTTTCTAATAGAGATTGGACCTTCTGCTGTTGGGTTGGACTAAGAACAACATTAAAACTTTTTTCTAAAAGCGCCGGGTAAAAAGAAATAAGATCTTTTTCTAAAGGATGGGATTCCAAAAAGCCCGAAATAGTCTCAGGAGAAAATAGACTAATCTCCAAAGCGGTGATTGTAAGTACAATGGAAAGGATGGTAAATCCCAGGTAGTGCCATAAAGAGTGAACAAGTTTCATAATGGTTTCTAAAAATCCTTTTATTACATTCTAGCGCTTTTCTAAAAAAAATCCTATAACTAGTTATATTGCTCTTTTTAAAATGCAAATAATCTCTGATAGAAAGATTTTTCTCTTTCTGTTTTTTATCTCTTCGCCTAAAACTATCAGTCTTTCAAAAGACCTCCTTAAAAAGAATGGGTTATCACTCTTCTTGTTTAGTCTTTAGCCACCTTCCCAACGAATTCAATCCCTTTTCTTTTTTCTTGTTTATATTCTTTGCTGTTTCTTAAGCACGAAAACTTCCTGCTTAGCAAAGCTACTCTCCCAGCTCTTTTTTATAGGAGGCAAACTTTTCTTGCTCTCTTAAAATCCCCGCAATTCTTTCTTCTAGCTCCTTCTCCCTATTTTCCAAGCGTTTAATTTCCTCTTTAACATAGGAACTTGACCTATATTCCCTTTTTCTTTGAGAAGCTTCGTCAATCTCTGTTTGCAAGTCTTTAACTTTCTTTCTCAAACTTGGAAGCTCCCCTTCTAAACTAGCAATTTTACCTTCTAAGTCCTGGATTTCCTGATTCAACTGCCTTCTTTTTATAAAGCTTACTGCTGAAGTCCGAACTAATTCGTTTCTTCTATAAGACAAGCTGTCTTTAAGCTTTCTTATCAAGTTTTCTTTTTCCTCAATCTCTCTCTTAAGATTATAAACCAATATGGGTTCTTTCTTGTGCGTAGAACTCTCGTCTTCCTGCAGCTTAGGAAGAACATCCTTAAGTTGGGTGAGCTTTTCTCTAACTTTCTGAAGTTCTTCTTGATACTTTGCCCTCTCTTCCTCTAGCTTTTTCTCCTTTTCTGTTATCCACTCTCTCTCATAAGACCTTCTTACTTCCTCAGCCATCTTTTCGCCTTCAGCGAAGTTTGCCTTCACTTTTTCTTCAATAAAGGGAGCCTCTTTGGGAAAAAGTAGCCCTTCATTGGTAACCTTAAAACCAAGATTTTTGGCTCTCTCTGTAAAATCTTTTAGGCCATTGATACCAAGCTGAGAAAGAATATTTGCTCCTAATTTCTCATTTTCAGTGCTTTCCAAAATCTTAGATTGAAGCCCACGAGCATAGCCTAAAATAAAGTTAAAGGTCTTCAAATATCTTCTTAGTCCTTGAGCAATCAGTTCTTCCTCTTTTAGAGTCGTCTTTTTCCTAGGATCTTCGGCCAAAACCACATTACTAAGAGAAAAAGGCAGATAACCCACATAATAAAGCCCCATTAGATTACGAAGCAAAACCCCATGATCAGTCTCATCTGGATACGGTGTTTTTTTCTTAGCCTTTAACCCCTCCTTAATATTTTCAGCGAGCTCCTCCGCTTTTGTTATTTGCTCTTTGGGGTCCGAAATATTTTGAAGATGATTTTCAAATTCTTCTTCCATAAAAAACCGCACGAGCTTCTCAAGGTATTGCTTGCGCTCTTGATAAAACATCATACCAACCGAGATTGCCATGTTGATTGCCCTATAGGTAATATCTTTTATTAGTTGCTCCTGTTTTACCAATGGATGAGATTCGATTTTCTCTATACCTTTAGTTAGTTTTTCCAGAGCCCTTTTTAACTTCTCATATTCTGCAATTCTCTCTTTAGGAATAAGACTCGCCTCAAGAGATCTTAAGCTCTCTCTTAAATGGTCCCTTCGCCACCTAAGCTCCCTTGATTCAGATTCGAGCTTTACCAAAACCTCTCTTATCTTTGGAGCAATCTCTATCTCTTCTTTACCGTGGATTATTTGATGAACTGAGGATATACGTTCCTCTATTAAACCAAGCTTCTCTTCGACCTCTTTAAGTTGCTCTTCTAAAGCCGATTTCTGGTTTTCAATTTCTTTTCTTTCAGCGATATGCCTTTCTATCTCCTCTGCGCCCAGCTCTTCCAGCTTTATCTCAAGCCGACTCTTAGCTGTCTTGGCTCTTTCAAGAATTTCTGCTGCTTTTTTAGCCCATTTCTTTTCTTTTGCTTTATGGGCTTGCTGAGCCTGTAGTTCTTCCATGACCTCTCTTAATTCTGCTTCATACGCTTCTTGTTCCTGTCTCAGCTCATCCAAATTAAACTCCCCATTTTGCCTTGGTTCTTCTTCGCTCATAGAACCTCCTTTTATATTATATCTCTTCCTACAATTAATTTAATTAAACTAAAATCAAATGTAAACAAGTTCTACTTCCTGTTTTATGCAGTAAAAGCAAACTAGCCTTTGTATAACTGTCGCTAAATCATAAAAAGAGCCAGCTTTATAAATTAATTATCTAAAGACCTTTTTACAGTTTCTTTTTTTTACAGCCTTCAAGCATAACTAAGCAATAAAATTTCTCCTTAAAGCCACAGCCCTCAAAGCCACAGCCCTCTAAACTCTTCCCAGTCTTTGCAACGACCAATGAAGGGTCTATAATTATTTATAACTATGGAAAAACCAGAAAGATTTCTTAAAGGTAAATACTGGAGCAGTGAAAAGTTCAGGGAGGCAACTGAGAAGGCGGCTAAGCGAACTCAGATACGAGAGAAACGGGAGGTAGAAAACAGACCAGAAGAGCTTATTGAAAACTATCTAAAGCGCTTTACTGAGATTTTCCAAAAAGAAGATGAGAGAGAGCGTCAGCGTGGTATTGAGGTCTTAAAACGCTTTCTTCATCACAAATATGTCATCAAACCTCAAAACATCTCTGATGATTATATCAAGGGAGTACTTTTAGGTAACTTTGCTGAGCAACAAGGCTATACTCTTAATGCTCTTAAAGATCCAGAGACCAGAGAAGAGATTCTCAAACAATTCAAGATAGCTACGGGCCATTCTTTTGAAGGCTATCAGGTACCAAAGGAGGAAAGAGAAAGAATAATAGAGAGTATCATCAGAGATCAAGAAACCAGACTAGACTCTTGGCTCTCCTACCTTATAAGCCCTGAGGCTGAGAATGTTCCTGCTGCCTATCGCTACTGGGCTTTTGCAGAGATGCTGAAACTAGGCAGTTATGATCCAGAGAGTAAGGAATATAACCAGCGCACAGAGAAGACTGTTGCCCCATTCCCTGAGCTTGACCAACAAGCCCTCGCCCTGGTTCTAGATGAGATTCGCAAGAAACAGATAGGTCAACCCTCTGAGATTCTCTTGAATGATGAGCAGAGTCAGACTGAGTTTAGAAAACGCCTCCAGAGTGAAAACTTTGGCAAACTCTATGCTTTCTTTCAGGAGTACCTAAAATCCCTCCGTCTACCAACTGAAAGGCTATTTATCACCGATGGCGAGTGGCGAGTCTTTCCCAGAGGTAGCAATCCCCAAGAAGTTGTCAAGGCCCTCTCTGGCTTTCATACCCAATGGTGTATTGCTGGTGAGGGTACAGCTGCAAGCTATCTCTCTCACTCTGACCTTCACATCTACTTTTCTAAAGATGCTAATGGTAAGAACACCATTCCTCGGGCCTGTGTTGTTTACTCAGAAAAACATGGCATCACTGAGGTTCGGGGTATCATCTCAGACCAGACAGCCAAACAGCACCTAGATGACTATATCACTCCAATAGTTGAAGAGCATCTTGCCAGCCTACCAGGTGGTGAGAGATGGCAAGCCCAGATGAAAGATATGAGGCGTCTTGCTGCTATCCACCTCAAACACAAAAGAGGTGAAGCCCTTTCCAGAGAAGATCTCCGCTTTCTCTATGAGATAGATGGTAAGATCCAGACTACTGGCTATGGGGATGACCCTCGCGTTACTGAGATCTTAAAAGGTCGTGATCTCAAAGCTGACCTCTCCTTTGTTCTTGGCATTCCCAAAGACCAGATCAGCACCACCAGAGAAGAGGCTCTGCGTGGGAATATCAAATACCACTATGGAGACCTTGACCTAAGGGATTTAACCACAGCTGAAGGCCTGGTATTTCCTGAGTCAGTGGGGGGAAGTCTTGACCTCCGCAGCCTAACCTCAGCCAAAGATCTTATACTTCCCAAATCAGTAGGTAGGCACCTTGACCTCCGCAGCCTAACCTCAGCCAAAGATCTTATACTTCCCAAATCAGTAGGTTGGGGCCTTCGCCTCGACAGTCTGACCTCAGCCGAGGGTCTTATACTTCCTGAGTCAGTGGGTCGGGACCTTTACCTCATTAGCCTGACCTCAGCCGAAGGTCTTAAACTTCCTAAATCAATAGGTGGAGACCTAGACCTCCGCAGTCTGACCTCAGCCAAAAACCTTACACTTCCCAAGTCGGTAGGTGGAAACCTTTACCTCTACAGCCTAACCTCAGCCAAAGGTCTTATACTTCCTGAGTCAATAGGTGGAAGCCTTTTACTTAACAGCCTAACCTCAGCCAAAGGTCTTATTATTCCCAAATCAGTAGGTGGAAGCCTTTACCTCGACCGTCTGACCTCAGCTGAAGGCCTGGTATTTCCTGAGTCAGTGGGTTGGGACCTTTACCTCCGCAGCCTAACCTCAGCCAAAGGTCTTATACTTCCTGAATATGTAGGCGGGCGGGTTTACCTTTACAACCTACCCCCAGATGAAAAAGAGGCTCTTAGAAAGAAATATCCCCATTTAACCATAATTTAGTTGACCGGGTTTACGGTAAGAGAAAAGCCGTCCACTTTTTTGTTCTTATTGCAAACGGGGATAGCTACTTTGTTTCACACTTTGTTGGTATGGTTTTAATCTTTATAGAAAAGATCTCTAAGAAGTCTTAAGCGCTTCTTCGCCCAAATAGATTGATTCATAATCACAAGGATGAGATATTTTGTGAGGGCAAGATTAAACTTATCTGTTTTGTTTATATGCCTAGTTTTAATGTAAGGTTTTTGGAAAAGAAAAAGCCCCTGTGAAAAATTTTCACAAGGGCTCTTGTTTTTATATTTATATCTCAAACATAAGCTCCTCCGGTTCCTGTTCCTCCACTCGGTCACCCTTGAGATGGGTGACTCTTATAAGGTGTTCCTCCAACTTAAGATTTCTTATTGAGCAGTCTCGACCCCTGGTACCAGTTAAATGAGATCTTGTGCGGGGTCGGATGTAAGCGTGGTCCTCATAGAGTTGGATGGGTTCTCCTTCGTCTTTTACCACCCATAGAGAATACCGAAACTGATCGCCCAACCAACCCTCGGAATCTTCTGATCCGCGATCAGTATCTATCTGTTCTTTGAGGATGAAAGCTGCGATTTTGCGGCCTTCATCTATCACACATTCGGTTACGGTTGTTGGCTTATACAGAGGATGGTAGTGTTGATGTTGTTCTAGGACTTTCAGCATAGCTTGGTTGGCTTTTTCGGTGAAGGTCCTTGCGGGTTTTTTGACTACCTGAGTTTGTTGACCGCCGCTGCCAAGAAGTATAGACTCGCTCCATGAAATGTTGCTGCTAGTACTGCGGAGTTCTACGGATATACTGCCATCTTCTTGGGCCTCCACCGATTTGATAACCAAATAGTCTCCCCTGCCACGGCTATTTGCTATCTCCTTGTAGTTGAGAGAACCATCCGGTTCCCTCCAGACAAGGTAGATCACATCAAAACCATTACCACCGCCTTCTACTAGACGGTGCACTACGCATACATCTCTTCTTCCTTTGGGGAAGATCGGAGGATAGGTGTGATCGCTACCCAATGATGGCCCTACCCGATCAATCAGGGCCTCTACTTCACTTTCAATTAACTCTCTCACAGTAGATACCTCCTTTGGTTTGCTCTGATTTTAAAGGAACTATTGTGACAATTGAAAATGGAGCCATCTTATTTTCAATTGTCTTCTTGCTTATATCATTTTACTATCATTTTGTCAAGAATTTATATGGCAGAGTACATTTAACCAAAACGCATAAGCTTAAACTCCTTCTAACAAAGAATCTCTACTCTTATGAGGGCAGAATTAATTTCTTTAGGTGAAGAAGCGTCTAAGACTTCTTAAAAATCTCTTTTGCAAAGTATTTATTAGTGTCACTTCTAGCAAAACAAGAAACAGGTGGTTTATTTCCATTTATTTTTTAGGCATTATTGGTTATTTTTAAATAGATAAAAGGTTGACTAAATAGAGACAAGAACCAAATATTGATTGTTAAACTAAAATGGCTGACATTGGTCAAACCCCAGGCCGGATTTAACCATTTGGGTTTTTTGTCTTCACATTTATGTGAATAAATTCTTGAAAGAGGATTGGAATTAGCCAGTTTGAATTACCAGTATAAATGATGTATATAAAAAGAGGGAGAGGGTAGTTTTAAAAAATAATATGGTAAAAATCCACAAAAAAATTTGGCCCGAATATTTTGAGCAAATCATTGCTGGCAAAAAGAGCTTTGAATTGCGTCTTGCTGATTTTGAGATTAATAAAGGAGACATCTTAGTTTTGGAAGAATGGGATAATAAGAAGAAAAAATACACCGGACGAAAGATTGAAGTGGTGGTTACCTATGTTTTTAGAACAAAAGATCAAAATTTCTGGTCGGAAGAAGAAGTTGAAAAGTTTGGCTTTCAGATTATTCAGTTTGAGCCAAAAACGAAATAGTCGCTGCTTATGGCTGGTGGGGATTTTTCAAAAAATTTAATAAAAGAGTATCAATACTGGGCTGTTTATCTTCATCCTAACCAAGGTTATTTAGGGCGTTGTATTGTCTCGTGCAAACGTAAGGATGCTCTTGATTTGACAGATACTACTTCAAAAGAGCAGGCAGAGCTATTTTTGGTTTTGCAGGAATTAAAAGAAGCGGTTAAGAAAGTTTTTCAGCCAGACTGGTTTAACTACGCCTTTTTAGGCAATGCAGCTCGCCATTTACACGCCCATTTCGTTCCGCGTTATGCGAAACCAAGGAAATTTATGGGAATGGTGTTTGAGGACAAACTGTATGGGCATCATTATAGAACCGATCATACTTTTCTGACACCCGAAAAAGTACTGGTTGCTATTCGGGATAAATTAAAAGAAGCGCTGAATAATATTAGCAGCAGTAAAGACCAAATAAGTTAAGTTAGGAAGAGGGGGATAAAAAGTTTCTCTTAAAAAAGAGGGAGTAAAATAGGGCAATTTTTTTAAAAAGCGTTTTGATAAACCGCTTGTTTGAGAGTTGTTATAAGTTTTAAGATTTAAAACTTTGCAATCTGTTTTTGAGGTTTTAAAGATATAAAAAGCCCCTTGGGTATTATTAACCACAAGGGGCTTGGGTTGTTCTAGGGTTGTTCTAGCGGAGTACTATCGTCTCTTTACCGTTTTTGGTTTCAATAACGACCTCCTCCGCATCTAGTTTGACAATTGTGAGGTAGGCTCCTCCCTCCCTGGAGTAGCCGTGATCCTCAGCTTTAGCCTCAGCCTTTTCCATGCCAGCTTTTAGAATGTAGAGGGTATAGCGCATCTGCGGGTCGCTACCTCTGTGATCAATTTGTTCTTCAGTCACAAAAGCAGCAACCCCTATTCCTGCTCGGACTTCTTTTTGTCTTACCCTTGGGTGCTGATACGGGATATAGGTGTCAAAGACTCCAGTGGGGTAGGGATTTAACATTTTCGGCTTGTACTCCCAGAGCTCTTCCAGATCTTTCTTTATTCGGGAGATTTCTTGCTCCACTAGAGTAACAAATCTCTCCTGCTCTTCTGGAGAGAGCCTTTGGACGTTGGGCTGAGGGGGTTTGGCGGCGTCGAAGGTAAAGGTAGCGGTGCGGTTTCCGTACCCCTCGTTTATTAATTCGACCTCTATGGTTACCTTACCTTCTGCGTAGGAAACTTTCACGTTACCAATCCCCAAAACCCTTAACCAGTGCTTATCGTTGCTGGCACTAAAACGATCCCGCCACTGCCACTCCTGTATGTCACTCTGAGCTCCATAGAATACTCGAACGTGGTCGTAATAGCCTACGCCGCCGGTCGAACCCCATACACTCCGACTAGTGACTACTACTGCGATATCTGGGCTGACAATGGTTAGTGTATCATTCTCAGCATATGGCAGGATTTGCTCTCGCAGTTCGTCGGTAATGCTTCTAGCAGCCAGCTTCTCCGCTAGCTTTTCACCCAGTTTTTGAACGTTCATCCTTTTTCTCCTCTTTATGAAGGTACATTTTTGCCAATTGAAATTCTTATCTTAATTGGCTTTTTACTCATAACATATTAATGTTTACTTGCCAATACTTTCTACTGGCAGGCTACATTAGTAAGACTCTTTGCTAAGATTTCAGCGTTTCTTTTTGGATGAAAAACATGACACCTGCTAATATTTTTTCTTATAAACTTGAAAAATGTTATAATTTTCTGATTTCTAAAGTGATGTTTATTTGCATTATAAAACATCAGACTTTGCTAAAAATAGCAAAACTGTGTTTAAAAAGTATTATTTCTGCCAATCCTAACCCAAACTATTGACAAATTTTTGTTTATATGATATATTATATAATGTTCAGAATGAAAATGAACAATCAGCTAAGTTTTCGTGGTAGAAGGAGATGTGTGTATCTTAGCAGAGTTCTTAAAAAGACATACACATCCCCTTCTACCGCGGTGAAGGCCTCAGGACACCTTGACGGTGGTGGTGTCCTGAGGAGCCGAACCCGTGCAGGGTGAGGCGACCTCCTTAAAGTTTAAAATTATTAATTAAATTAAATTTAACAACTTTAAGGAGGTCAGACCGTCTTACCCTCCTGCGCGCCTCAGGCAGGTAGGGGACAACTAACGCTTACTATGGAAGTTCTCCATAGTAAGCGTC
>JGI24721J44947_10012079_pt1 | contig 10692 bp, 7 predicted proteins | sample YelNatPaOPGAMG01_FD_44947 | JGI IMG/M metagenome (IMG submission 44947) | reverse complement strand
ACTATGGCCATCATGATTGAATCTCCGAGATCGGTCTTTCTTGATATACGTTCTGGAAGTGGCCAGTATTTTGGAAAGTCTGCATCTATTTGCCAGCCTGAGCTAGGCCAGGAATTGACAGTGATAAGGTTACGCCTTCCGAAGAGTAGCGATTGTAAAATGTCTGCAGCTACAAAATAGGTTCCGCTCGAGGCATCGGGTTCGATATCAAAAATGCCGCCGGCTTCAGGAAACTTCTTTATCAATTCCTCAGTCATTCGTACATATTGTGTTTGTTCGTCATCGGAATCTATAATGTGAACAATCCAGTTAGCATATTTTGCACACAGGATCAGTGCGGATGCGAACTGAGAACTTTCTTTTATACTGACATAGCATGATTTAGGGGTATCTGTTTTAATCGGGCCGTGGCCGTGAATAATAGCTGGCAATTTATTGTTTGGAGAATCGATTTTATAACCCAAAATTCGTAATGCATCGAAGAGTCCCGCTTGTGGGCGTTCATGCATTCGTGCGGTTCCACTTAGCCGGTAGACACCATTGCCTAAACATAAAAACGCTGTAAGAAATCTTGCCGCTGTCCCCGCGTTACCAACAAAAAGTTCTAACGGATTTTCATCTGTCCCGGAATTTGGTATAACCCCGCCCGTGCCTTGAATGGTTATTGTCCGATTAGCCTCTTCATCAGAGTCAGGGGCAATAGATATCTCAAAGCCTAGTTTGATCAATGCATTACAAAGAACCTGCGTATCTTCACTCCAAAGCGCGCCATGTAATGTGGTTTTGTTTTTAGATAAAGCAGCCAAAATAAGCGCGCGGTTAGTAATGCTTTTTGAGCCAGGCACAGTAATACAGGCTTGAATCGGCTTTGTTAAAGGTTGAATTTCGATTAAATTTGGGATTGTTTTATTCATAATACTTGTTGCTCAAAAGGATTGAATCTGTGCCAGAAATTATTCAAGAGTGGCTTGAGTTGTATGATCAGGGAATCTTTCGGCTAGCCAGGAATCTCGTTTTTGCTTTGCAGTTGTTAGAAAACTCAGAACAGCATCCTGGTCGTTTTTAGAGATTGCTTCGCGTACCTGATTNAGGACTAATTCGAATTGTTTTATTGCGCCAGTGATTTGTTCTTTATTTTCCATAACTATATCTAGCCACATTTCGGGCGAACCTGAAGCTACCCTGGTTGTATCGCGGAAGCCGTTGGCACATACTTTCTTTTGTGCGGATATGTGCGATTCTTTAAGTACCAGGTTAACTAATGCAGCAGCGATGACATGAGGTAAATGACTTGCATATGCTACTAGTTTGTCGTGGGTCTCCGGGTCAGTCTTTAAAATTGTTGCTCCAGCTAATGTCCATAAGGTTTCTACCTTTTCAATAACTGAGGCTTTTGTATTTACTGTTGGAGTGATAATGCAAACCGAACCATTGAATAAATTAGCACTGGCGTATTTAACCCCTGTTTTTTCTGAGCCGGCCATGGGGTGACTTCCCACAAATGCTGCTTGAGATTGATTAAAAATCTTTTCCATTTCTTTTACCAAATTTCCTTTAACACTACCTACATCTGTAACTGTGCAATCAGGTTTAAGAAATGGCTTAAATGCCGAGGCCAAAACTGGCATCCTGGAGACTGGCGTGCACAAAATAACCAAATCAGCATCACTAACGGCTTCCTTTAGATCCGTGGTCCCATAATCCAGAGCGTCTAACTCTATGGCTTCTTTTATGGTTTCATGTCTGCGGACTAATCCACAGACCTGGGCAGCAGCCTTTTTCTTTTTTAAGAGCAAGCCTAAAGAGCCTCCGAGCAAGCCGACACCTGCTATTGTAACTTTTTGCCAGAGCGGTTTCTGCATTGGTATGTTGGTACTGGTTTCATTCATAATCCAATATTTTTATGGAATCTTTTTAGAGCCACCTTCAATATAATTGCATTTTCTTAAAGATTGCATTTATAAGCAAACAACTTTTGCAAAGTTTTTTGTGCTCATTAAAAGAATTTTACTGAGCTTGTTTGATTTCCATGTAGCTGGTTTTGATGAGAAAAGGTCGGAGCTGACTTTTTGTCAATAGATTACAACAAACCATTCCAGCGCTGTACTTCTTCAAAAAAAGCGTCAATATTAGAAATCGGCGCTGATGGCGGGATGTCGCATCCAGATGAAATAATAAAATTTTTAAAAGTCTTTGTTAATTCTAATAATTCGTGGGTTTGATTCTTGATTTGTTCTGGTGTTGATTGAACGAAAACTGAGGTTGGATCCAGATTGCCACATACGAGTGCATTTGTATTAACTTTTCTTAACGCAGCTGGCATTTCCATGAGTGGGCCAAAGTGGTAGATTTGTGCGTTAGCTGCGATTTTTGCATCTAAATGAACAGATCTGGCAGCGCAATTGTGTAAGATTATAAAAAAATGGGAGGAATCAACATTTTTAATGATTTTCGATATATAATTCGAAGAAAAAACGGTCATAGATCTTGGTGATAATAACCCGGCTGCTGGTTCGGCCATGATTACTCCATCAGCGCCATTTTCTTTAAAACTATTCAGATATGATATAAGAAAATCCGTGCATTTTTCCAGAACGCAATGGAGGAGCGGAGGATCGTTTATGGTGTTTGCCAGGGCCTCGCTCAGGCCAATTAATCTTCCTGCAAGAGAAAACGGACCAATACAGCCGCCAAGTACAATTGCTTGCGGTACAAAACGTTTAAGTTTTTTAACTGTTTGTAGATATACATTTGTTCTGCCTGAGCCTATGGTCGGTATCTTGAGGGCCTGGGCGTCTGAAAAATTATGAATAATCTTACCAGCTACTGAAGGCACCTCGGTTGGTGAACTCATGACCTCGCAACCAAAAGCCTGCGCTTCAACGCTTAAATCCATAGCGGACATTACCACGGCGGTGTTATAACGTCTATGGAGTGCAATGGCTGTGGCAACTTGTGCTTCTGGATCTGACACTATCTCCTGGACATTGACATTTACAAGGGATGCCCCCGGATAAACGGCAATCGGCATAGCCAGGCGTTTAGCATTTAGGTTTTCCAGTAATCTTTGCAAAGGATTCATAATCAATAAAATCAATTGTTTTCAACAACTACTGTAGNAGGGGTTTTATTATAATCTATTACAATCAGACGCGTGTGAACCTGAAAATCGAGTTTATTGTCTTGCAGTGGGCCTTCGGCATCGATTGCGTTTGCAAGTTCAACAATATCGCTAATTTTCGCATTTGGCAGAATAATTGCACCATGCTGGGCTATAACTTCGTCGGGCTTCCATGTTTTGGCTTTAGGCGCATTAAAACCTAAATTCAAATGCAATTTCGAGTCTGTATATGAAATATTGATTTTCCATTCCCTGATGCCTAATCCGACAATCCCCAAACCGTTTGTTCCGCAGATCCAGAGCCAGGGTGCTTTTACAACATTGGAAACGGAGTCTCCATTTAACTTGATCCGGCCTGTTGACCACCGGATCAGACGGTCTTGAGGANTCACCTGGTCTAAGTACACAACCAGATTCAGCAGATGGTCCTCAAATTCATGGTTAGAAAAAGTTTTTAATGAAGTCAGCCTTTCCATAAAGATCGTTTCGCCACTTCCAAGGCCAATGATCACGCGTTTTTGATTGATTGAGTTATTTTTGAGTGCGTACATAGAAGAGAGAATAAAAACATCATTTGACATAGAGCATACTGAAGATTCAAATCTGCAATGAACCTGGTTAGAAAATAACTGCGTTGGGAAATCTTCCGGGCATGGACTTATATTAAAGATGAGATTGCCCGGGTTTTGCTTAATAATTCCATTATTTGGTAAGACTCCCCATAAATTATTCAAAGATCCGACCCCACACTCGGTCCATAATACGCTTTGGATTGTTCTATAAATTAACCAATCAGCAGATGCTCTGAAGCAGCTAAAGGTATCAGTAAGTTTATCTAAATTGTTCCTTTGATTCGAGTAAACATACGAGCCTTGATTTATATTTTTGAGTTCGTTTAACAAGATTATTAATCCCAGAGTTTCGTTAATCTCTTTAATTGAGCTATTATTCGGTTGAGGAAGATTTTGATTTTTAGTGTAATTCAATTGCAGAAAGATCTTTTTAAACAAAAATTCCCTATAATTTTTTGAACAGGTGTTGTTTGTGTTAAACAATGAGTTGATTGAATGTCCTATCAACAAATCCAGACTTGAGTCCAGATTATTTTCCAGTAATAACTCTCCGTCTGAACCTATAAGTATCGACAATCTTTCATAAAAATCACAGGTCCGTTTAATTATATCTGCATCGAGTTCTTTTAACAAAAGGCCCTTTATCACCAGGCTATATGCAGTTTTTTTAAAAAAAGGCTGATTGAACACATTCCAAAAACTCAGATCTGGGTGATCGGCTATAACAAGTTCGTCTTTTTGACTCTGGCTATTTGTTGCTGAATAACCCGGAATAGAATTAAAAAGATTGAGCAATTTACGCGAGCATTCATCAACATTGTCTGTTGTTGATACTCTATCGAAAAGGTTAATTAATCGTTTTTTAATATTCTCCTCCAGATTTTGCCACATTATGGCTGCACTCAAAATTAATGGATGTACATCCAATGTTTCCTGGTAAGCGNCCTGCTCATAGTTATTTGCCAATTGTTTTTCTAGAAACTCTATCTGGTTAGTAAGGTCGGATTTGGCCAATCCGTACAATTTTGTTGTGATATCATTTGANACAGCAGATGCCAGAATGGTTAATGCCAGGCCCCTGCTAAAATTGGGCTTGAGCAGTTGTGGCTTAGATTCCCGAGAATAAAGGAGCTGGTTGAGGTAATCGTTAAGGCTAGCGGGGCTTTGATTTCCGGTGGCCAATAAATACAAGGCATTGGCGATTAACAAATCAAAAGAATCAGGATTGAGGACTGGATTATGTTCAGATTGTCCGAGGATCTGATTTTCTATTAATCGAAGAGGGCTGTTTATAAATATCCATGAAAGGAACGAGATCGAAACTGTTATCAATGTTAAATTTAGTGCAGTTGTTTTTACATTATGCAACACTTTCCTGTGGATTTATGGTAGGGTGTTTAATACATCCAGAATTTTTTCGATGACTTTGTCTTTTTCGGTTTCGATGACGTTACCTTGTCGTGGTTTGAGTTCTATGATTCCTTTGCTCAGTGAGCGTTTACCAATAGAGACGCGCAATGGGAAACCGACGAGCTCGGAGTCCTTGAATTTGACGCCGGGGCGTTCGTCTCGGTCATCAAGAATTACCTCAACACCTTTAGCGGTGAGTTCGGAATAGATCTTTTCGGCTTGTTTGAAAACTTCAGACTCTGGTGAGACCTCAAGTGGGGTAATGCATACCGTAAAAGGCGCGACAGCTTTAGGCCAGATAATACCGTCGGCATCATTGTGTTGTTCTATAATAGCTTGAACTGTTCTGGTTACTCCAATGCCATAACAACCCATGACTGCTGGTTGTTCTTTACCGGACTCATCGAGGAACTTAGCGCCGAGGGCTACACTGTACTTAGTGCCAAGTTTAAAGACATGCCCGACTTCAATAGCTCGGCAAACTTGCAACGGTTTACCACAGACCGGACAAGGTTCGCCAGCTTTAACTGTTCGGAGGTCAGCCCATTGGCTAACCTTGATATCGCGGCCGATCACAACGTTTTTAAAATGGAATCCGTCAGTGTTTGCTCCGGTGACCATACACTGGGCATTTTTGAGGCAGAGATCTGCGAAGACAGGTATTTGAGTTATGTTAATAGCTCCTAAACTGCCCGGGTGCGCTCCCAAAAAATTAAAAATCTCATCTGCTGTCGCAGGACGTAACAATGTTGACCCTGTGACAGCGGCTAGTTTGTTTTCATTTAGTTGATCTGATCCCCGCAGCAAAACAATCACAGGCTTGCTTTCAATAATATATAAAAGTGTTTTAATTTGCTGGTCTGCCGGGATATTAAAAGGAGGCTTTTCTAAATCGGCTATAGTTTGTACGCCAGGGGTGGGGAATCTTTCTAACGCAGGAAATTTTGAAAAATCTGAAGGCTCTGTCTGGTTTTGTTCGGCAATTGTACTTAANTGGCTTGAGGCTTTTTCTATATTTGCGGCGTAATCTTTAGATTCGCAAAAGACTATATCACATTCGCCAGAGTCAGCTGGCACCATAAACTCATGTGAAAATTTTCCGCCCATNACGCCGGTATCAGCTTCAACCGGCAGGACATTCAAGCCGCACCTGGAAAAAATCCGAAGATATGCATCATACATTTTATGATAACTTACTTGAGCCCCTGCATCGTCTACGTCGAAGCTATAAGCATCTTTCATTATGAATTCTTTAGCTCGCATTAGACCAAACCTGGGTCTGATTTCGTCTCGAAACTTTGTCTGGATCTGATAAAAGTTTTTGGGCAATTGCCGGTATGAATTTATCTCGTTAGCAACTAATGAAGTGATGACCTCTTCATGAGTAGGCCCCAGAATCCATTCGCGCATTGAACGGTCCTTGGCCTTAAAAAACACGTCCTTAGCTGTTTCATATCGGCCACTTTGTTGCCAGATTTCCGGTGGTTGCAAGGCGGGCATGAGTACTTCGATGGCGCCGGCTCGGTTCATTTCTTCTCGCACTATTTGTTCTACCTTTTTTAGTACCCGCAGGCCTAATGGCAGAAAAGTATATAAGCCGGCGCTTAGTTTCCGTATAAGACCGGCCCTTAACATTAACTGATGCGAAACGATTTCAGCTTCTGAGGGTGATTCCCTTAGAGTTGGGATAAAAGTTTGTGACCAACGCATACAAAAGGTCTAATTGTTTGGTTTTTGCGAATATATTTTGTTTTTAATTGGTTTAGATCGGTCATTTGACCGTATTGATTAAAGGAGCCANGCCTTGAATTCGCACTTCAAGTTTGTCTCCAGAGGCAATAGGCCCTACACCGCTGGGTGTGCCCGTTAAGATTACATCACCGGGCATTAAGGTCATATTTGTTGAGATGAAACTGACCAATTCGAAGCAATTGGCAATTAATTGATTCGTATTTGAGTTTTGCCGGAGCTGACCATTCTGGAAAAGCTGTATGCTTAAGTTATGCGGATCGATCTTGGTTTCGACATAAGGTCCAAGNGGTGTGAAGGTGTCAAATGATTTACATCTGGCCCATTGGCTTTCCGATTCCTGAATGGAACGGTCGCTTATGTCTTGTGCAGCTGTATATCCAAATATATATCTTGCAGCAGCAGCTGGTGATACATTTCTGACTTTTCTGCCTATTATGATTGCCAGCTCAGCTTCATAATCCACTCGATGATCGGGAAATGGTATCTCAATCTTTCCGCCATCTGGTAATAATGAACTGGGGGCTTTAAAGAAGAATAATGGCTGTTTCGGTATCGGCATGCCTGTTTCCCTGGCATGATCGGCATAGTTTAGTCCTACAGCAATGACTTTTGTAGGAACAACCGGTACCAAAGTTTTTACACCTTTCTGAGGCAAAGGTTTTTTTTCAAAGCTAGGTGATCCAAATACGTCGCCGATGAGCTTAAATAACTCACCGTCAACTACCTTAGCATAGAAAACTTCCTCACCCTTTTGAAATCTTCCAATCGCAGCCATAAATGTTAGTCCTTTTTATCATAAAAAATATTCAAGCTGCAAGCATTAAGTTGAGTATAGTGCGGCACCAGGTTTTTTTATAAATTTTGCCCTCTTTACTTTGATTTATACAAATCTGGTAGAATATTTTCAGAAAAGAGTTGATAATTGGAATAATTGTTTTTTCATAAAGATTAATGGAAACAAAAGTCCAAGCTGGAAAGATTCGGCATGATATTAGCCTGTTGACCGATTTTGATTTGCATCTTTTCAATGAAGGGACTCATTACCTGATCTACGAAAAAATGGGCGCGCATCCTATTAACCATGATGGGCAGGAAGGTTATTTTTTTGCAGTTTGGGCTCCAAATGCAGAGTCGGTGTCTGTCATTGGCGATTTTAATCATTGGGATGTGCGGAAACATAAACTGGCGCCAAGAGGATCATCTGGTGTCTGGGAAGGTTTCATTCCAGGGGTTAGCAAGGGCCAGAAATATAAGTTCCACATTCAATCACGCTATCATGGCTATAGGGTAGATAAAGCCGATCCTGTGGGGTTCCTTCACGAACGCCCTCCTGCTACAGCTTCAATTTTGTGGGACCTGAATTATTCATGGCAGGATACGGCCTGGATGCAAAACCGGAAAAACCATCACGGGTTAGACAAGCCCTTGTCTATATACGAAGTCCATCTGGGTTCATGGATGCGCATGCCTGAAAAATCAAATCGCTGGCTCAGTTACAGAGAAATAGCTCCACGATTAGTTGAATATGTTTCGGGACTGGGCTTTACACATGTGGAATTGTTACCGATAATGGAGCATCCATTTTACGGGTCCTGGGGTTACCAGACTACTGGTTATTTTGCTCCAACAAGCAGGTATGGGACTCCTCAGGATTTTATGTATCTAGTAGATCTCCTGCACCAAAATAACATCGGAGTTATTCTTGATTGGGTGCCTTCGCATTTCCCCGGAGATGAGCATGGACTGGTTTTTTTCGATGGTACGCATCTTTATGAGCATGCTGATATGCGCAAGGGCTTTCATCCAGACTGGAATAGCTATATTTTTAATTATGGTCGGCATGAGGTCTGCAGCTTTTTAATCAGCAGTGCATTTTTCTGGCTTAAGAAATACCATGTCGATGGCTTGCGTGTTGATGCAGTAGCATCGATGCTTTATCTGGANTATTCGAGGAAACCGGGTGAGTGGATTCCTAACAAGTATGGAGGTCATGAGAACCTTGAAGCCATTGAGTTCCTCCGCAGNTTAAATCAAGCAGTCTATTCTGAGAATCCGGATGTTTTTACTGTGGCAGAAGAGTCTACTGCCTGGCCAATGGTGTCCAGGCCAGTTTATCTCGGCGGATTAGGCTTCGGTTGGAAATGGGATATGGGTTGGATGCATGACACACTTTTTTATTTTTCAAAGGACCCAATATATAGAAAACATCATCATGGAAGCCTTACTTTCCGTCCTATTTATGCCTGGTCTGAAAACTTTATTTTACCACTGTCCCACGATGAGGTCGTTTATGGAAAAGGCTCGTTACTCAATAAAATGCCGGGTGATATCTGGCAAAAATTTGCTAACCTCAGATTATTATTGACATATCAATGGATTACACCGGGCAAGAAATTGCTCTTTATGGGCGGCGAGTTCGGACAATGGCGAGAGTGGAATCATGAATGCAGCCTGGATTGGCATTTGCTTAATCTGGGCGAACATCATAAGGGCCTCCAAAAATTAGTAAAACAACTAAATCAAATTTATAAAAATTATCCTGCATTGTTCGAATCTGACACATCTAATAACGGTTTTGAATGGGTTGATTGTCATGATGTTGAACAAAGCACCTTGAGCTTTATCAGACAAACAACAAATAAGTCTCAGACTATTCTGGCAGCTTTTAACTTTACTCCTGTACCGCGGTTCAATGTCAAAATTGGCGTTCCCAAAAACGGTTTCTGGAAAGAGATCTTTAATAGCGATGCAACCGAATATGGTGGCAGTGGAATTGGTAATTTTGGCGGAGTTAGTGCTTCGGCAGACGGCTGGCATTATCGGCCGTTTTCTGTTAATATTACCTTACCACCGTTAGCTGCAGTGTTGTTTGTTCATCATGATTAGTTAAATATGCAGTGGTCAAAACTCTTAGAATTTGTTATCGCCGTCAGCAAGTCTACCTAGTTTACCTAATACAGACCCTTCTTCTCTGGCTTTGCCCCCCGCGGCCGGCGCTGAAGCTATGAGTCGGTCGGCAAGCCGGCTAAGTGGCAGGGATTGAAGATAGACCTTACCAGGACCCTTCAGAGTTGCAAAAAATAAACCTTCTCCTCCAAAAATTGCTGATTTAATCCCACCTATGAAAGAAATATCATAATCAACAGATGGCTGAAAACCGACTATACATCCTGTATCAACTTTAATTGTTTCATCAGCAGCAAGCTCTCGTTCTAACAGAGCACCACCAGCATGAATGAATACCCAACCGTCACCGGTTAATTTTTCCATAATAAAGCCCTCACCGCCAAATAGACCTGCACCGATTCGTTTCTGAAACGCTACACTTATAGTAACCCCTTTGGCAGCACATAAGAATGCATCTTTTTGCACAATCAGTGTTCCGCCGACCTCTGTTAGCCGAACAGGTATTATCTTTCCAGGATAAGGCGCAGCAAACGCGACCACGTGTTTTGTGCTTCCCTCGTTCTGAAAAACTGTCATAAATAAGGATTCACCCACCAACAGCCGTTTGCCTGCGCTGAGCAGAGAGGACAAAATGCCGTTTTGTGAGCCATCGCCGAATATTGTCTGCATTTTTATTTTATTGTCCATATACATCATAGCGCCAGCCTCGGCTATAACGGCCTCCATCGGATCAAGCTCAATTTCCACGAATTGCATATCATGGCCTATGATTTTGAAGTCTATCTCGTGCATCATATAGATTTCCTTTTCGCTAAATACCCATTGCATGAAAGAGTTGTTTCAAGTTTTTTAAAGATTGATTTTTTCTTGCCTGGATTTGATTGGTTCAGATTTGCAGGCTTTTTGCAAGAAAATATGTTTTTGAGCTGC
>JGI24721J44947_10012071_pt1 | contig 10695 bp, 6 predicted proteins | sample YelNatPaOPGAMG01_FD_44947 | JGI IMG/M metagenome (IMG submission 44947) | reverse complement strand
CCCCCGATGAGCAGAGAAATTTCCTGTCTTACCTCCTGCGCATGCGGGCGGTTCTGGTCGAGCACAAGATCCTGGACGAGAAAAGCCGCTCTTTCGGCTCCACTCCGGAAGAGAAGCTTCTCCCGTCCGGGAAATCCTGAAAAAACAGGTTTTTTCACCGTTTTTAGCGGAACAGCTGAGAAAAGGAGCCCCACCATGATGAAAGCCGTCCTTTCCAATGCGCCTGGCCAACCTTTTGTCCTCAAGGATGTTCCCGAGCCCCGCCCGGGGAAGGGTGAAGTCCGGATCAAGGTCACCGCCTGCGGCATTTGCCACAGCGACATGTTTGTCCGGGATGGTCTCTTCCCCGGCATCTCCTACCCCCGCATACCCGGCCACGAGGTCGTCGGAGAGGTCGACCAGACAGGGGAAGGCGTCCGGGATTTCAAAAAGGGTGACGTGGTAGGAGTCGGCTGGCACGGCGGGCACTGTTTCACCTGTCCGGCATGCCGGGCGGGGGATTTTATTCTTTGTTCCCGGGCGCAAATCACGGGCATTTCGACGGATGGCGGATATGCGCAGTATATGCTGGCCCCGGAAGATGCCCTGGCCCGGGTTCCGGAAGGGATGGACGCGGCCGAGGCAGCCCCCCTTCTCTGTGCGGGGGTAACGACCTACAACAGCCTCCGCCATGCAGGCGCCCTTCCGGGGGATATCGTGGCCGTCCTGGGTGTGGGTGGCCTTGGGCATCTGGGAATCCAGTTTTCCAGCAAGATGGGATACCGTACCGTCGCCCTGTCAAACGGTCCGGCGAAAGCTGACCTCGCCAGGTCCCTGGGGGCGCATGACTATATCGACATGAAAGCCGCCAATGCGGTGGAGGTGTTGTCCCGGATGGGAGGAGCGAAGGTCATCCTGGCAACGGCGCCGGACAGCCAGACGATCAGCCAACTGGTGGATGGTCTCGGGAGAAATGGAAAAATGGTTCTGCTGGGGGCGGACACCCGGCCCCTCCAGGTTTCGCCTCTTCAGCTGATCGGCCAGCGCAAGTCCATTTCGGGATGGCCTTCGGGGGATGCCATGGACTCCGAGGAGACGATGAAGTTTGCCCGTCTGACCGGCATCAGGGCCATGGTCGAGCGTTTTCCACTGGAAAAGGCGGAAGAGGCCTACCAGGTGATGATCCAGAACAAGGCCCGTTTCAGGGTGGTTCTGACGTTATAAGGGATGTTCCCTGATGCCTCCGAACATTTTGAGACCCTGATGCGAGTCTCGGGGGTCACACCCCCCCGAAGCTCCGGCGTTTACGCCGGAGCTTTCACGAAAGCTCTGCTCAGGGGGAAAGCAGAGAGGGAACCTTGTCCCGCTGCCGCGTCAAATGCTAGAACACGGAAAATTCTTTTTCTCCCATCTGGATCTTCCCATGTGAAGGGGGTTCATCCGTCGTGATCGTCCTGCATGTTTCCAACCGGATGGAACGCCTGGCCGACCATCTATTTTCGGAAATCCGGTCCTCCCCTCCGCTCCCCTGGGAGTCTGTCCAGGTTCTCCCCCAGAACCCGACCATCGGCCGGTGGCTCACCTTTCGACTGGCGGACGACCAGGGCGTGGCGATGAATGTCGACACACCCCTGCCGGGAGTCTGGGTACGGGAATTTCTTGAAGCGGGGACGGCCTCGCGGGGCGCGGCCGTCCATTTTGAACGGAATGCCCTTTTTATCCGGCTTCTGGAGCAGATCCCGCGATGGGCCGACCATCCGGAATTTGCTGAAATCCGGACGTACCTTCAGGGCGGTGTCCGTTCTCTGCGGCTGGTGGGTCTTGCGGACCAGCTGTCGGAGCTTTTCGACCGGGCGATGCTCTATCGCCCCGATATCCTCACCGCCTGGGAGGATCATCATCCGGCGGGGGGAGACTGGCTTCCGATTCTCTGGAAATCTTTGTCCGGGGGAGAGAAACCGCCCCATTTCGCCCGCCTGGTGAGGAGATTCCAGTCCATGGAGAGCATACCTCCGGATTGGGAAAGATTGTTGCCTGACCGGCTTTTCCTCTTCGGCCTTTCGGGAATTGCCCCGGCGATGCTGGATGTGATCCGGCGAATCGGCCTTGAAACGACTTGCCAGGTGCATGTTTTTTTTCTGAACCCGACGGACAAGTACTGGGCGGACGTGGTGTCCTTGCGCACATGGCAAAGGATGGAAGCGGATCTGAAAACCTACTTCGATCCAGGGCACCCCCTGTTGGCGTCGCTGGGGAAAACGGCCCGGGATCTTCACCGGATGCTGGAGGATTGGGTGAGGGAGGGCGAAGAGACCGGTGCGGTCGAGGTACGGGAAGATTTTGAAGAACCGCCGGAAACGACGGTTCTCTCCCGACTCCAGCGGGGAATCTTCCGGATGGAACCGGCCTGTGATCCGGAGGCACACTTCCGGGAAGACGGATCCCTGGTCGTGGTGTCCTGTCCGTCACCCCTGCGGGAGGTGGAGACCCTCCGCGATTTTCTGCTGGACCGTCTGTCGTCGGATCCGTCCTTGTCCCTCGAGGATATCGTGGTGCTGTCCCCCCGGATCGAAGAGTATGCCCCTGCCATACGGGCCGTGTTCGATTCCCCGGATACCGGAAGCGGGTGGTCCGGACCTCCTCTCCCTCTGACGCTTTCCGACCGGAGCCTTTCTNCGGAGACCCCGTTTTTCGAAGGGGTCTGCCGCTTGATCCAGTTGCCGGTTCGTCCCCTGACGGCTTCTGTTTTCGCCATGCTTCTGTCTTTTCCGGAGATGACCGCCCGACTGGGGATCGAACGCAGTTCGGCCCTGTCCCTGGCGGATGCGGTAGTCCGGGGAGGTTTTCGCTGGGGGCTGGACGAAAAAGACCGGAAGGAGGGAGAGTCGAAAGAACATCATACCTTGGGGTGGGTCGTCGATCGTATGCTTGAAGGCTATTGTACCGGAATGGTTGAAAGGGGTTCGTTTCTTCCGGTTCCACCGTTTGTGCTGCCCAACGATCCCCAGGGAGAAAGAACGGGATTGTTGTTTTCCCTGTTCGACCGTCTCCGGTCATGGAGGGAAAGGCTACGCGAATCCCGTTCCCTCTCCGGATGGGCAGACCAGTTCGCCCTCCTGATGGAGGAGTTTTTCGAAACAGATCCGGACAGGCACGGTCTGCTCCTGTCCATACCGGAGGAGATCCGCGTTCTGTGCAAAAATGTCCATGACATCGCGAACATCGATTGCGAGATGTTCGTTGAAATCCTGAACCGGAGATTTTCCCAGAAACCCTGGCATGACCGATTTTTTTCCGGCGGCATCATCTTCGGGCGCATGGTTCCCCTCCGGTCCATCCCGTTTCGCGTCGTGTGTCTTCTTGGAATGGGGGAGGGTGAGTTCCCCCGCAACGATCCCTCCCAGAGTTTCGACTTTCTCCGGCAGGATCCCCGGCCTCTCGACCGGTCGGTCCGGGAGGACGATCTCCATCTTTTTCTGGAAACACTCCTTTCCGCCCGTTCGTCTCTCTGGATCAGCTATGTCGGCGTGAAAAAGGATGAGGAGACGACCTGNCCGCCGTCTCCACCTGTCCGGNATCTTCTGGAAAGCCTGGGTCAGNCTGCCTCTCCCGGGGGGACGGAAGGCCTTCACCGTTCGGTTNCATCCGATCCGTTTGACCCTTCCCTGTTCTGCCGGCAATCCGGTGTTCTCGGAAGTTATTCCGGGGCCCGGGCGGAAATTGCCAAAACCCGCCTGGAAGGCAAAGAAATCCACGGGGAGCCGTTTGTTCCTTTTCGGGGACGCCTGATTCCGCCGGGACTCCAGCCGAAGACACCGAACCCCCCCGGCCGGATGATTCCGCTTTCGGATCTGCAGTCGTTTTTTCAGAATCCTCCCCGCTTCCAGGCCCGAAAGCTCCTNGGTCTGGCCATTCCTGAAGGCATGCCCCCCCTGTCCGATCATGAACCATTTGTCCTGAACCAATCCCCTTTCCCCGATCTTTTTTCCACGTGGCCGGAAGATCCNGCCCTGATCCCCTGGCCACCCCTCGGACCCGTCAGTCTCGANCGGTTCCGGAAGGAACGTCAGGNACGTTGGGAAGAGCTGCTGGAATGGGTTCCCGAAATTTCCGGAGACAGTGTCACGGATCAACGATTTTCTCTCATGATCGGGCGTTTCCGGCTGTTCGGCAACGCCCGGTTTTTCCGGAAAACGGGGTATGTCGTGAGTAACCGGTATCCCCGAAAAACCTATCCGGATGATCTTCTCCGGGTTTATCTGGCCCATCTGGCCTTTTCGGCCGGGGTTTCCGGTTACCGCTCCACGCTTCTTTTTGGCTGGAGCGATGTGTTCCCCCCGTTCAGGAAGAATACCGGACCCCTTGTGTGGGGGGCCGATCCCGGACAGGCGGCATCGGTTCTGCGACAGTTTCTGGGTTTTTTCCTGAAAAGCCGCCAGCGGGTTTTTCCGTTCTTCCCTTCCGTCTCNCTGGTGTACGCCCTGGAGCGTCGAAAGGGAAAACCGAGGGAGTCCTGCCTCCCGGCGGCCCGGAAAAAATGGCAGGAGATCGATCCCTGGGGTCGGAGCAAGGGAAAAAAGGATGATGGCGCCCGAAAAGATCCCCGGAAACATCCGGCTTTTTTTCCGTATCTCTTTTATGGAGGTGATGAAAGCCCAAATACGGAGGGTTGGGTGGATATTCCGGAATTCTGCGTTTTGGCAGAGCGGATCTGGAATCCGATTCTTGACCTCCTTCCNTGGGAAGAAGGTCAATCATGAGGCCTGAGGAGGAATCTGTTCCGGAGTATCTCACGCTTCCGCTGGAAGGCTGCCACAATATAGAGGCTTCGGCAGGAACCGGAAAGACGACAGCCCTTTCTCTCCTATATCTTTCCGTGATTCTATCAGGGGTGCCTCCCGAAAAAATACTGGTGGTGACCTTTACCAACGCGGCCGCCCAGGACGTACGGGAGCGGATCCGGGAACTTCTGGGCGATGTCCTTCGTGCACTTCTGAATGGGACGACGTCGTCGCTGCTGCCGGATGCACGGGCTTTGCTCGGAAAATGGGCCGGGGATACGGGACAGGCGAAAAACAGGGTCAAGGCGGCTCTCGATACCTTTGATCTGGCCCCGATCCAGACCATCCATTCATTTTGCCAAAGCCTTCTCAAACTGATGTCGTTTCTCCTGGGAACACCTTTTGATATCTCCCTTGTGCCCGAGGACGACGAACTGGCGCTGGAATCATCCGTGCATCTCTGGCGGTCGCTGATCTATGGCAAGGATCCTCTCCTGGCGGAATTTGCCGGAAACTTGTGGAGCAAAGGACCGTCAGCGATGCAGCAGGCCATCCGGAATGTGGTGGCCAGAAACCACCCTCCACTGGAAATGGAAAAAACGGTTCTGGATGCATTTCGAAACTTCACGGGGTTTCGATCAAAAGCCAAAAACGCCTTAGCAGACATCCCATTCTCCCATGGACCCTCCGAACTTGTGGAGAGACTGGCCGAAATGTCGGAAAGTCGTGAAATTCCGGCACTCGGACTGGTTGACATTGATCAACGAATTCCGGAGTTTCTGGTCGAGTCGGGGATGTCCGAAGTTTCTTTGATCTTTTCTCAAACCCTCCAGTCCGCGGAGATTCTTTCCCGGTCCCTCCGGACTTATTTCAATGCCCTTGCCGGTTTCCGGAAAGTTCAGGATCTGGCGGATCGGGAGAGAAAGGGGATGGCGACATATGACGACCTGATCGTCCGGGTTGCCATGGCGCTGGATCGGGAAGGGGTGGCCGACCGTCTCCGGGAGCGCTTTCCGGTCGCATTTGTCGATGAATCCCAGGATACAAGCCGGGATCAGGTGGAGATATTCGAGCGGATTTACCGGACTTCCATGCCGGGTTCAGCCCTTTTCTGGATCGGGGATCCCAAACAGTCGATCTACCGTTTCCGGGGAGCCGACCTGAACGCCTATCTCGATGCAAGGGAACGATTTCACCGTATTCCCGGTAACCGTCGGGTGACGTTGTCAACAAACTACCGCTCTGTTCCAGGGATTGTCGAGGCCGTCAACCGTCTTTTTCACCGGCACCCCGCCCCATTCCTCATGGAAGGGATCCGTTTCGATCCGGCAACCCCCGTACCCGGTCGCATTTCGGCCCTTTTCGATCCGGCTTATCCGGCGGGCTCCTGTTTTTTTGTCTATTCCGGAGAAACGCCCGACGACACGATGGAGGACTTTGCCCGGACAACGGCCGAAGAGGTCGAACGGCTTCTGTCGGGAGACGTTTTTATCACTGACGGTCAGGGGAAACGACAACTTGTGCCCTCCGACATCGCGATCCTGGTCCGCATCAATACTCATGCCGAACGGATCGCCACATTGCTTCATGAAATGGGAATCCCGTGCAGCAGTCCGTCACCGGTCCCTCTTTTTCATACAAAGGAGGCGGACGAACTGGCCATCCTCCTGGATGCCTTGCTGTCTCCCGGCAGGATGCCGGCCGTTGTGCTGGCTCTGGCCACACGCATTTTGGGCTGGAGTGCCCGGGAGATCACCCGGTGTTCCGGAGATCCCCGGGAGGTGTCCCGCATCCAGGGCCATTTTCTGGCATCGTCCCGGCTGTGGTATTCCCATGGGCTCAAGGCAGCACTGGACGATCTTTTTTTCCGGTTCTCCGTATGGCCTTCCCTTCTGTCCCGCCCCCGCGTGCGCCAGCGTATTGAAAGCATTGTTGCCCGGATTGAGGAAGCGGTTTCCCGCCACCCGACGCCCCCGGAACAGCGAAGTTTCCTCGAAATGAAACGGCAGGCGCCGACAAGGAAAAAAGAGGAGGAAACGGTCGGCGGCAATGACGGAGATGGCGTCCGGATTATGACCGTCTTTAAAAGCAAGGGCCTGGAATTTCCCGTCGTGTTTCTTCCGTTCGGCCTTCCGAAACAGAGAAACAGAGTCGGAACCTCCGCGGACCGGGAGGCTCCGGGGGAGGATGACGAGGATACACAGGAGGATTCAGACGAAGGGGAGGATATCCGTCTTCTTTACGTGGCGCTGACCCGTGCACGGGAGCGGATTTACCTGTTCACCCCCATGAATCGCGTCACGCAGTTTTCACTTCATTACATTCTCCGGACGGAGAGCCGGATAGCGGCTTCAAGGGAGAAACGTCCCGTGCAAAAAAGGCTTTCATCCTTGCGGGAGGCGTTCTCTGATCACCTGGAAGGGGTTGAGGGCGTCGTTATCCTTTCAAAGGACACATGGAAGAAGGGCAGGCCCTTCCGGAAAGACAAGCCGGATTCCGTCTACCCGCCGGAAGGCTGGATCGGAAGCAAAAAATTGGACCGGGAGATTCCCGCAGCCCGTCAGGTGACCAGTTTTACCTCCTTGATCAAGCGGAAGAAAGACTCCGATGCCTGGAACGGTGACGATCCCCTGATCGGGGATGAAACGGACAGGGATTTCTCGGAGAATCTGGCCGTTCCGGACGAACCGTCCGGCCGTATGTTCGGGATTCTGGTTCATCGGATCCTGGAGGAGGTGGGAAGACATATCGTCAGAAACATCCACGAGACGGGAACCCGGCCTGGACGGACGAATGTCGACCAATGGATCAGGGAGTCTCTGGTTGGCATGTCGGACACGGCGAAGGAGGAGGAGGGCCGGGCAGCCGTCACTCTTGTCGAAAAAGCCCTTTACTCTCCCCTGTCTCCCTGGATCGATCGGCCTCTTCTGGAGNTGTTCGACGGAAAAACCCGGTTCGAACAAACCTTCCTCCTGTCGCCGCCGGCCCGTCCGGGGGACGGTATGTTGGCGGGGAACGCCTCCCACCTTCGGGGCGTGATCGACGTTGTTCTCTGGGTCGGATCGACGGTGTACCTGATCGATTACAAGACCAACCTGTTGTCCGGTGAAGGCGATACCTATGGAAAAAACGCGCTGGAACAGATTCTCAGGGACAACCACTACGATCTGCAGGCGCGCATATACTCCCGGGCGTTAACGAACCATCTGGCAGCAAGCCGTGCGGAAGTTCATTTCGGGGGATTCCTTTTTCTTTTTTTGCGGGGGATGGACCCTTCCGGCAGCCCGTCGGGAAAGATTCTCTGGAAACCGGAGGGAAATTAAACCATGCCCGATACTTCTGCCGAATCGTTTGTCGCATGGTGTGAACAACAGACGCTGAATGGCGAAATGGCTCCCGTCGACCTGGGTCTGGTGCGCATCACAGAACGGTATCTTCACAACACAGATCCGGCGGAGAAACTGCTCGCCCTGCTCATGGTGGCGGTATTGTCCCAGGCCCGGCGGGAAGGTCATGTCCTGATCGATCTGGGAGAGGCGGTCGACCACCCCCTGGTGGCGCCCCGGATGGGTGTGCTCCCCCCTCATGCCCGGTGGCCGGAAATCCTTTCCGCACTTCCCTGCGTCACCCGTCCTGGCGGGAAAACCGCCCCGTTTATGCTGATGGAAGGGTCCCTGTACTTTTTCGTCCTGTACCAGGAAGAAGGTCTCATCGTCCGGGAGGTTCGTGAGAGACTTCTGGCTTCCGACCGCCTGTTGTCCGGAGAAAAGCGGGAACTTCTGGTACGGGAATCCCGGGGAGATCAGGAATGGGGTTCTGTTCTCGAGAGGGCGCTTTCCCGACCTCTTTTTTTGCTTACGGGAGGCCCCGGCACGGGGAAAACCTGGATGAGCGCCCGGATTCTGGAAGCGCATATGAAGATCCACCCGGTTCGTGCTGCGGTTGTGGGGACCCCGACGGGAAAGGCGGCCCAGCGCTTCAGGGAGTCCCTGCCGATTCCCGATATCGAGGTCGAGACGCTTCATCGGTTGCTGGGCATGAGCCGGCAAGGTTTTGCCTATGGCCCGGAGCATCCTCTCCCCTACGACCTGATCCTGGTGGACGAATGTTCGATGGTGGATCTCTCCCTGATGGCCCAGCTTCTCCGGTCTGTGACCCCGGAAACATCGATTGTTCTGGTGGGGGATAAAAATCAGTTGTCCAGTGTGGGACCGGGTTCGGTGTTCGGGGATCTGGCGGTGCAATCGAATCCATGTCCCGGCTTTCCCCGGACATTCAGCAATCCTTTCATCTTCTGACCAAAAATTTCCGCCAGGACCGCTGGGAGGAATTTCGCTTCCTCGCTGAAGGGATCAGACGTGGAAAAGGGGAGGAGGTTCTGGCTTTTCTGTCCGGCAAGAAAGGGGGGGAGGGGCCCATCGTCTGGGTTGAGCCTGAAACGGGATCTGTCCGGGAGGTCGGAAAACGGCTGATTGATGGATGGACTCCACTTGTCCGGGCCGGATCACTCGCCGAGGCCCGGACAAAACTCGGGATGTTCGCTCTTTTGGGGCCCTATCGTGATGGTGTCTGGGGAACAGAGAACCTGAACCGTCTTCTTTGGCGACATTTTGAAAACACTTCAACGGACTCTTCCTTGTTTTTTCCGGTAATCGTGACGGAAAACAGCTACGAAACTGGGTTGATGAACGGGGATGTCGGACTGCTTGAAATGATCGACAGAAAGGCGGTAAACGCTTTTTTCCCGGAAAGCGGGGGGGAGTCCATGAGACAGATCTCCCCCGCCCTGCTGCCACCGTGGGAAGGCGCCTTTGCCCTGACGATCCACAAAAGCCAGGGTTCAGAGTTCGACCATGTTTTTGTTCTGTTGGGCAATGAACCGCACCCGCTTCTTTCAAGGCCCCTTTTTTACACGGCCGTGACACGGGCGCGAAAAAGGCTGACGGTGTATGGTAGCGGGAATGTCATCCGGGAGACGGTTGAAAAAACGGGAGGACGGTCGACCGGGTTGGGGCTTCGCCTCCAGCGGCCGGAGTGAAGGAGGAGACCCGTACTCCGGAAAATCCGAAGCGGGGCGGGAATCAATCTGTTCCTGAAGTCGTCAGGTCGCCCGGTCACTCAAGAAGCAGTTTTCTGATCCGTTCGACCATGAGAATTTCTTCCGTTGCCTGGACAGGGTCATCGGAAATCATTCCAAAAAGATGCATTTTTTCGTACTCTTCCCGGGTCGCGACATGTCCCATGGCACCCAGATGCTCGACGTTATCGAGGAACATCCGGATTTTCGAAGGTTCGAAGAGTTCCCGGATCCGGGCGATGAATGCGGGAAGCTCCTCTGCCCATTCGGGGTTCTGGTCAGAAATTTTCAGAAAATTGCTCAACTTCTCCCCGACCAGATACCCCAGTGCCTTTTCGACCCCGAAGTCTTCCTCGATCCGGACAGCTGCTTCGCATTGGTCTTTCCATATCTCTCTCATATCCTGCTCCCTGAAGGATGACCGGAATATCGAGCGGTCCCCGGTCACGTCAAAAAAAACAAACAAACCCGGGCAATAATGGGATCCTAGACCTGTCTGCCCGGAGGGAAAACCCCCCAGGCAGGGAAACCCAGTTTCTCCCCAGGTGAAGCCTGTGTCGTGAATTGTCGACATCAATCCCAGCCTTCATCTCCGGGAGAATGTCTGCCGGAAAGGATCCGTGCGAGGCTGTTTGAAAAACGTTCATGATCGGATCGGGTGAAGGGGCGGGGCCCACCCGTTTGTGTTCCGGCTCCCCTGATCTCGTCCATAAAGTTTCTGGATGTCAAGGCTTCCTGGACGTTGGAGGTATCGTAGATGTCTCCCCGCGGACCCAGAACCAGACAGCCATTGTTCACAACGGTTGACGCCAGCGGGATGTCGGCGCTGATGACCAGGTCTCCCCGTTGGGCCAGGCG
>JGI24721J44947_10012065_pt1 | contig 10701 bp, 4 predicted proteins | sample YelNatPaOPGAMG01_FD_44947 | JGI IMG/M metagenome (IMG submission 44947) | reverse complement strand
ACCGAGTTACAAAGACGACGGACAAGAGGGGAGATCGACGACAAAAAAAATTTTTTTCGGCCTACAGGACGATAACGAGAATCCAGTGCCACAGAGGACACGAGTTCGTTCGGGGAATCCTTGCACTGATGAGTTCCGCCAGCGTCAATTCTTGCATGGAGTTCGTGAATCGAGCCTTCAACGCTGCCATCCATATCAGACGATGTGCGGTGCTGAGGACGACCGCTGATGATATGAGGTGATCTACCTTTCTGGGGCAGCCTTTGATCCTAGAAATGCACAAAGAAATGCTAAAATCAATAGCAGGCTGCCGGGCAAAATAGGCTGGGAAGCGTCTGCGATTGGGTATTCATTTCACTCTCCAGGGACGTAGAGCTCTTTTGTTTTGCCGATCACGTGGGATCCCAACCAAGAACGTCCAATTAGACGAATGGATGCTTTACTGGGCATGCACCGCAAACGCTGCAGGTGCGAAATGTGCAGCGCTGGTCGAAAAACAGCGTCGCACAGCGTAGCAGGGCGGACTCATACAGGTCAACGGTTTTCGTGCATCATCAGCGGTCGACGGAAACTCGGGAAACACACACGCGAATCGCGATGGCACCGGTGGCAAAGCGCTATACCCGCAACGACAGGCACCTTGACCAGCAAACGATGCATAGGATGCAAAGCAATGCATTTCGAAGTGGGCAGTTGTCCGGACGTTCCCGTACCGCCTCGTTGAACGAAACCAAAAGCGCGGTGCCGGGTATCATCACGAAGCCGCAGCACACGTCCTGATTCGGTGTCTCAGAAAGCAGCGACGATGCGCTTAAACCCTCGACTCAAAGCCTTTCACAAGGTTGCGGGTTGCAAGATCCATAGTGCCGTTTGCACGACTTCACCTCTGTTAAGAGCGTTGCATCCGGCGAGTTGCAACGAACGCCACCAGCGACACGGCACAGCAGACGCTCCGGAAGGGGTGACGCAGCGGCCAAGGTACACCGCTGGAACCATCAGATATTTTCATCACTGAGAACTATCGACGAATCGAAGCTCACGCCCGTGCATCCACGTCCTTGAAAACAATCTCAGTTCAAACGAAGCCGCCTGGAAAAAGCAGCACAGCTGACCTGGGCAGCTGCAGCACCGACACCAGCGCCCGCGTCCTCCCCTCGAAGCTATGTGTAGTGAACGTCGCTGCGGAAGCGCCAAAGAACCATAGTGTCCAGGGTATGCCGTTTCGCGAGCGCAACGAAGAACTGTTGAGAGCAAAAGTGCCTTGCCGCGTAGGCGCTCACTGCGCAGACCCGAAAAGCAGCAGTTTCAACTGAGTATCAGCGACAGCGTCTCGCCGCACCTCTTGGCTGTTTCTCGTGACGGCAAAGTCGGTTGCGTGGAGGGACTGCGTCAGAGAACGCATCCGTCCTGCAGTTCAGCGCTTTCCTGACTTGAGGGCGGCGTTAAGGACCTGGAATGACAGACGCTGACCTGGCGGCATCGAGTCACCCGCTGTGGCCTCGCTGGAAAGGACTGGTTCGTTTTCTCCGTTCAAGCCGAGGTGCACTGCCCTCAGCGCAACCAGCGGCGAGACTACTCCGAACGTCGCAGCGCTTGACTCGGACGCTAACAGACGAAGCGGATGTGCAGTTGGATGTCAGCGGGTCTCGCTTTCTGCTGACGAGGCGCATCCCTGACGTGGAGCCAAACCGTTTTCAGTGGCTCATCTACGTGGGCGACTGCAGCACAAGCCCAGGTACAGTCGATCGTGACCCCGCAGGTCATCTGCTCCGCCTTTGGACGGCTGAACCGCTAGTCCCCGCAAAAAGCTCCGGCAAAAAGCGTCGTTGGCCTTGGCAGCGGCGGGACGATGCTCCAGACTGGCGGTATGTGTTCGCACTCGATCCTGCGGGGCGGTTTGTCTACGGTCTCGCGGTGTCCGACTGCACCTCATGTCGCGTAGACTGGGCGAGCATCGAAACGCTCAACTCCAACGGAATGAGAGAGGAGGCAGTAGCAGCCTCAGTAAAGAGTCGATGGCTCCGACTGGGCCCGGGCGAAGACCTCCCCGAGTCATCCACCCATGGCGATCGCCTCGTTCACTGGTGTATTCAATCGGCAACGCAGCACGCCAGAGGCAACGGTGAACCTGCTAGCCAGGTGGTGTCCAGTGCTGCGCCAATCGGTTGCAAAGTCGAGGAGGCTGGCACGCCTCGCGAGACTGCTGCATTCCATGTCTATACAGCAGCGGGCTGGCACGCTTGCTGGACGCTGGATCGTGTCTCTGGGACACCGTCGTCACGGCCAGTGCTGGTTGAGAGCCTCGATGCGCGTATCTGCTACGGCTGGCAGCAACAGCAATCCGAGAGCAGGTGTCTCGAGAGCTGGTTGCTTGCCTATCGAGAGCGCGATGCATCGCCGAAAGAGTGGCTGTTATTTTCTGGGTCTCCACTGTGCCAGCGTGCAGTTTGGAGCGATCCCAGCGGTTTTCTGGCGGAGGAGATTGACTTTGCGGTCGTTTTTGCACATGGTGCATTTCTGCTATGTGGCAGTCACACGAGGAAACGAGTCGCGCTCTTTGACCTGCGACCTGGTGGATCACATCCGCTTCGCTGGACACGTGCATCAATGGAGCAAGAGCAGGAGCAGCAGGTGGCGGCATTGGTGTTATGGGCAGTGCCCTGGGGCTCCGATAGCGTCCTAGTCGCCATCTCGCATGAGAATGGAGATCGAAGCGATCCGAGTGTTGTTGGTCGCCTCGAATGCTGGCGCTGGGACTTGCTCGACCCAGGATCGACCTCTGAGCCTGAACGCTTGTTCGTCATCGACTGGACGAGCCTGGTGCGGGATACGGACGCAGATGTGGGGTCAGCGCCGCCTCCCAGCGAGTATGGATGTGCAGCATCGACGCTCGCTCCGAATGTACAGACTGGTGCAGACTCGAATGCCACCGCGAGCGCCACCACAACGACAGCAGCACTGGAAGCGCAAACACCAGCACGCCGGTATCGCTGGACGTGGCTTGGTTGGCGCGTGCCCAGGAAGCAGGCTTTAAGGCAGCCTGCTGAAGCGTTGGATCCAGCAGCACCAACGCTCGTACAGATGTGTGCGGTGGGGGCTGCACAAGCGCTAGCGCTTCTCGTCGACCAGCATCACGGCTACGTGGTCTACCTCGAGCAGCCAGATCGCGCTAGTGCCCTGGCAGAAGTGCTTCTGGAGCACGACTCAGACACTTGTACCGCGCTGATGCAAGCGATGCACATTCCAGCGCCCATGGAGGCACTTTTGCGTTGGCGATGCTCACCACGCGACGCTGATGCAGCCAGGGCACTCGTCGCTGCACTTCCGACCGAGTGGCGCTGGGCTGCAGCCTACGAGGCTATCCAGAACCGCGCAGCAACGCTGAGTGCAGCACGCGTTCTGCTGCGGGCTGTGAACGCTGCCCAGGTTCCGCGTATGGTAGCAGAGGTTGCAGGTCTTTCCGCAACGCTCGTGAGTGAACGAGCGTTCCTGATCAGTGCGCTCTCCGCGGATGCCTTATCCGCCGAGCATTGTCGCGTTGCCCTTCTGCTGCACCAGCGGGCTGGCTGGGACGTTGTGCTCGAGTACCTCGGCGCGTGCAGTGCAACCGCAGCGCTTCGAGTGCTGCTCCTCGATGAACAGGAGGTGTCGCAGCAGCAGCAGCAGCAGCAGCAGCAGCCGTCCATCTTGGACCGGGTCTGGAAGGCAACACCGCTGACCGCGGATCCACAGCAATGCACTGCACTTATCGAGGCCAAGTTTCAACAGGATCGTGACCCGCTCAAGACCGTAGACTATTTCAGGGAACATGCCGGGCGCCTCGACGACGCCACCGGCTCTCTGCGTTTGGTTCATCGACTCCTCGCCGCAGTCATGACCGTTCTGGACGCTTCACAGGCGAGTCTGGAGCCAGCCTCATCGGTAGCGAGTGCGCGTTCAAGCGCCACCGAGTTCCTACAACAGACGCTACGCCTACGCGAGGCGCTACAGTGGGAGCAGTTGCAGCCACAGGTCGAAAACTTGTCCTTATTGGAATTTGCACGCATGGATGCGCTTCAGGTACTGGAGCGCCTCCTCAAGGCCAGTCTTCAGGCAATGCAGACNGGGCGCGCACTCCAAGANGCGTCCATGCTCAGGGAGGTGCTCGAAAGCGACCTGGTGATGCATATGCTCGAAGGCGTCCGGGCGCTCGATGCACACCAGTTCTTGGAATCGGCGCTGGAGGCTGCGTTCATGAACGACGCAAGGCCGCTGGATACCAGGTTCGGCGCTGTGCAGATCGAGGGATGGTGCAATGTGCTCTGCGAGCTCCTGGAAGCGTCGCGTTCGTGCAAACTTTGTCGGAAACTTGACTGGCGGGACGCGTATTTCCAGAACTGGTGCTGGTCTTGGCTTGCTCGAGCGCTTCTCATCCGCGTCGCGCTGACCCGGTCGCAGGTTGCACGACTCGCTGCAGCGCTGCGTGCACACGACGAAGCGGAGCCCATGCTGGAGAGCATTGCGCTCAGTGAAATGCTCTCCAGCGATACACCGGATCCTTACGAGCGTCTGCAACTGCGACAATGGCTCTGGCAGGCACGACAGGAGCAGCTGCAGCGGCCTTCTTCGCGACTAGTCGCTGGGGAGTGGCGAAAGCGGTTGATTTCAGGTTACGCTACCGCTGCTGGTATGCAGGCATCGGACTCGCTGGATCGTTTAGAGGCGCTTCTGGAGATACATGGACTGCAGCTGGACTGCAGGGAGCGGCTGAGCGGTCTCCTGGCCGCTTATCGCCGAAATACCGCACTGGTGACGCACCTGGTTGCTTGCATCGAGCAGTGCGGCGCGAGTGAGGTTACGGACGCTGCGAGCCTGCTCTGGCAGGTGGCGCTCTTCTGCTTCAAAGAGGAATCGTATCCGGTGTCGTGTACGGAGCAGCTGCTCCAGTACGGGGCAAAAACGTGGCGAAGCGGATCGCCAGCGCTCCAAGCTCGCATACGGGCGCTCTTACAGACCGCACGAATGGTGCTCGCGCTCCAGGAGCTGGGCTTGCCCACGTTGCATCCACGGCGTCTGGCTTGGGAAGCACGTCCAGCGGCTTGGCTGTGGCACTTTTCCGAGCTCATTCAACGCTCTGAAACACGCGCCGGTGAGCCGGAGCTGCAGCAGGTTGCAGCACTGGGTCACTTGGACGCCGCAACGGCATGGTTGCTGGCGCGTCGAACGCCCGACACGCCCTCAGTTTTGGACTCGATGATGTACTATCCACCCGATGCGGTTGCTTGGCTACGCAGCAACTGCCCAGAAGCAGCGCTGCACAGCAGTTTACAACGCGGCTACTCGAATGATGACATGGATGCGTCCCGTTATCGTCTATCGCGTCTGTGGGGTACGCTGGCACGTCGCCTGCTGGACGAGGCCGAGCCGTTTCGACCCCAGGTCCAGCAACTCATTTTTGACCAGCTCACAGCGAAAGGCGCTCTACCGCTGGACCTCGCCTGGATTCAGCGCTACTACGGAGGCGAGCCCAGCGTCGACCACGCCGTGCAGGTTGCTTGCACCGCGCCCGTTTCAACGATTGCTGCAGAGGCGTGGCGGTATCGCTTGACCGTACCAGCGATCCTGTATAGGTACCCGCTGGAACAGCTGGACCCGACATCCTGGCTCGATACGAGCATCGCGCTCTGGATCCTCCGTCAGCCAGCGGATACCCCGGTGGGGCGCGCACCATTCCTTCCACCCGCTGGGGATGTGCGTCTGCACACCTGCGGCATGTTGCAGCACTGGGCAAGCGAGCCAGCTATGCCAACAGCTGCGCAAGCGCTGGTGCTCAAATTTCAGCGAGCTGCTGAGGCTTTCTGCGAGGCTTTCCGCTGGGTTTCACAGGTGATGCAGCACCCGGCGCTCGAGCAAGATACGGATCTGTGCGAGCGCTATGTCCGCCGCTTCCTTGAGGATGCAAGTTACCGCGAGACGGTCGTCGTAGCAGCACTGGCGCATACGACTGATGAGGGACGGCTTGCCGTCTTGATCCAACCGGAGATTGACGCTGCCGCTCGGCTTGGGGTATCGTCGGCGCAGTGCCGCTTGGAGCATGTTCGGTGGTGTTTCGAACAGGCACAGCGAGCTGCTGGTGGTGCTGCTGCTGGTGCTGCTGGTGGTGCTGCTGGTGGTGCTGGTGGTGCTGCTGGTGGTGCTGCTGGTGCTGCTGGTGCTGGTGCTACTGGTGCTGGTGTCGTCGACGTCGTCGAGGCCACAGCGCCCCGCTCACCGATACGCGGAAGCACGCTGTCGTCGGTGGAGTCACCGGCGCGTTGGCACCAGGAGCACGCCCTTGTGACGTTGCTGGTGCAGCACGATGGACTCGGGCAGGCGCTGCTTGCACTCACGAATGAGCATCTGGAGGCTATGGCACAAAAGGCGCCGCATCCGCTAGTGTATTTGGTGCTGGCGTCCACGGAACGACATCCGCGAGCAGTTGCGCTATCCGAGGCATTGCGTGAGCACGTCGTCGATATGGCGTTGGATTGGGCGTCACTGTGGCTACTGTTTACTGCGAATGCGGATGCATACGGGCCCCTGGCAACCTACCTGTGCGAGCGCTCCGCAACGGACCCGGAAGCTGGCCTACAGCTCTGGCGCCTCGTAGCGATATGTGTATCGACGCCAGCGCCGCTCTTGGCTGCGGCGGTCGAAGGGTTCCTCTCACGCGCCTCATCAGCGGAGCAAGTTTATCGGTGGCTTCTCGAGACCACGCGACACGATGACGATGCCGTTCGACACGAGCTTCTCGGCGTCTGGGCCGCGGCACTCGTACAATGCGGAGGACGATCAGTAGCAACAGCAGCAGCAGAGCGCAGCCGTATTTTCGAATGGATCGACGGATTCCCGCTCGATACCATGCGAGGCGGTGAGGAGCTTCAGTGCGAGTCTCAGTTTCTCGTGTTCTTTGTTCGACGTGTTCTTGAATATATGGAGGCGCTTTGGAACGATCGCGTCCTAGCGAGCGCGCGGGTGTCAGCAATGCTCTGTGAGCGCTACGCTTCTGCATGCTCAGCGGCGTTCCAGGCGAGTCTCGGCAGCGGGGAATTGTCGCCAGCAGTGCTGAACACTCAGGATAGCTCGCTCGGCGCTCGTGCAGAGCGCTCCGCAGACCGGCTGGTTGTGGAGCAGACGTTAGCGTGGCTGCGGACGTTGTCGACAGCGGAGCTGCAGCAGTGGCAACCGCGACTGCATGCCATTTTCGCTATCGCGGACGCTACGGTATCCTTGACGGTTCCCGAAGCGGCCGTTCCAGCACGTGACGAGGCACAGCGCCGTGTCGAGCAGGAGGAGTCCAACGCGGACGCATCACCCGTTTTGACTAGTGATAGCGCGTCGAACGAGTCCACGGAAGATTCCATTGTGGCAGGTATCTTACGTGGTAACATCTGGCAAGCAGGTTCGACGTTATTACAGCGTCGTCGTTGGTCATTGGTATATGGCAACACACCAGAGGCGGTGCTTGTGCTTCTCCAGCGTCACCTGGAGGAGGCGCTCGCGACGTCGTCAAGTGGTGTGGAGGCGTCACGTTTCGCGTCACGCTCTGAAGTGCTGCGTGCGCTGGCTGTCGTATCCGAGTGGCGCACGGCGCTCGGGCTACCGGATACTTGAACAGTATGAGCGCGTTGCCGAAACATAATGATGATGATGATGATGATGATGATGCGATGATCTCTGATGAACAGCATCTCGATACGAATTGGGTATACCCGATCGCGCACTTGATATCCAGCGATGGTGAACGCGTATCGCGAAGCTAGTTTTCTGATGCATAGCACATCTTGATACGAATTGGGTATACGCGATAGCACACTTGCTATGAACGATGCACGCATCCAAAGCATAGCAGCAGCAGCAGCAGCAGCAGCGGTAACCAGGCAGCGGTTACCGGTTTGCACGACCCGTGCGCACCGTAACGCCCCATGACATGTGCGTTCCGCTTTGTGAACCGTATGGCATCGAAGGGGCGCTTGTGTCGTGCACGCACAGAGATACCCGTAATGTTCGCTTGGTGGCTTTTTGTGTGTGAGTGACCGGTACCTGCGCCCGGGAAGAAACCGCGCAACCGACTTTTACGATACTGGGACTCTTCGACGCATCAACACGAGATCGCGGACACAGCACAGTAGCCTCGAGCGCCTTGTCATGTAAAGCACGCATTCGTTATTCTGGACCTTTTACACCACATGGATTCAGGACTCCTTCCCTAGACAGCTATGCTTAAGAGGCGATTTTCTTGACAAAATTCGCGAATCGCTCTCCCTGGATTTCCGCCAAACGAAGCTCCATCTCGCTTGGTTGCCGCGACCCGTCGGGTCCGGCAAAGGTCGACGCGCCGTACGGCGTGCCCCCGTGAANCTGACTCATATCCATCATGCTGGGATCTGCATAGCCGAGTGGAACGAAAANCATGCCGTGGTGCACAAACCGTGTTAGAGCGGTCAGCGCTGTGGTCTCCTGTCCGCCCTGCATGGTGGACGTCGAGACAAAAATACCCGCGGCCTTGCCTTGGAGCGCACCAGACATCCAGAGCCTGCCCGTTGCATCCCAGAACGCACTCATCTGCGCCGGGGACTGTCCGTACCTTGTCGGGTAACCGAATAAAATTCCGTCATATTCAGCGAGCTTCGCCGGGTCCTGAAGCACTGGAATATCTTCCGGCTTTGGCGGTGCGTTCATCATCTTCAGGACCTCTTCGGGCAGGGTCTCCGGCACCCGCATCAGGTCACAGTGCACGCCAGCCTTTTTCACACCTTGCACCTCATGACGCGCCAACTGCGTAATGTGGCCGTACATGGAGTAGATAAGCACGAGAACTTTGGGCGCCATTTGCTGTTTTCTGTCGTTTGCCGCTGTCGTCACAGGCTGCGTCGCTGCACTCGTACCGGTTTGCTGCACAGGACTTGACTCGTGCTTTGCACTTGATTTCTTGGGGTGCGTTCCCTCGTCCGTTGATTTAGGAGAGCTGTGACCACTGAATCCACAGAGGTTCCCTATTTTGACAGCGTCAGTCTCGATACAACACCGTTGAGAAATAATCAAAGAGCAAACAAACGTTCGTTGCCCGGTAGCTGAAAAGGTCCAGTACCAGCGCACAATGTATTTCTGGACGCATCGCGATGCTGCGTCGATGCGCAGCCGTCATTCCTGCGGTCCATCCGGTTGCGACATTTATGAATAAAAGGGACACACAGCGGTGGTGCTTGNTCCCTGGCATTTGTGCACAGTCACGCTGAGATACCGACGCGCTTTGCAGCAGCATGACAAGGGAATGGAGATCGTGTGCACGACGCAAGCAAGCAGCCAAGCAAGCAGTTAGGTACGTAGGCATCTGCAAGCATTTCANCATGAAATGGACCGAGTCTTCTAGCTAGGGTGACCATTCGAAACATTCGTTCTATTCCTAGTGTCACCAAGAGAAGCCACTGCGGGATTTTCAAGTGCCTGCTTCTTTTATTCCTCTCTCTCGTCTTCGGCTCTAAATACCGCGGTTTCTATTGCTGTTCCAGACCTGTAGTGAACTGCAGAATGAAGTTGATGGCAGCATGAACTTTTCGATGTTGCCGCGTCCGGCTGCTGTCGACGCATGCCATCCACAGGCAGTACGTGCAATCGAAGTATCTTCTTCGTATGGAGCCTGGGCGTACCCGTCGCAGCGGCGACCCGTGACTTTGAGTAGACGTTCTGATATGCCCACGATACCTCGTCCTCTGAACAGCGCCCTGTGGCGCGTCCACGCATGCCTTATTTCTCGGGACGAGCCCGTTCCGAGCTGAAAAGACACCCGTCGAGACTTGCCACCGTTTCCGCACCCGACTTAACGCTATATGATCCAGAGATTCTTTCGGAAGATCCACATGACAAACGCGCTGTCCACTGCAAGCACAGGCGCACGATGTTCTATGCTGTACAGGATTTGCAGAACGCGATGTTGTCCATGGTGAAACGAGCACCGGACGGAATATCCTGCCTGCAGAGCCAATCGAGAAGTTTCGATCCGTCCACGCCTCGTTCGTGCAAACCGGAAGCGCACCCTGTACTTCAAAGGATCGCTGCGTTGATTCAGGTCCGAGTCCAAGAACCCATTCCCATGCAAACAGCAGAGACAGGAACCTCTGGAAAGCATATTCTATGAGAGGGATTACGCGGGAATCGAACGCTGTTTCCCTAATACCCACAAAGAGAGCGACTTGTGACCTTTACAATGGAATCGATTACTTCACGTTAGAAGGTTCAGTGGACTTTCGTTCTGAGCTTGTGACCGAGTCCGCAAGGAACGACGTCGCCTATCTTACCTTGTGCATCGAGCAGTGTGCACTACTGGCCCAGCACGTTGCCTTGAGTGCGAAAGAAGGAAAAATTCAAGCATGTGTGAACTGCGCGTGGTACACGTAGGCCAAGAAGCTTTGAGGCTTGAACGTATGCATTAGCTAAAGACAATGGTCTTTTACGAACTCTTGTTAAGAGGCGTCGTGCGTCACCTCGTGCCGACGACGTCACGAATGCCGGCAGCTAGGTGTCAGAGGAGCTACCCAAAAACACAGCGGGGAAGCCTCAGACCACGTGACAGATCCGTAAGCCCTCATTGCTACACGTCGAATATCGATGCTGTACATCTACAACCAGTTCGGAAAACTCCGTCATGCAATCAAAAGTCGACTAGTTCCATGGTGCATTTTC
>JGI24721J44947_10012041_pt1 | contig 10711 bp, 7 predicted proteins | sample YelNatPaOPGAMG01_FD_44947 | JGI IMG/M metagenome (IMG submission 44947) | reverse complement strand
CCACGACGCCCGAGAGATCAATGATGTCCATTCGGTGCACGAGCTCTGATCACGTGCAGGCAACGCTCCGAAAAGCCAACCCCTTTGTGAGCGAATTTTGGCGAGTATGGGCCAATTCTTTGATCCACAAAGCATGAAGAACGTTTAGCTCGCAACGTAGAAGCGCTTACATGAGGCACATCCGAAAGCTACACGGCACATGAGAGAAACGGANATAATTGCCACGCAGCGAGCGCAGCAGCGCCATCGTTGCACCGCTCTATGATAATCGAAAGCAAATAGTGCGCGTCGGTAGCCAGGCGCTTTGAACAGCAGGTACGTCCTGACCCCCGCGAGCAGCTGCTGCCTCCGGTGCAATCATTGCTCTGAGCTTCGCTGTGTGGCGGTATTCGCTGCCGGCGCGTTGTTGTTCGCAGACTCACCCGATGCAGCGATATGGTGCGCACCTGCGCCGTTCCCGCGTCCACCAACTTGCTCGCCTTTTGCTTCTGTGGCCGCGCGTGGCGCAATCGTAGGCGTCTCTGTCGTTTGGCGCGATGTGTCCTCGGTTGATGCTGCGGTTCCCGGTTCCGAAGACGAGTCATCTGCAAACAACTGCGAAGCCATTGCCCGAAGAGCTGGGGCGCCCCGCACTTCGCGTTCAAAATACTTGACCGGAACAACCTTAAAGTCTCGGAATACGCGTTCGATGTACTTGTAATTGGTCTCATGTTCGCGTCGACGGGCTTTGCAGAAACTGCATGAATCATTTGGCGGCTGTACCATATTCACAAAAATATGGCGACAGGGAATCTTTTCCCGGGAGAGATCCTTCACCAGGCGTTCGCTTTCGGCCACGCTCATCATGGTCGGGATGGTTGCCACGATAAACTCTGTCTGGTTTGGATCGCGCAGCAGAGCGCGAACCATGTTCATGCTCCGTTTGAGCTCATCTATATCGGCGGAATCCAAGGTTTGCTGATCATTGCCTCCACTGAACATGCCCTTAAATTGGTTCATAACGTTGCCGAGCTTGTTCTTCATGGTCAAGATCTTGCCGAGAAACGAGTCCAAAAAGTCCGGCAGCGATAAGAGGCGGAGCGTATGTCCAGTTGGCGCGGTATCGATGACGATCCGATCAAACTTGGCAAAAGCCGGATCGCCCTGGATCAGTTTCATGATTTCAACGAGGGCGATCGCTTCATCGAAACCTGGCGGTAGCGTCTCGAACAATGAATCAAAGTCTTCCAGGCCCATATCCATACCGCTCATCATCTGAAGCTTCTCGGAATCCGGAAGCATTCTCAAAGACGTTTTCATCTGCTCAGGGTTGATCTCCATGGCATAGAGGTTGTCCACAGCAAGCACTGGAACCGGGGCACCGCCACTTACATCCTGATCGAAGGAATCCGACAACGAATGTGCAGGGTCAGTACTGATAATCAGCGTTGTCTCACCTTGGTCCGCAAACCGTACCGCGGTGGCGGCAGCCATGGTCGACTTGCCGACGCCGCCTTTGCCGCCGATAATCGTGATCTTTCGACTCGTGCGCTGTTCAACAAGATCAACGGCTGACGACCACTGCGCAGTCGCGGGTGGTGTCCAGGATGACTGCCTCTGAACGCTGCTCGAACTAGAAGCGCCGGTGCGTGCCATTGCGTCCAGACCAGAGGCTCCCGGAGCTGCAGCCGGAGCTGGAGCAGTAGCCCCGACGTTCGTCGCAGCAACGCCGGCTCTAGAACCGACCTTGTTCTTGGGACGCATCACCAGCCACTGCATCAGTGGAACCGCCTTCTCAAGCACATAACTCACAGCTAGGAACACAACAAGACCCTGACCGATGCGATTCGCCTGCGAGCGCCAACGCGGTATCGTAGACTGCGGCGCCAGCGCTTGCTCGCTGCGTACCACTCGCTCCTCGCGCTGCCGAGTGCTGCTGCCTCCGGACGTGGACGGCACCGTTACCTTGGTCGACGACGGTTTCTTCATGACCAGCCACTGGCCACGATCATCTGCTTGACGGAGTGCGCGGCGTGACGACTGCGCCCCTCGAAGGCGCCTCGAGTTGCCTGGACACCCAGCACCGCTCCCACAGTGCCACACTTTGGAGACAGGCTCACGGCTACCGTAGAACGTGCCTTCCCAACGTCCATTACCCGCACAAGTGAAGCAAAATCCAGTAATGCTAGATTTCATCTCACACGGCATCCGCTTGCAGGAGTACACAGCGTGAGCGCCCTGAGCAGAACGCGGCCTCGAGTCGCGCAACGTGTTGACGCGCCGCGGCCTGCCATGCCGCTGCAGCGCCGAAACGCGCGCGCGCAGCACCCAGCGCGGAAGCAGGCACGAGGCCGCACCTCGCGTTAGACGTTGAACGCAACGTGTAAAGCATATCACGCAATGGGTAAAGCGTCATGGGTAATGGGTAACGCGATTGGAAAGGGCGCTCTAGTGCACGCTGCCGCAGGTCTCCGTGCAAGTACCTGCATCACAGAGCAGGTGCTGCACCTATCGCTACACGCAGCGTAGCTGCTGCGAGAATAGTGTGTGCATGCGAAACTGATTTGGTGCAACTCGTTCTCGCTATTGATTATGGGCTTGGGTGGACAGCGTCGAGTTTCGCGGTTCGTGCAGCGCGGTTGCGATGAACTGGGACTACACGGGTCGAAGTTTCCCGAGTTTTGCTCGAGCCTTGCTTTTCCTTCGAGTCCTCGTTTCATCATGGACAATATCGCGTTCTACACACCCTCTATCGTATCGAAGAGCGTGCACTTGCGCGTGCCGCAGAAAGCGTACACACCAAAGTGATCGTCCCCGAGGAAGCCCGTGGTCTTGGGATACGGCACCGGTGCTAAAAAATCGAGAAAGGCGTTGAGGAGGTGCTCTGGTGGCCACACGCGAAGATCCGACCACAGCAAGCTGTCACTGCCGCGAAATGTGCACCGAGGCCGCATGCAAAGCGGGTGCAAAACGACAAGCGGAGCGTAGGGAGCAGCTTTTGAGTGTGCATGATATGCATCTGCAAGCGCCGGAAGCTGCGTAACCGGAACTTGAACGCTGTCATGAGCATTCTTCAGTTGCCGACAACGAAGCTCGAGCGGCANGCGAGATCGACATNTTCCCANNCAGAGGTACCAGAGAGAAAAACGATGCCGGCAGAGGAGAAGCGCGCACACGCCNTTGTCCATGTCAGCGGAAGCCGAGCCGAACTATATCGTGCACTCCCAAGCTCGCTGATAAAGTCAGTTCCATTCTAGTCTGACATGGGTATCNTGGATGATCGCCGGGACCACGCAGCGTTCCCCAGATACATAATTCCTGTTCGCAACTGGCCATGAGGGCNACGCACCTCTCCGGATGTCGCGACGTTTCGCCATCAGCACCAGATCCGTGTTCCAGTCCGGAACAGAGGCTAGTCTCTCCCGAGATCCCACGGATACTGCGTCCATCAAGGACACTATCTGCGACCATGGATTTGGTTCATGATGGTGAGTCTAACCAGGTTGTTGCCTGCCCAATGCGCCAAAGCACCCGGTGACAAGGAAAGAGACCTCGTTCCTTGTGTAGGCGTTTCGACGTGCTTCAGGCCTCCAAGGCAGAGCTCATCTGAAGGGACCGAAGCGAGATCCATAGCCCCTGCGAATGCCGAGTACGCTTCACACGCTCGGAGCGCCGCTGCCGCCACCGCTTCTCCCCAGAACCTGCACGGTCTTGCGGTACTTTGCTGGGTGTCGCTTGCAGCTCTCGATCTGCGTTCGTTGTTGAGCAGCAGGCAACTTTAGCGTTTGATGAATCAGTGCAGGCTATCGGAGAACTATTTGGCGACCAACGCTGCTATCGCATAGAAACATTCTCAAACAGTGAACGAGGGCAACGGGTATACTACGGGAGCAATAGAACGAAAACCTCGAAAATGCGTCCGGCCATACCCAAAGATGTTCGGTTTTGCAAACGTCGCCATGACCACGGCGAACTGCCGCTGAAAAGTCTGCGTCGAGGGAATGTCCATTCCTGGCCTTCTCCGTTAATGACTCCTTCATTTTTTAAGCATTTTTCTCGCTATTCTAATCGAATTCGCACGCATGTTATGCCGAACAACGCTTCATGTTACTGCGCCCGGCTGCTGCTCCGAGTTTCAGTCGCCAATGCTGATATGTTTCGACCGAAGAAAAGCGCGACCGGGAGCAGCACGAGCAGCACCGTCACACCCGGTAACAACATGTCCTCAGATTGCATGCGGATCACGTGTTGCGATTTCAGCAAGTTACTGAAGAACGCAAGCTCTCGCCATGCGGATGCTTAATTCGTTGAAACCGTACCCCTCAGTACCGATCATACAGACACCTCACTTGTCAGCGAGCACTCGATCAAAGTGATACACGCCATGACCAGTTCCAACACGTTTCAACTGAGCAACATAATCTGAAATCTCTTTGATCGATTCGACTTGCATGTCGAGGAAATCCTCGATAAAATCCGTCATATTCGCATCGCGCTCGCGATCAGCCACTTTCCAAACTTCCATGAGCTTCATTTGCACGTATTTCTCAAGTTGCAACGCAAGTTCCATTGCATAAATCGCATCCGAGTTCTCCTCGTTATGGAAGTGCAATGCTGGAACCGCGATCGGCTTGAGGTGAACGCGCCCACCGCGTTTGTTTTGATAGTGCATGAGTTTCACAGCGTGGTCGCGTTCCTCCTCCGCTTGCTTTCGGAAATAGTCCGCAAAACCTGGGAGCGCGACCGTATCCCGATCAAAGTATGCGTGCAAAGCATAGTATACGTAAAAGGCGGTGAACTCCACGTTAATCTGGCTGTTAATCGCCTCCTCGCATGCATTCGAGTATGCGAGTCGCGCACGGGACTCATCGGGCCCAGCCTTTGCTAATTCCGCATCCGGTTTGAACACCATACCACTCAACTCATTANCTTCCGAAAATTGAAGTTTCGCAAAGTCTATTTCGCTCTGCGTTTGAGATCGTTCCGGGCGCTCCTCGGCTGCACTCGCGACCAGTTGGCAACGCCGGCGCGCGTTCGACACGAAAGTTAACCGCTGGTGTCCCCGGGTTCTCGCCGGTTGCGATAAAGACTTTGTTTCGCCGAAACTGCCACGAGCGCTACGTAACGTATACGTCGGAACGAACCCTGATCCAATCCCTGCCATGTTCGCGAACAGTGCTGCTCTGCACGGAGATGGAAACGAAACGGTGACGGATCGNAACGAGGCGGTCGCAGTAAACGGCGACGCCGCCCTTGAGATCNATGATGTCCATTTTATACAGGTATGNNCCGACTTNAAAGTCGACAAAACGTGTCCACATGCCAGCATGCCCGGACTGGGCGCTTGGTATCAACGCGCGCGGAAGCATCCATCATTTCACGCGTTTCCTCCAAGTTCCATAACCCATACTGCTTCTCGGATATACTGGGCGCCTTATACGGTCGATCTTGTGCTGAACATCTGCCGCAAGCGTCTGCAATAGCGCCTAAACCGCTGGAGCGGATGCAACACGGAGACAGAACGGCTTTGCCACAGCCCTGAAGGCATCGGCTCGACGCACGCTTCACCTCATACGGAGTCCGAGTATGTAACCATTTTCGGGTCCTGTAATCTGTGTAAGCAGACGTGCTGCCTACGGCAGTGCGAACCCATGGGATGGGATACAACCGCAACCAGGGCGACGCCCAGGCGCATTCTACCCACTTCTAGCCTCAGAATGAGCTGCGTTCGGACGAGCGACTCAGATCTCACTATCGTACCCGCCACTGGGAGGCGAATCAAGCCCAAATCTTGCAGAATCGTCCGGCTCGCGGGACTTTACGCCCAGGTAGCAGACTTTCGAAAATGCGGAACGCTTTTCCTCTTTCAACGCTTACCGTGAAGGCGGATAGAGATCGTGATCCCGTTGCTCGTTAATGGTTCGTTCCTGTTCCTCTTTTTCTACAGCGCGGCAGATACGCGCACCTCCATATCTGCCACCATTGAGATATGACGCGCAACTCGCCGTCGAAGCGAAACACGATCCTAATCATCAGCTGGTTGATCTAACTTATAGGTTGTATTTGCGTTGAAGTCAGAGTAGAGTCTTTCAATCGAATTCTGTTCCAACCCTCAAATTAGTGCATTCAAGTGCTGTATCTTAGTTTACAGCCGACGTATTCGAAATGCGTTCGTTTTCAAAAAATAAATAAGTAAAGCTACAGGAATGCAAGTTGAGGATCCTGGAGGGCAGGAGTCGCGGGCTATCGAGAAAAAAAACGAAAAACAAAGCCGAATTTAGAGAAACAGGAGCTGACCAAGAAGTAGAAGCAGGAGGCCCGACGTCAAAAGCTCCACGAAAGACGACAGTACGACGAGATAAATGTGAAAGCCTGTCTTCTACGCGAAATTTAGCATCCCTACAGGTGAAATTTGCGAGAGGCTATCAGAAACCGTGTCGAGTCGTACTCCTTGAGTATTCTTATAACGCACTCGTCAGGGCTGATGCTTTCGAAAAGGAGATGCGTCGCGACGTGACGCACATGGGAAGAGTCGAGGTTCGGGAAGAATTTTCGAACAAGACCTTTACTCGTCACCCGATGCATGGCACAGGGGAAGTGTCGAGAAGAAATGAGCGAGTGCACGTCGTCCAAGAAAACTACGTCGAATACCGCTTCAACGGCACTAGATACGGCGGTGGCGCGGATATTTACGGCCACGGGGCGATGACGTACATCACGAACCCGAAGAACCATTCGACCTTGAACCTGAAACGCCTCATGATGCGCTCCATGTTTGCACTCTGCCCGGATCCTTCTCGCGAATCGATACGGGCCATCCTCAATGGCATCACGAAAGATTGCCATCATGAACAGGAGATCGATTCCACCGAGAAGAAGGCGTCNAAAGAGAGCACGAATGAAGCTTATCGGATCCGTGCGGCTACTCAAGAGCATCGTGCGGTTTTTGGGCTGGTCAATCCAGCAGATAAGCTATCAGATATGAGACAAGATGAAGAAAGATGTCATCCCCTCATCCTGCATTATTTCGTATTCCTGAATCGAGAATTCGAACGCAAGGCGGAGATGGAGTTGGGTGTGGGAAAAAATGACGAGTCGTTGAAACCGAAGGCTGCGCTTCTGGAGGAGTGCTTCGATGTCGTTCCGGCACGCGACGCCTAGTCGCATTTTGTGACGATCGACTACAGAGTCTTTTACGGCATCATAAAGGAGATCAGTCCAGAGGTCGATGTAAACAGGGAGGAGTTCATGGGTGAAAACCGGCAGACATACTGGAAGAATATCTTCGACTTCAATCGTCTCAAAATGCGCAAGAAAAAAGTATTCACAGGGATCATCGAAAGCGATGAAGTATCAACGTGTGTGTACTATCGGCGCCTGAAGGCGGATCGTCTTGTTCCGTCCTCCGCTTCGCCCGTGACGAAGGATGCAGAAAACAAAGAGGCGGATCCTGCGACGCAGGAGGTGCAGGAGAACGACACTGTCGTCAGCGCGGACCCTGGAAAAACGAAAATCGTATCCATCGCAGTACCCAAGCGTACGGAAGATGGCATTGACGGTAACTTACGTCAGAAAGATGTGCGTCTTTTGCGGTTCGCGAGAGCGAGATACTACCGAGAATCGGGAATAATGAATGCAAGGAAGAACATTGAGGCATGGAATGCAGGAATGAAAGAGCACCTGGAAGCGATCAGCCAGGTTACGAGCCGTGGAGCGAACCTTGAAGCTTTTCGGGAATTCATGAAAACTCAAGCTGCTCATTGGGATGCGCTGTGGAAAGAATATATCAAGCCCAGGTGGGCTCGTCGGCGTATGAATCTATACTGTGGGAAGCAGCGGGCATTCACCGATATTTTCCATGAGTTGAGCGCCTTGAAGGAGGTCGAGAGTCACAGGCTCGTAGTTGGCAACGGAGCAGGGCGCTGGGCGTCCATAAAAGGGTGCATACCCGCTCCAACGACATGAGCGTACAAGGAGTGTGCACAGCGTTATATCACAAAACCGATAGGTGAGTTCCGAACATCGCGTGTGTGCACCACGAACTGGGGTGTACACTTCAGAAGGTCGAGATGGAGAACATACAGCGGCGTGTTGAGGAAATCGAAAACCGCGGAGAGCTGGCAGAACAGGAAATGGAACGCAGGGCGCAAGTTCGAGGACTCCTTGCATTGATGAGTTCATGAAGCAGCAAGAAACGCATGGAGTTCGTGAACCGAGACTTCAACGCCGCAATCCATATCAGGAGATTTGCGATCCTGGAGAACAGACCCGAGGAGCTGACGCGATCTAAATTCGTAGGGCAGCCTCTAGATGTTGAAGTGTACACGTAGAAACTGAAATCGATAACNGGGGGCCTATCCAAAAACGCCGGGAGNCGTCTGCACGTCGGTATCCATGTACCCTACATGGTCGCGAAAAGTTTTCGCTCCACNTCTGCTGATGGAAATGAAATAGCCACGACGCCCGAGAGATCAATGATGTCCATTCGGTGCACGAGCTCTGATCACGTGCAGGCAACGCTCCGAAAAGCCAACCCCTTTGTGAGCGAATTTTGGCGAGTATGGGCCAATTCTTTGATCCACAAAGCATGAAGAACGTTTAGCTCGCAACGTAGAAGCGCTTACATGAGGCACATCCGAAAGCTACACGGCACATGAGAGAAACGGAAATAATTGCCACGCAGCGAGCGCAGCAGCGCCATCGTTGCACCGCTCTATGATAATCGAAAGCAAATAGTGCGCGTCGGTAGCCAGGCGCTTTGAACAGCAGGTACGTCCTGACCCCCGCGAGCAGCTGCTGCCTCCGGTGCAATCATTGCTCTGAGCTTCGCTGTGTGGCGGTATTCGCTGCCGGCGCGTTGTTGTTCGCAGACTCACCCGATGCAGCGATATGGTGCGCACCTGCGCCGTTCCCGCGTCCACCAACTTGCTCGCCTTTTGCTTCTGTGGCCGCGCGTGGCGCAATCGTAGGCGTCTCTGTCGTTTGGCGCGATGTGTCCTCGGTTGATGCTGCGGTTCCCGGTTCCGAAGACGAGTCATCTGCAAACAACTGCGAAGCCATTGCCCGAAGAGCTGGGGCGCCCCGCACTTCGCGTTCAAAATACTTGACCGGAACAACCTTAAAGTCTCGGAATACGCGTTCGATGTACTTGTAATTGGTCTCATGTTCGCGTCGACGGGCTTTGCAGAAACTGCATGAATCATTTGGCGGCTGTACCATATTCACAAAAATATGGCGACAGGGAATCTTTTCCCGGGAGAGATCCTTCACCAGGCGTTCGCTTTCGGCCACGCTCATCATGGTCGGGATGGTTGCCACGATAAACTCTGTCTGGTTTGGATCGCGCAGCAGAGCGCGAACCATGTTCATGCTCCGTTTGAGCTCATCTATATCGGCGGAATCCAAGGTTTGCTGATCATTGCCTCCACTGAACATGCCCTTAAATTGGTTCATAACGTTGCCGAGCTTGTTCTTCATGGTCAAGATCTTGCCGAGAAACGAGTCCAAAAAGTCCGGCAGCGATAAGAGGCGGAGCGTATGTCCAGTTGGCGCGGTATCGATGACGATCCGATCAAACTTGGCAAAAGCCGGATCGCCCTGGATCAGTTTCATGATTTCAACGAGGGCGATCGCTTCATCGAAACCTGGCGGTAGCGTCTCGAACAATGAATCAAAGTCTTCCAGGCCCATATCCATACCGCTCATCATCTGAAGCTTCTCGGAATCCGGAAGCATTCTCAAAGACGTTTTCATCTGCTCAGGGTTGATCTCCATGGCATAGAGGTTGTCCACAGCAAGCACTGGAACCGGGGCACCGCCACTTACATCCTGATCGAAGGAATCCGACAACGAATGTGCAGGGTCAGTACTGATAATCAGCGTTGTCTCACCTTGGTCCGCAAACCGTACCGCGGTGGCGGCAGCCATGGTCGACTTGCCGACGCCGCCTTTGCCGCCGATAATCGTGATCTTTCGACTCGTGCGCTGTTCAACAAGATCAACGGCTGACGACCACTGCGCAGTCGCGGGTGGTGTCCAGGATGACTGCCTCTGAACGCTGCTCGAACTAGAAGCGCCGGTGCGTGCCATTGCGTCCAGACCAGAGGCTCCCGGAGCTGCAGCCGGAGCTGGAGCAGTAGCCCCGACGTTCGTCGCAGCAACGCCGGCTCTAGAACCGACCTTGTTCTTGGGACGCATCACCAGCCACTGCATCAGTGGAACCGCCTTCTCAAGCACATAACTCACAGCTAGGAACACAACAAGACCCTGACCGATGCGATTCGCCTGCGAGCGCCAACGCGGTATCGTAGACTGCGGCGCCAGCGCTTGCTCGCTGCGTACCACTCGCTCCTCGCGCTGCCGAGTGCTGCTGCCTCCGGACGTGGACGGCACCGTTACCTTGGTCGACGACGGTTTCTTCATGACCAGCCACTGGCCACGATCATCTGCTTGACGGAGTGCGCGGCGTGACGACTGCGCCCCTCGAAGGCGCCTCGAGTTGCCTGGACACCCAGCACCGCTCCCACAGTGCCACACTTTGGAGACAGGCTCACGGCTACCGTAGAACGTGCCTTCCCAACGTCCATTACCCGCACAAGTGAAGCAAAATCCAGTAATGCTAGATTTCATCTCACACGGCATCCGCTTGCAGGAGTACACAGCGTGAGCGCCCTGAGCAGAACGCGGCCTCGAGTCGCGCAACGTGTTGACGCGCCGCGGCCTGCCATGCCGC
>JGI24721J44947_10012039_pt1 | contig 10712 bp, 7 predicted proteins | sample YelNatPaOPGAMG01_FD_44947 | JGI IMG/M metagenome (IMG submission 44947) | reverse complement strand
CCCCGCCACTTTGCCGGAGCGATCTCCGCGATGTACATCGGGCCAAGCACTGAGGAGCCGCCGATACCAAGTCCGCCGATAAATCGAAAGAAAACAAGCGGGTGCCATCCCCAGGCAAATGCGCACCCGAGGGCCGAGACCAGATACATCACGGCCAGCATGCGCAAACTGTTCCGACGACCAATGCGGTCACCGGGTATTCCGGCGCACATCGCTCCCACAATGGCTCCCCAGAGTGCGATGGAAACAGTCATTCCCAGAAGGCCGGGCGTGAGTTGGTAAGTTTCCGTTAAAGCCTTTGTCGTTCCGGCAATTACAGCCGTGTCAAAGCCAAAGAGGAGGCCTCCAAGCGCAGCCACAATGGTGCTCTTGATCAGGAATTTGTTCAGGTTCATAAGCCTTGGTATCTCATTCAGTTCTCTGGTGAAGATTCGCCGTCCCAGATCGACTTCAACTTCCAGACGTCCAGCCTCACGATCCTCGCACTGTCTCCCTTCGAAAACAATGCAATTTCCCGGCTGGCAGCGGATGGGAAAATGAGGTCACTTATCACCCGCACGCCGCCGTTGACGAAGACTTCAACCGAACAGCGGTCAACAAAGATGTGTAATTCAATGGCCTTCCCTTCTTCCAGATTCAAGGGCGAGGTTTGTACTCCCGAAAACCTCGGATCAAAGATCGTATTACCTGACCGTGTTCGGTCAACAAAAAGCTCTGACTTCCCGCGATCAAAGCCAATCGTGGTCTCCTCTGCGGGACCCTTCCGCACTTCCACTCCAAAGGATTGCGCATGCTCAGGCTCGAAGATGGCCTTGATTTCAAGCGTGTCTCCCTGCACACGGTTCGATCGCAGCATGCGATTTGCCGCATCAATGCTCTGGTCTTCAATTGCGAAGTGCCGCCCGCGCAGGTCCCTCAATTCTTCCACCGGTTCCTGAACCAGGCGGATTCCCTGCGGCAGGCGCCTCAGTTTGAGCACGCGGGGGATTGACTGAATACCTCGCCAGGGAGATGTAGGAACATGCGCAGCATATTCCCAATTGCCAAGCCAACCCATCCAGATGCGACGGCCGTCAGAGGTCGGAATGTCGGAGAATGAAGTCGAAGCATAAAAATCTTTGCCGTAATCGGCCCACAGGACTTTGCTCTTTGAGTTCTCGTCAACGAACCTTTTTCCATCGAAGCTACCTACAAAATACTGATTGCCGGAGCCGCCCGCGACGCCGCCGGGATTCAGGTTAACGCTGAGCACCCATCTGCTTTGTCCCGGTTCGTTTTCCACGGGCAGCTTAAACAGATCGGGGCATTCCCATGCGCCGCCAGTTGCACCGGCTGGCCCGAAGTCGCTGAGAGCAGTCCAGTCCTTCAAATCCTTCGAACTGAACAGCCGCACCCTGTGCTGAGTGGGAAGCGCAACCACCATGACCCACGTGTGGTCGGGCCGATACCAGGAAACCTTCGGATCACGGAAATCCGCAAGGTGAAGGTCAATGACAGGGTTTCGGGAATACTTTGTCCATGTGCGGCCGCGGTCATTGCTGTAGGCGAGGTTCTGATTCTGGGTCTTCCCGTTGTAGCCCGTGTAAATAGCAACCAGGCAGGAGGCATCGCCGAGGCCTGAATTCCCGCATAACCCGCTTGAATTGTGACGGTCAACGACGGCGCTGCCGGAAAAGATCATTACGCCGTTCGCTTCGGGTATGGCGACCGGCAGTTGCTTCCAATGAACGAGGTCGCGGCTGACAGCATGGCCCCAACTCATGTGCCCCCATTGATCACCGAAAGGATTGTACTGGAAGAAAAGGTGATACTCGCCTTTGTAATAGACAAGTCCGTTGGGATCATTCATCCAGTTCTTCAGCGGAGTGAAGTGAAACTGCGGCCTGAATTGTTGATCGTAGGCTCGACCTTGTCCAAAGGATATTGTGCTCCGGGCAACCAGGAGCAGAGTGACCACAATCAATCCCCGCCACAACGACTTCATCCCCCGACGGCCCGTTGCCGGACGATCAACACGCAGTCTTCCTTGTTCTTCCATGCAGCTTTGTCCTGGTCGCCCCGATGCCGATCTGAACTGCCCGTATGCTCGAGTGTCTGCCGCCGGCGCCCGCTTCATTCCTCTCGACCCGCCGAGTATATCTCAGAGGCAAGCAACAGCAAATCGTTGATTCTTCGGCTATGAATCAACTGGCGCAGGGTATGTCTCAACCTGGAATCGCGTGGCCTTATAGTCACTCGCACGGTACTCAGCGGGAATCGTAATCGTATTGCCGTCACGCAACTGGCGGAAATGCGGAGAACAGATTTCAACTCCTCCTTCATTAAAACTATCCTGAATGTTTTGGTGAAGGTCGGAGTAAATTTGTGCCATCCGGGCAGCCTGGTTCGTATAAACATTGAGCTGATATTTAACGTAAAAATCATCGAGTGCTGTCTGAAGAACGAAAGGCTTCGGCTCTTTCAGGACGTGAGGAGTCTTGTCAGCAGCCTTGAGGAGGAGTTCGTGGACCTTCCGCCAGGGCGCGTCATACCCGATCGTAACACTGGTGTGCAGGATGAGGCCCTCGGCACGGGAGCGGGCGCTATAGTTCCTCATAGGCGAGCCAAGCGCTGTAAGGCTGGGAAGAATGACCTCTTCATTCTTTATCGTCAGCACTTTGGTGTAGAGAAACGTCCGTTCGATCACGTCGCCGGTCGTATCCCCAATGCGCACTCTCTCGCCAAGTTGAAAAGGACGCATGTACATCAGAACAATCCCGGCCACAAAGTTTCCCACCGTTGAAGTAGATCCAAAGGAAATCATCAGACCCAAAATGATGGAAATTCCTCTCGCCGCAGTGCTCCCCGTCCCGGGAATCAGCGGGGCAATAAAAAACAGCGTGACAACGATGACCGTTACCTTGATGATCAGCCCGGTCGGCCGTGCAACATCCCGGTGGATCCACGGCTCCAAACTGATAAGGCCCCTTTCCGCCGCGCCAAAAACGTAGCCGATCATCTTCAGGATAAATCGGGCAACGACAAGGATAACCAGGATATAGAACAGATTCGGCAAGTAGCCCAGGGCTCCCTTGATGATATGGACGATGGGGATCCATAACCAAAGGCCCACTTGCCTCGCGTATCCCTGAGTGGCTGGGAACTGGCCAAAAATAATCAACGCCGCAGCCAGAACAACCAGTGCAAAACAGAGGAGGTAAAACCATCGGACAAGTCTGCTGACGTTCGAGAACAGTGTTGGGGCGGATACAAGCTCAAGTCCTCGAAAGCGGAGAGACCTGATTCGCTCGCGGCGATTTTCAAGAGAACTCAGCACACGGCGCTTAGCCCGACCCAGTACCAGCAGAATCAGGATCGCACCAATTACCACAAGGCCTGTAATGATCAGACGCTTAACCAATTCTCGATAGCCGGCTGGAATCAAAAGCGCAAATTTCGTTGAGGATGCACCAGCAAAGGCCCTCGAAACAAAGGCTGTCTTATCCATCGTTTGAGGCGAGACCGCCGGGAAATTTACGGCATGATGCTCCGCAGCAAGCCTGCTACCAGCGCTTGTCACGGCAGACTGGGCCAGCACCAAGTGACCCGCTGCTAGAGCGACCCAGACCAAACATGTCGATATCCAGAAGACCATCCTTTTCATTTCAAGCCTCCTTGTGGAATCCGAGCGACATCAAATTCCACGCTAAGATAGCACCGGTTGAGTCAAGTTGGCAGCAACTCGGCGAAGGATGAATCGTGGCCACAAATCTTGGGTTTCAGGCCAAGGACTTATGTTGAAGTCACAAAGGCATGCCATTCCTGATGGCAATGGCACATGGATTTTTCATGTCACCTTAGCTTCTATAAAGGTCCTTGCTTCCCAACTCATCAGCCGGAAAGATGCGGATCCTGTCGAAGGCCGCGGGGGACCAAGGATTCGCGATTCCAACGTTTCTTGGTTGAACCGTCCAGCCGGACTCATAAATGTGCTTTGCGTATTTCAGGTTAACTTCTTAAGAGCATTACCTGAGGCTTTGGATTTTAGGATCGTACAAACCCCTATTGCACTTCCTTGTGCTATCGCAGATAATGAGGGTCATACGAAAATCGTAGAGCGAAAATTGCTGAGCGGATGAAGCAATAAGGGTTCTCGGGAAACAAGGGATCCTGCCACGTTGTCTCTCCGGATCCAAGACCCGTCCTGGAGGCAAGCCATGGGGATACTCCAACCCGTGCCCAATACCGTCCGACTGGAACCCGGCGTCGATCTCCTGGAGGCAGCAAAAGCCGGTGATGCTGAAGCTTTTCAGGTTTTGACCGAACGGGCTGCGCCCATCATCTTCCGGCGGGCCCTCAAGATCACATCAAACCATCACGATGCTGAAGATGTGCTGCAGGAAACCCTTCTTAAGGGATTCACTCACATTTCACAGTTCCGCGGCGAGGCCGAGTTGTCCACCTGGCTGGTTCGTATCGGGTTGAACGAAGCGATCATGTTGCTCCGAAAGCGCAAGCGGGATGTCCCACTGGATCCCGACGCGGGTGCAACTGGAAAGATCGAAGAGTCTCCCGTCGCGTTTCAAAACCAAAAATCGGAAGCTGACACCCGGATCGTCAGAACAGAAGCGAGGGGGCTGCTGAACAAGGCGCTGCGCCGGTTGCCTGCAAGGGCGAGGCAGGTCCTTCACCTGCGATACCTGGAGGGCTGTTCCATAGAGGAAACAGCCACGCGGTTGAATCTGAGCCGCGGGTCCGTAAAAGCTTACGCCTGTCGCGCACGCGCGAGGCTGCGTAAGGAACTGCGGCGGTTGCTGACACCACGCCGCAGGTTCTCCCGTTCGCGCGCGTGAAAGCGTCCTGAACAAATTCTCCCAAAGCACTTGCAACGGCGTTTTCTGAAAAGGGGAAATAACATGTCGGCTTGTCACCGCATAATGCGGGCGCCACATTCTCAATTCACCTACAGACAGTGAAATTCGATGGCGGGGAGACGAAATTTACACTGGTTTGCACTTTTCTGATAAGCTTTTGCGCATTTCGTGCATCCTTGCGGGCGACCCGTGAGTCTAAAGTAGAGGAAGGCGAGGACGAGCCTTCGTTTGGTTTACTCTCGACCTCAGGAGATTATTGTGTTCAACTCCGGATGGCCTGATCAACAGTTAGCTCCGCCCGCTTCTCACAACCTCTCGTTATTATCAACGTCCACCCGAACCATGAGGTTCCGGCACAACAGCAGGATCAATTGTTCCACGGCATTATCGGGCATGGCGGGTAGCTGCGGTGTCCTGCTGCCCAGCCATGAGGGTTTCGAAGCCCGAAGAATTCAACGAATTCTTGTGAACCGGTTCTCCGGTCACCCAAACAGCGCCGGAGAAACGCCATAACTCGATAACCGAGATGCTTCAGAAGCCATCAGGCTTCTGGGTAAGGACCAAGTTTGCAGCCAGCCAGAAAGGAGCAGAACATTCAGCCGATGGGAGCGCAAAGAAATCTGGCCCAGCCGGGCCAACTCATTCGACGCCCAAGAGTTCTGCTGGTCGATGAGGACCCGAGGGACCGCGACCACTATCGCAGGATGCTGCACGACAGCGGGTTCGACGTCAGCACGAGTTCGGATTTTACCGAGGCGGGACGCCTGCTTGAGAGGGAAAACTTCGACGGCATCGTTGTCAGTCAAGGAGGGCCGGATTTCAAAGGCCGAACGGTCCTGGAGGATTCTGTAGCCAAGGACCGTTATAGACCCGTTGTCGTTCTTTCACGCTATCATGACGTTGGATGCTATCTTGAAGCGATGCAACTCGGAGCCGTCGATTATCTGGAAAAGCCGCTTTCCGCCCTTGAAATCGTACGGGTGTTGACAACGCACCTCCACTCAAAAAACGTAGCTGCTTGAGCAGAATGAAGGAAAGCCCGCAGCAGGCAGTGTTTGGTTCAGGAAACTCAGGAGTCATCTACTTGCGCAGCGTCGCCCGGGGTCCGCTCGGAACATTGCTGACACGTAAAGTGACCGAGCTTACGGTCTTGCCATTAACGCCTGCATTGAACTGTATCTGCTGCCACTCGGGCCTGTTGCCGTCAGGAGCGACAAAAACGGCCCGCGTGGGATACGAATCGTGCGCGGCGACAGGATAGATCGCGGATCCCGACGTTTCTTTCCATCCCTGCGGAATTGCCGTAGTCAAGCTAACCTTCGCGGGAGAGTCGGTATCATTTCGGATAATGATCGGCACGCTGACAGTCATCCCCGGACCCACGCCGGCCTCAGGCGGATACAATGACTCAAGATGCTGCAGCCCGTGCGCTCGCCAGAACTGGCGATAGAAGGCATAAGGACCTCCAAGCTGGATCGATATGCCTTCGTGAGGTTGGGGCTTGTAACCAGGAGCGGGGTGGTATGCAATAGGCCCCTGTGTAATGCCTTCGAAAATATCCCCGGTGGGTGAGCCTCCCACAAGCGACTTACCCAGAATGAAGCGAACCGGGGCCTTGAAGCGGTCCACCATGCTCTTGTAAACAGCCTCTCTTCCCTCGGGACCTGCGTTCTCCTGCGTCTGGTGATAACTCAGTTCTTCCGCACCAAGCTCGTAATACGGAACATGATGTGACGGAGAAACAGTTGTTGAGGGATAAACGGGGCCCTGACCATCAATCCAGTCATGGTGTCTCGCGTTTGTGAAGAAATAGATCTTTTTGGGTTGCCAGGGCCGTAAGCCCTCCGTAAGATTGCCAATCAACTTATAGTCATAAGGAGCCGCAACCTGCTCAGGGAAAACGGTCGGGTTTCCGGCGAGATCAAAAGCTTCATTGGCGATTACTGAAGCGGCCTGGTGATCTCCGTGGTTTTCGCCATCGGCGTAATCCGGAAGCCAAGTGAGGATCACGTCAGGTTCAGTAAGACGCACATAACGCACTGCGCGACCAAGGACGGCGCCGTGGTTCCACGTTTCAAGCGAGATTAAAGGACTCTGGCTGGCTGTGTCCTGCCCGCCGAGGAACCATACGTTCATAATTCCAAGCGATGCCAAGGCGCGCCGCGCTTCGATTTTCCTCACCGCGCAGAGCGAATCAGCCTGTTCGTACCCAACCGTGTTGCCTCCGGAATTCCCACACGTCCCAAATACCACAGCAACCCGCTTATGCTGGTCGAAGACCGCGCGGGCCAGGTAGCTCGCGATCAGGCTCTCATCGTCCGGGTGTGCAACAACGACCAGGATGTCGGCTTTATAGCGGGCGTCCGGCCCGGGACTTGCCGGCGCCTCCGGCAATTGCGCGAAAGACATATTTGCAAACTGGAAGAAGCAAAAAAGAAGAAGCCAAATTCTTGTTCCCATCTTATTCACGGTCAACGTCCTCCACTTTTCAGCCTTTCGGAAATAAACGGCCGGCTGACTCTTTAGTGCAGGAATCATACACCGGACGTTGGAATTTGTCTTGATCTTTGAGCGATCGCAATTCCTGGATATTGCGCTGAAGGCTGAACATCTATTCCGTTCCGCTTGAACGTTTAAGTTCTGAATCACTCAAATTAAAAGCACACCTTGAGTGTAGAGGTTCTGGCTGTTTTTTAAATGGATAATGTCGGGCCACCAGGATTTTGCGCAGAGTTTGCGCGTGATTGACACTCCAAACCTGCGTTTGATAGGCTTTAAAATTGCATCCACCTGCGGCCCGCCACCGACGATAACGGTCGGCAGGCTTGCAGGGCCTTGAGGCAGCAGGAGGGTTACCATGAAAGCTTTCTCCCGAGGCGGCACAGCGTTCTTCATCGCAGTCGCCTTGGCGCTTCCCGCGGCTTGGACTACTCAATCATTGGGCCAGGATGCGGAGCGGGTGGCCCCCATCCCCAATCTAAGCGAAACACAGTCAAGAGAATCCACCCCTCGAACACAGAATTCCGCCCCCACAGGCCCTGTGACCGGCGCTGCGCCGGATTATCAGATCGGCCCTGAGGACGTTCTTCAAATTACCGTCTTCGGAGTTCCAGACCTCAATGAAACGGTGCGAGTGGCCAATGACGGAACGATAGCCCTGCCGTTGCTTGGCCGGATTTCCGCATCCGGACTCACTGCCGATCAACTGCGCGACAAACTCGAAAGAGCCTTGGGCAAGAACCTGCTTCAGAATCCTCAGGTCAGCGTTTTTGTACAACAATTTCAAGCGCGACCGGTCTCGATAGTAGGTGCAGTTGAAAAGCCCGGCCTTTATCAGATCATCGGCCAGCGGAACCTGATCGAGATGCTTTCCCTGGCTGGAGGAATCGCCAAACGCAGCACCGCTGCTGCCGGTAAGCTGGTCTATGTTACGAGGCCCGGTGGGTTCAAAAACCTGAAGATAGTTCCCGGCATGCGCCAGCTTTCTCAGGATAAGATTGCCATTGATCTGAAAGATCTCCTATACACCCAGGCGAACGGTCTGAATATTCAAATCGAGCCCCACGATATTATCGCTGTCTCCAAGGCCGATGTAATTTACGTTGCCGGCAGCGGTGTTCGGAAACCCGGGGGCTTTCTGCTCGAGGACCGCGACTCGATTACGGTCATCCAGGCACTGGCCATGGCGGAGGGGCTTATGCCGGACGCCGCAAAGCGCCAGGCCCGTATTATTCACACGAAACCGGACGGATCTTATGTCGATATTCCGTTGAATCTCGAAAAAATCATCAACCAAAAAGCCCCGGACCCGCAATTGGCCTCCAACGACATCCTCTACGTTCCCACCAGCCGTGGCAAAGCGGTTGCGAAAAGGACAGCGGAGACTATCGTCCAGACTGTCAGCGGATTTCTGATTTTCCATCCCTGAAGCCGACCGTAGTGAACTCCGGTGGTTTATTAGCTTCCGTGGAAGCAAAGGTGGGCTTTAGTTTTCCCGAGCAAATAAAGATTTCAAGCGGCCCTCAGGTCACCGACAGGGAAGGCAGGCGAAAGAATCCCCAACGCGTCCCCACGAAAACTTCTGCCGGAAAACACGCAAGCCTGTTCCTTAAATCACGCATCGGTTCCGGCTATGTGTTCCAAAGTGGAGACAATCCGAATAGTACAGCGCTGTAGATTTCACTCTTAAGTTATTGCAACGTAAATAACTTAACTACTGGCAGGCAATTTCATAATGAACGGTACGTGACTTGCTGTATACTTGAACGCCGGCGCGGGAGGGGGACCTCGCTGAAGTGGAGAACCGAAACTAGCACAAGGAATGTGGAGATTATAGAAAATGGCGCAAGAAACAGCGCCAAAGCTCCACCTGTTGTCGCACGAACCCCGTCACAAGGCGATAAGGAGTGGTCTCGCCACGCTGTTCAGCAGGGTTCCAGCTCCGAAGCAGTTGTCTGTCTCAAGCCAGAATGGTAACGGAAACAGCCACAACGCTCCCCAAATCAGTCTCTTATCGCATGAGCCGCGCCGTAAAGTTCTGGTCGGAGGGCTGGCAACATTACTACGCAGGCACCCGATTCCTGTAAATACCCTTGCGCATCAGGCCGCAGGTAATGGTCATCAAATTCCAGGATTTCGACTGCTGTCGCACGAACCGCGGCGGCACGCTATTCGCAGTGGTTTCGCAGCACTGTTCCTGAAAAACCCTCCTCCACAGCCTTTGATCGTGGGCCGAAACGAGGTGGGGGCCAAGGGGGGGCCAAAGTTCACAGCCTTCTTTTCTTCGTGTCTCCTTCATTTTTCAGTTGTACTCTTCCTGCTCGAAGTACCTTTCTGGATGCTGATGCCGCACCAGACGGAAACCATTCAACTGCCGCAAATTGTTTATGAGTTCCACGAAATCGTACTTCCGAAAGACCTGCCTTCTTTGAAGCCACCCGGGCCAGGTGGCGAACCGGGCAAAGGCACAAGACCGGACAAAGCCCCGGCGCGGGGCAGCACTGCATTCCATCGCAGCGTCACGGTCGTTTCAAATCCGCCCAACCCCGACAACAATTTCCAGACGATCATTCAACCGCACGTCAATCCAGCGCAAAGGATCAACATCAACCTGCGCCTGCCGAACGTGGTGTTGGGAGGGACAATGCCCGTTCCGGGGCCTCCCCCTGAGGTCCCGCCGCCTCCGATGAAGCTTTCGGTGCCAACGACGCTGAACTCCCTTAACATCCCGAAGACATCTGTGGTTGCAATGAAGCCACCGGACTTGATGATCCCTGCTTCTGATTCTCCGAATATGCCGGCGATTCCCGCACCGCCGCCACCCGCTCCACCGCAGCAACAGCCGCCGCCCAAACAGCAAAACATTACAGCAATAGCTACTTTGGGGCTCCAGGCCACTTCGAACGGATCACAAGCTCAGCTTCTTTCGCTTAGCTTGAACCCCGCCCCGCCATCTGAAAAGTTAAGCATTCCCGCGGGAAACCGCTATGGCGCGTTCACGATCTCGCCGGAAGGAAACCATCCTGGGACGCCTTCAGGCAGCGCGAATGGAAGTCCAGAAGGCGGTACGGGAGGTCCCGGCAGTGGTGGTGATGCCAGCACAGGAACGGGCTCGGGCCACGCTGGAGGAGGCGGTGGCGGCGCGGCAGGGAGCGGCTTGACAATCTCAACGAGCGGAAATGCGGGAGCGGCAGGCACAGCGAACGGCGGTCGGCTCCCTGCAAGCTCGCTTGCAAAACTGGTTTACCCAATCCTGCGGCCGCCACCGAAAAACCGTTTTGCAATGGTCGTTACGGCGGGCCCGGTGGGCGGAGGAGGACTCCACATTTTTGGAGTCCTCAAGGGTGGGAAAGTCTATAC
>JGI24721J44947_10012035_pt1 | contig 10714 bp, 7 predicted proteins | sample YelNatPaOPGAMG01_FD_44947 | JGI IMG/M metagenome (IMG submission 44947) | reverse complement strand
TTTTTTTGTTGATTATATGAAAATTTCGTTTCTGCTTAAATTATTATTTTTACACTCTGGTTTTCTTGACTGCCAGAAGGCCCTGGGCTATTATCAAACCAAGAACTGTAACCGCTGGCTTAGAAGCCATGAAAACGAAAGGGTGGAAGAAAAAGAAAGCCCGGCAGAGCAAATTCTGGCAGTTTGGTTTAAGCCTTCTTAGCTGCTGGCTGGTTATCTGGCTGGCTTATCAGCTCCGCATTATAGAACTCTGGGGCCAGCTGGTTAGCGGTTCTAACCTGGTTAAAACCCTTTCCTATCCATTGTTGATGTTTTTCTTTTTGCTGCTGGCTGGCTGGTTGTTTCGGGCCGGGTTATGGCTTTTTTATCATCCGGTAGTTAATAGCGGCCGAAAAGATAAAGCCTGGCCCCTGGTCTCTGTCATCATGCCAGCCTATAACGAAGAGAAAGGCATCGGCCGGGCCATTGAAGCAGTTTTGTCCAGCGACTATCCAGAAGAAGCCCTGGAGTTAATCTGCGTTAATGATGGTTCTACGGATGGAACCAGTCTGGTCCTCAACAAAATGAAAACTTTTTATAAAGACCGTTTGAAAATCGTAGAGATTAAAAAGAATCAGGGCAAAAAAAGAGCCCTGGCTCTGGGGCTTAAGGAGGCCAGAGGCGAAATTATCATCACCACGGATGCGGACAGCGAAGTCCATCGCCAGGCGATTAAAAATCTGATTTTGCCGCTGATGAATGATCCCCGAGTAGGAGCTGTAGCCGGGAAGGTTCTGGTGCTTAACGAGAAAAAGAACTTACTGACCAGGATGCTGGCCGCTCAGTACCTGGTGTCCTTTGACTTCGGCCGGGCTTATCAGAGTGTTTATGGCGGAGTCCTGTGCTGTCCCGGGGCTTTGAGTGCTTTCAGGCGGTCCCTGCTGAAGAAAATTATCAGGCCCTGGTTAAACCAGAAGTTTCTAAAAGTAGAATGTAAACATGGAGAAGACCGGGCTCTGACCAATCTGGTTATCAGAAAGGGCTACCAGGTTAAGTATCAAGCCAACGCCGTGGTTTATACCAGAGTACCAGAAAGACTAGCCCGCATTAACCGCATGTATTTACGCTGGACCAGAGGTTATGTCCGGGAAAACTGGCTATTGATAAGATATTTCTGGCAGTCGCAAAAACCCGGTCATTATCTTCTGGCGGTTGTTGATTCGCTGCTTCAGATGCTGATGCATCCTTTCCATCTGTTACTGGTTAGCCTGTTGCTTTATTCTTTTCTCCGCTATCCAGGATTCATTGTCAACCAGCTCTTCTTTCTCCTGATGCTCTCTTTGATTTATAGTTTAAATCATTTCAAGCCCGGCCGTGGCCTAAGATTCATTTATGGCATTCCGCAGTCTGTGTTTGTTTTTTTCTGTCAGTGGTGGATGGTACCCTATGCCCTGATTACTGTTAAAGACCAGGACTGGTTGACCAAGTAGGCGGATTAAAGTTCGTTCTTCCGCTGGTGATTAATAATATGCTTCCTCTTAAAAATCAGTAAGGCGCCGATGACCAGGCCAGCCATGGTCAGGGCAATCAGCAGGAGGCGGTCAGTCCCCAGGGGCCGGGTTATTTTAATCTGGCCGTTTCCGTGCAGCAGGAAAGGTGCCCAGTAGTAGGGGTGGGAAACAACGGAAGAGTTTATCATTTCCAGCTTGGCTTTTCTGAGGGCTTCGCTCACGCTGTTAGCAGATTTTAAATAGAGGTAAAACCTTTCCATGAACTGGGAGGAAACCTGGTCGTTGATGGCCCAGAGGCTGGTCAAGACCGAAGAAGCACCGGCAAAGAAAAAAGCCCGGCTGAGGCCTTCCAACCCCTCGCCCCGCACAAGTCGGCCCAGCCCGGTCTGGCAGGCAGAGAGCACTACCAGGTCAGCGTTGAGTTTCAGGTTTAAGATTTCCCGCATCTGAAGGAATCCATCCTCGCTGGGGTCGTTATCAAGAGCTAAGATGATGGCGGAACGGGCTGGTTTCTGGTCGTCAATCAGGCCGTGAGCGGCCAGGTGAATGACACGATAATCAGTGAGCCGGGCGCTTTTAACCAGGTCTTCGCTGGCTCTGTCCCTTTCCAGGACTGTGGAATGGGGGAATAGCCTGGAAATCCGGCTGATTTCCTCAGCCGAGTATTTTAGCCTGGAAAATCTTATTTCTGAAGAGCCATAAAAATCCTGAAAAATGTCTCTGGAAGAAATCTGGGTCGCGTTGTTTTCCAGCTCACCGTAATAAGGGTCTCCGACGGCAAAAAGAGTACGGGAAGGTTTTCCCCGTCCCTGCCTGTTCTGGAAATGGGCAAGTTCCTTTAAGGAGGAAAGGGAGGGGGCGTAATTTATGTTAAAATGATTAATCAACCAGTCTCCTGGCTGGTTGGATGGTTTGAGGGTCTCAAAAGGAAGCAGGTTAAGGACATTGTCCGGGACAATGATTAAACGGGAGATGTTTTCCGGTAGAGCCGGTTTCAGCAGGAGCTGGTAAAGTTCAAATCCCAGCTGGAAATCCTTATTATCCAGGTCTGAAATAGCCCGGCGGTAAGCGATAACTTTCTTTCGCAGTTCTTCCTGGGAAGGTAAAGGAAAAGCCTTGATACCCTTTCTGGTTAAAACCAGGGCATAGGAGACCTCCCGGCCAACCATGAAGGAGAAGATAGCTGTTCTGCTATCAAGAAATTCTTTTTGCGCCTGAGAGAAGCTGATGATTTCCGGGTAGATGAGTTTAGCGTAGGCCGGGTTCTGTGACCGAATCTGTCTTTTTACGTTTTCCAGGCGGTTTTCCAGTTCTTTAATCTCTTTTAAAATAGAAGTTCGCTCTTCTTCCGAAAGGCCAGGAGAAAGAAGCCTGGTAAACAGCCCGGATATGTCGCTCATCAGTTCCTTTTCCTGGTTGACCAGCTTGATGTTGGCCGGCTGGCTTTCAGCTAATTTAGCCGCTTCTATTTGCTCCAGGAAAACCCGGGCCCGGGCTCTTTCCAGGTAGGAAAAAGCTTCTTCCAGCAGCTGGGTGTTTTTGGTGGCCTGGCTTTCTTTTATCAACAGGTCAATCAAGTTATGGTAGGCATCCAGTCTTTTATCTGTGCCCAGAAAATTGACTTTGTCTTCTTCTGAAGTCAGGGAGGAGCGCAGGCTCTCTATGATGTTTATTGAATTCAGGTAGTAGAAACGGGCAGCCTGGAGGTCACCCTGCTTTTTCAGCAGGTTGCCCTTTTCCAGGTAGCTTTCCCAGAGGGTTCTGTTTTCTTTTTCGGTAAGAGCCAGGTTGATAGCTTTATCGTAGTAAAGGGTGGAATTCTGGTAATCGCCCAGCCGGGTGTAGATTATGCCGATGTTGGTGTAAACGGAAGTAAGGCGGTTTTTAAGATTTTGTTTCTCCGCCAGGCTGCGGGCTTTATTAAGGTAATAAAGAGCCTCCAGGTTTTCTCCCAGGTGGGCTTTAACCGAACCGATGTTGTTTAAGATGACCACCTGAAAATCTGTATTCCCACTCTTTTCGTTGGCTTCCAGGGCTTTCTGAAAATATTCCAGAGCATGGTCAAAATCTTCTTTCTGCCCGGAGACTAAGCCCTTTTTGGCGTAGCTGAAGCCAAGGTTGTTAAGAGTGGCAGGGAAATAAGGGTTTGATTGGTCGGATGAAATGATGGATAGTGCCTGACTAAAATAGTCTAAACTTCTCTCAAAGTTGCCTATATCACTGTAAACAACACCCAGGTTGTAATAAATGTCAAAAACGTCCTGGGGAATCGTGTCTTCGTTGATAAAAGGTAAAGCCTGAGAGAAGTAATTGATGGCCAGGTTGAGGTTATTGTTGGAATAAAAATAATGGCCAATATTTATAAAGGTAAGAAAAACCTCATAAGATAATTTTATGTGTTGGGCCAGTTTATTGGCTTCATTATTGCATCTAAGGAATTCTTCCGGTTTTGAAATGTCATTTTCTAAGAAAGAATAACTAATTTTCCTCAGACATTTTACCTTGAGATAATTATTATTAATTGAGTCGCATAAATTGATAGCTTCAGTTAATAATTCAATGGCCTGTTTATCCTGTTTGTTTTGTCTTAATAGCTTTGCTTGATTGTATAAATCAATTATTTTTAAGGACGTCTCACAATAACTGATGTTGGAACTGTCGTTTAATCCTCTGGCGTAATACAGGCATTTTTGATAATCTTCTGCGGCTTCATTCATCTGTCCGAGGCTAACCCGGGCGTTAGCCAGGTTTAGATAATAAGCGTTTTTTTCTTCTGCGCTTTTCGCCAGGCTGGCACTCTGTTCGAGTATTTTTATGGCAGAACTGTACTTGCCCTGGCTAATGAGGCTGTTTACAGAAGAAATCAATTGGGTGAAATTGGCCGGTGTAGTCAGTGCCGGACGGGGTTGAGAAAAGGCAGAGGACAGGAGGATTAAGACGAAGATAAAAAAAGCCAGCTTTTTAAGTTTTTCTGACAACTATCCAAACCTCAACCTTTATAAAACAATAATAGCGGATTTTGTCAATTACTTAAAGGGATGAAGGCGGGGGTGAGAAAACTTTATTTTTCTCACCCCCAGGGGTGATTTTAGACTTTTAACCCTCGCAGTCAGGGTCAACTTGATTTTTTTCTTGTTTTAAAATTAATCTCTTTCGTTCCCAGGTTTTGTCCCGATCAGAATTTCAGCCGTGGGTTTCAGGGTTTTCCCGCTGGAAATGGTGCTGTTTACGGTCTTGCCGGTGCTGTTGTCAGCAAAAGAACCCAGGAAAGGAAACAGGGAAACGATCAGGCTCATGGGTTTCTGTAAAAGAAGTCTGTCATGCTTAGAGATTTTCTTTTCCGCAGCATACATAGCTGGTACCAGGCTGATGGCGAAAACCAGGCAAACCAGAATGGCGATGATTTTGTTAAAAGATTTACGCATGGTAAAAACCTCCGTTTAGTTTAATTTGCTTGGAGGAATGACAGACCAGGAGGGAGAAAAAGAAAATTGTTGACAATACCCCCTGTTTCTCATTCTCATCCAAGGCGCAATAAAAATTTAAAACTAAAAAAAGCCTTTGTCAAGAAAAATTTTTAGCCAGGGGGTAAATAAATTCTGTGTTTTCTATGATTTGAAAAAGAAGCCGATTTCGTATTCAGCCGTCTCGGGGGCATCAGAGCCGTGGACAGCGTTTCTTTCTACAGAAAAACCATACAGCCGGCGCAGGGTCCCGGGCCGGGCCTGGGCCGGGTCCGTGGCTCCCATGACCTCCCGCCAGTGCTTGATGGCCTCTTCGCCTTCCAGAAGCATGACTACTATGGGTCCCGAGGACATAAAATCGGTCAGGCTTTCATAAAATGGTTTATCTTTGTGGACGTGATAAAAAGCTTTGGCTTCTTCCTTGGTTAGATGGACCATCTTCATCCCTTTAATCTCAAAGCCCTCGTCTTCAACACGCTGGATAATCTTGCCGATGACTCTTTTTTTAACGGCATCTGGTTTTATGATGGCCAAAGTTCTTTCTATCATTGCCTTACTCCTTAGCAGCCAAATTATTTCGCCACAGCTGGAAAATTTATACTTCAAAAAAAGCTTCAGGTCAAATTTCCCCCTGGTCCCCATTTTTTTGACAAATCTCTGCTCTCGCTTTAAAATCCACTATCATGTTTAAAAATGACGCCAGCGAAAATTATGACAACCTGAAAGACGTGGCCCTGAAAGAACTCGGCTGTGACCTCTTCGGGGTCGCTGATATAACCTCAATCCGGGATAGCTTCCTCTCTCTGACCGGGTCAAAAACCGCTACCCCCGGGCCATTTCCCTCGGAAAAGAAGTTTTGCTTTCTGTTCTTGATGATATTCAGGATGCCCCTACCTCGCTCTACTTCCATCATTACCGCCAGCTAAACGTTTTTCTTGACCGGGTGGCATTGCTCCTGGCTTCCAGGATTAACGCGGCTGGTTATCTGGCTCTACCTATAGCTGCCTCCCAGGTTATTGACTGGCAGAACCAGAAAGCCCATGTTTCTCACAAAAAAATAGGTCAGCTGGCGGGCCTGGGCTGGCTTGGCCGGAATAACCTCCTGGTGAACCCGGTTCTCGGCTCTCGTTTTCGCCTGGTAAGTGTTCTGACCAACATGCCGTTGAAAACGGATACTCCCCTGGCCTTTGGTTGTGGCGACTGCCACCGCTGTCAGGTAGTTTGCCCGGCTGGCGCCATAAAAGAGACACCGGCTGAATTTGACCACCTGGCCTGTTATCGTAAGTTGAAAGAGTTTCGCGACCGGGGTCTGGTTGGTCAGTACATCTGTGGCGTATGCGTCAAAGCCTGCTACGGGCAAAAATCAATAGCTGATTTTCAGCCTGAAGCAGACTGATACTGGCTCTCCGCTGGTAATCCCTTTCCTTGTTTGAAAGGCTTTCGCCCTTTACCCCACAACTCAGGAATTTTCAGACTTTTTTGCAGGGCAGCCAGATTTCCGTCCTCAGTTTGTCCGAGAGACATTGCCTGAGTCCGAATCAAGATAACGTTCAAGGACTGGACCGTTCTGCACGTATCCGTTTGCTTCCAGCCATTCCCGCATCTTCAGGATTGTTTCGCCTGTTTTGTCATAAGGACCAACGTGGACAGCCACGGCCACGGTTTTAAAACTCCAGATTTTTTTGCTCAGGGGCGGCTGGACGATGGTTTGTTCGTTGATGGGGAAGCCAACTTCCCATTGAATTTTTTCCGGGTCCGACATAGTCGGGTCAGAATGAAAGATGCCGACCATGGAACCGGTGGGAAAAACATTCTGAGCCTGCATGTGTTGCAGCAGCTCGCCTACCGCGGCCTCAACCTCGGCAAAAGAACCCTGCCTCGGCAGAGAGCAATAAACAAATGGTTCAACTTCTTTTATTTCCACTTTTATCTCTCCCCCAACCTGAGCTTTAAGCCCGTGGCCAGAGAATGACTGGCTGAAAAAAAGAAGAAGCAAAATGATAAAAAAGCTATTGAGATAAACCCTCCGATTTTTCTTCATCTTTTCTCTCCTTTGCCTTTTAAATAATACTACTAAAACATATGTGATAAAAGCAACTTATCGGAGCCCGGACAGACGCTAAGTTAATCTCTGTCTGTGAGCAAAATGTCCGATAGTTTAAGTCGCCAGGAAGTGTCAAAAATTGAAAAAAAAGTGCATAAATATTGAGCTGCACAAAAGATGTGCAATTTGTTACAAAGCGTTGAAAATTAATTTTTTAAAACCAGCAAATTGTAGATTTCCACAAACTTTTTCACAAGAATTGTGGAAAATTCCAGCTCGGGTGAATCAATGATGTCAGACCAAAAACTCAGCTTAATTTTTGAGCTATCTAATAATTAGATAATTTTTCTGTCTGGCCGCTTTTATTTTTTGTTTTTTACGTATTTATCAAACCACTCTATCATCTCGGCTAATACGTGCAAAATTGATTCCCTGGCTGAATAACCATGGCTTTCGTAAGGCAGCATGACCAGGCGGGCTGTTCCACCGAGTCCTTTAAGCGCGGCAAACAACCTCTCTGACTGGATGGGAAAAGTCCCGGAGTTATTATCTGCTTCGCCATGAATTAAGAGAATGGGCTCGTTTATTTTATCGGCGTACATAAANGGAGATACTCTCCAGTAGAGTTCAGGCGCTTCCCACAGGGTTCTTCTTTCATTCTGGAANCCAAAAGGAGTNAGTGTTCGGTTGTAGGCGCCNCTTCNGGCTACTCCCGCGGCAAACAGGTCAGAGTGAGCCAGCAGGTTGGCNGTCATAAAAGCACCGTAGCTATGGCCGCCAACGCCAATCCTTTTCCTGTCGGCTACACCCAGGCGGTCCAGAGCATCTATGGCTGCTTTGGCATTGGCCACGATCTGAGGAATGAAGGTGTCGTTCATGGTCTTGGGGTCGCCGACCACAGGCATCTGAGCGTTATCCAGCACCACGTAACCCTGGGTCAGGTAAAAGAGCTGGCTGGCACCCCGGTAAAAAGTAAAACGGTAGGGCGAACCCCGCACCTGACCGGCAGTGGCCGGGTCGTTGTACTCCATAGGATAAGCCCAGATAACAGCAGGCCTTCTTTCGCCTTCTTTGTAATCAGGCGGCAGGTAGAGCATGCCGGAAAGTTCCACGCCATCGTCTCTTTTGTATTTTATCAACTGCTTCTTCACGGCCGTTAGCTGTGGGGCCGGGTCTGGAAAAGCCGTCAGGGCTTTCCTTTTTCCGCTCTTTAGCTCCAGAAGATAATAGTTGGGCGGCTGAGTGGGGGACTCAAAAGAAGTTATCAGGCAGTCTCTTTTTTTCCCGTCAAAAGCCAGGAAATTCTCGTAAACGCCCCGGTCACAGCGCCACAAACGCGTTTTCTTTAAAGTTTTCAGGTTGAACTTATCCAGAAAAGGTCGGTCTCCCTCGGGCGAGGCTCCGTTTCCGGTGAGGTAGATGAAATCTCCTTCCTGCAGAGCCACCCGGTCGCCTTCTGGCGTGGCTACCATAACCGGCCGGCCGGGGTCGTTGTACTGGTCCTGAGCGCTGAGGTCAAAAATCTTGCGCAGCTCCCCGGGCTTCTTGAGGTCAAAAAGGTAAGTGGTCCGCCATCTTTTCTTCCATTCATACTCGGACACCAATCCTTGGTCAGCCCGGCCCAGCCAGATTATTCCTTGAAATCTCTGGGGTAGCCTGAGGGCTTCTCTGGCCTCGCCTGAAAACGGTGCTTCCAGCACCATCAGCCGGTCTCGGTGCGGAACGTTCTTTTCCGGGTTACCCTCATCAAGGGCTTCCACCCAGACCAGGGTAGCTGGTTTCAAGGGCTGCCATTCTGGAGAGCGCGGGCCAGTGGGCACACCGTTTCTGGGAACTTCTTCAGCCGCCGGAAGTTCGGCCACCACTTTAACCAGGTTTCCCTGACGGTCCCAGATTTCCAGGCTATGAGTAAAGGAAGTGAAGGGAACGCTGTAGGAGAAAGGTCTTTTTATTTTTTTTACCAGCAAGTATTTGCCGTCCGGAGAGGGACTGGCAAATTCATACATCCCGGGCGAGCTTATTTTTTGTTGCNCGTTGGTAGCCAGGTCCAGTCTGAGAATCTGGGTGGTAGCATAGTATTCAAATAATTTTNCATCGTAAGGGGTTTTGAGTAAATCCTGGTAGGTGGGCACAGAAGCGTACTTGCCAGCTGTTTCCTGGATGTTCGGCCCAACCGGAACACGAGGAGCAGCTGGCTCCGGGCCGCGATTTTCCGGGTTAGAAAAAACAAGCAGACTTCGACTATCCGGTAACCAGGCAAAGCCCCCGTTGAGAACAGAATTAAGCTCCGGGCCAAAGACTTTTCTTGCCTGTCCGGTTCTGGCCTCAATAATCCATAATTCCTGGCCCCGGTCTAAGTATCTTTTAACTGCCAGGTAACGGCCATCCGGCGACCATTCCGGCTGGCTGTAAACAGGTTCTTCTGGAAGCTCGACTTTAATTTCCTTGCCGGTTTTTATATCTTTCAGCACAAAGCGGGTGAAAAACCTTAAGACCTGCTGGCTGTTGTTGTGGGGTGTTATTCTTATTCCGGCCAGGCGATAAAACGGCTGGCTAACCTGGGCAATAGAAGGCATTGGCTGATAATGGCTCATCAACATAGTTTGCTGCTGGGGGTCAAAGCTAACCAGGGGCAGCGGTGGCGCATCAAGAATGTCCACGATTTCTTTTGGCGGAAGCTTGTAAGGTTCTTGCGAAAAAACGAGCGGGCTCAGAAGGGAGATGAAAAGAACAAAAGATAAAAAGTATTTGGCCGGCTGAAAAATTTTTCGGCTCATAAAATCCTCCTTCTTTTATCTGAAAAAATTGTTTTCTAACATGATATTTTTAATAAGATATTCTCATAAATTAATCAACCAGAATTTCCAGAATTTAAGGCCAGAAAAAGTTTTTCCGTAATCTGCGGAGGAGAGGTCAAGCAGGAGAAGGCTCATCTTAAAAAGGGCTGGCAATTCATTATGCTCCTGGTGTCGGCAATTTTTTTAGTTCAACCAGTAAAAGATTTCAGAAGAATTACAAGTTAGTCCCGCCCCAAAAATGCGTATAGGCTCGTTAATTCTTTTAACCAGGTATTACAGGCAATGGCTTGACCTGAAAATGTTAAATGGCTGGAACACGGCTGCTTGCCTAATTTGGTTCTCTGGGAGTCAAAACATTTATCAGGACTTCATAATATTTATTTTAATTTCATTCCAGCCTGATGACTTTTGTTCTGCCGGTTATGGCTATGGATATGGAGTAGAGACCACGTTCGTTGCTTACTTTAATAGTAGCCAGGTTGGAAACTGTGCCTTGGGGGTAAAAGACCGGGTTGTTGTTGGCTTCAACCTTCACTCCTTCAAGCAGGATAGAATTTTGTTTAACCCAGGTTGAAGAACTTTCTTCATACTCAAAAAGGTCGTATCCATCATTCCTCAGGGTGGCTCTGACCGGCTTCTGGTGGTGAACAGCTTTAAACCTGGCCAGGCTCAGCCCGGAATTAATTTTTTCCACGGCTACCTCAAGCTGATGCTTCTTGTTGTTTATGCTTAAAGAGGCGCCCATCAGTACGAGCAACAAGAGAATGGATAAAGTGACCAGTGTTTCCAGCAGAGAAAAGCCGCCAAAAACTCCAGCAACAAATTTTCTCTGCTTTCTGCCTGAAGAAATGGGGTAAGTTGTTGCTTGTTGGTCTTGAAGCCTATTGGAACAAATTTTGCTTTCTGCTTTCATGTGAT
>JGI24721J44947_10012034_pt1 | contig 10714 bp, 9 predicted proteins | sample YelNatPaOPGAMG01_FD_44947 | JGI IMG/M metagenome (IMG submission 44947) | reverse complement strand
CGCGGCCGAGCAAGCCAAGCCACAGCAAGCCCCGGCTCCCGAGGCCGCCAAACCCGAGGCTCCTCCTGCCGCCACCACGCCGCAGACGGCGGCGCCCGCCGCTCAGGTCACTCCGGGACCGGGCGGTGGAGCGGTCTTGCATTTGCAGAACGCCTCTCTGATCGAAGTCATCGACGTGCTGGCCAGGCAACTGCACATCAACTACATCCTGGATCCCCGGGTGAAGGGTTCGGTGTCCGTGCACACCTACGGGGAACTGCGCGAAGTGAACGCCCGGGCGCTGTTGGACACCATTCTGCGCATCAATGGCTTCGCCATGGTGGAGGTCGGCCCCATCCACCGCATCGTGCCGCTGGCCGATGTGGCGCGCATGCCGCTGTCGCCGCGCGTCAATCCGCAGAACNTGCCGGATGACGAGCAGATGTCGCTAAACCTGATCTTCCTNAAGTACGCCACCGTGGGCGANCTTTCCAAACTCCTGGAGCGGTTCATCGGCGAAGGCGCCAGCATGATCGTCTATGAGCCCGCCAACCTGCTGCTGTTGCTCGACAACAACCGCAACATGCGGCGCACCATGGAGCTGATCGCGCTGTTCGACAGCGACGCGCTGGCCGGCCAGCGGGTCCGGCTCTTCGAGGTGAAGAACGGAAGCCCGAGCGACATCGCCAAGGAGCTGGATTCGATCCTCCGCTCCATCTCGCTCGGCGGGGAGAAGTCCAGCCCGGTGAAGCTCATGCCCCTCGACCGGATCAACACGATCATCGCCGTGGCCCCTAATCCCGGCGTCTTTGAAACGGTGGAGACCTGGCTGAAGAAACTGGACGTCCGGGTGGAAGTTACCGTCGGCGCCATGGACAACTACGTCTACCGGGTGAAGTATGGCCAAGCCGAAATCCTGGCGGCGGTCATCATGCAGCTCTACTTGGGGATGCTCGGCTACCCCACCTACGGAATGGGCATGATGGGCGGCATGGGCTACGGCGGCTATGGAGGCTACATGGGCGCCGGCTACGGCGGCTACCCGGCCATGGGAGCTATGGGCGGCTATGGCGGATACGGCGGCTATCCCGGCATGGCCTATGGCGGCTACGGGATGGCCGGCGGTCTCTACCCCGGCGCTCACGCCTTGCAGGCGGGACGCATGGGGGCGATGGCCGCCCGGAATCCAACCGCCGCGGCGGCGCAGGCCGGAGGCGGTGGTGCAGCCACGGCGCAACAGGCGCCGGCCGTGAACCCCATGACGGGCGACCTGTCCGGCTACTATCTGGGCGCGGGCTTGGGCGTAGGAGTTGTGCCGGAGGGAGTGCCGAGAGTGGTCCCGAACCCCATGGATAACACCCTGCTGATTCAAGCCACGGCCCAGGACTACGCCAAAATCCTGAAGCTGCTCAAAGAGCTGGACATCCCGCCCCGCCAAGTCCTCATCGAGGCCAAGATCTACGAGGTGACGCTGACGGGCGCATTCGCCAGCGGCGTCACAGCCTATTTCCAAAAGCTCAACGAAGGGATGCAGGGCGCTCCCACCTCCCGGGTGACGCAGGGCGTAAGCAGCGCNTCCGGATTGGGACTCACCTCGGGCGTGCTGGTGGGCAAGACGCGGGAGTTGCTCGGAATTCTCTCCGCTTCGGAGGACAACCGGCACACCAAGGTGATCTCGGCCCCTATGGTGATCGCGACTGATAGCATTCCNGCCTCGATCAACGTGGGCCAGGAAGTCCCGGTCCTGGCTTCGCAGGCCGTCACCGGGGTGCAGCAGGGCGGCAGCTCGCTGTTCGCCAATACCATCTCCAGCCGGAGCACCGGCGTAACCCTCAACGTCCTGGCGCGGGTCAATCCCAGCGGCATCGTGACCCTGGTGATCAACCAGGAGGTCAGCAGCCCGCAAGCGCCCTCGGCCAACGCGGCCATTCAGTCNCCTTCGTTTTCCACGCGCAACGTGCAGACCCAGGTGACCGTCCAAGACGGCGACACCATCGCCGTGGGGGGCATCATCTCCGACTCCAACACTTCCAGCAGCGCCGGCGTTCCGTTCCTGCACCGGATCCCGGTGGTGGGCACCGCCTTCGGCGCCAAGTCCAAGAGCAACGCCCGCACCGAGCTGGTGGTGTTCATGACGCCGCGGGTGATCTACGACACCAACGCCATGGTGGACGCCAGCGAAGAGGTCAAGTCCCAGCTCAAGCGCATCACCAAGATCCTTCAGGAATAGCCAGGGTTTCCTAGTACCGGACGGCCCCCGGACTTTTCGCCTGTCCGTGGACCGGCGGGGGGCCAAGGTGATAGGATCAGAAAACGCGAAGTTCGGTTTCTGTTTTGGTCCGCGGCCATGGATCACACGCTCGCGATTTTGACGCCGGCAAGCCTGGCCGCCGTGGCGGCGGTCTCCGGCATGGCTGCGCTCGTGCAGCTCGTCCTGTTGAAACGCCGGCCTCCGGCCGAGCGCGAGAAGCGGCGCCGGCTGGANGTGAACGCCCGCGGCCGGATGGTGTGCGGCATGGCGCTGGAGCTGCAACAGGACGTCCTGCATTACAGCTACTCCGTCGGCGGCGCCGAATATAGCGCGGCTCAAGACGTATCGGCCTTGCGCCACCTGCTGCCGCCGGAGCCCGCCGGCCCGGTGCTGGTGAAGTATCTTCCCTCGAACCCCGCCAATTCGATCGTGGTCTGCGAACAGTGGTCGGGCTTGCGGAAACAGAAAGGAGCCTCGGCGGGATGAAACCGGCACAGTTAGGGCGATTGTTCTCCGTCCCGCTGGCGGCCGCGGCCGCCGCGGCGCTTCTGCTGGCGGGGCTGGCGGTTGCGGCCAAAGTGCACGGTCGGCCTAAGACCGTAATTCAAGTGGTCACGATCAAGTGGACCGCGGAGGCAGCCCCGGAGCAACGCAAGGCGGCGCTCGAGGAGATCGAGAAGGCCGCCGCCGCCGCGCCAGGCGTGCGCAACCTGTGGCTGCGCGCCCTCCGCGTCCAGCCGCGGGATTTCATGACCGCTTACGCGATCGAGTTTGACGACGCAACGGCCGCGGAACGCTTTCCCTCTACGCCGGCCTACGAGCAATGGAAGAAGCGCTTCCTTCCCTTGATCGAGGAAAGCTACACCCAGCAGCTCACCAACTGAGTCGCGGGCAGGCGGGAAAAGCTGGCGGACGCCGCCGCGGCGCCCGTTCATTACACCCGCTGCACGTTCTCGGCCTGCAAACCTTTGGGTCCTTGCCTGACTTCAAACTCCACTTCCGCGCCATTTTCGAGGGTGCGGTAACCCTCCATCACAATGGCGCTATGATGCACGAACACATCTTCCCCGCTGGATCTCTGGATGAAACCATAACCCTTAGCGGCATTGAACCACTTCACAACACCCCGTTCCTTCACTTGCCTTTCTCCTGAATTACAGCAAAATCGTTCCGAAATTGTCTCAGAAGTGAAACCGCTCGTCAAGAGGCTGACAAAGTCCCCGCCCGGCCGGCCCACAGAGGGGCATGGCAACCCGCCCGGGCGGAACTTATGGGACTGGCCGGAAGCCCGCCCCCATCAGCACCACGCCTAAGGCGCGCTGGTCGCCGGGCGCGGAAAAGGTCTGGTCCACGGCGATCTCCAGCCGCGCCACTTCGGCTTCCGGCCGCAGCGCCCCGGAGCGCAGCGTGTACGGTCCGGGGCCCGGCAGCGGCTGCTCGAGCACCGGCTTTCCGTCCAGCCAGATGGAGATGCGGCGGGCGCGGGCGGCCGCTGGAACATAGAGTTCGACCTGGACCACGCAAGGCCCCTCGGGCCTCTTCAGCAGCAGCGCCGCCCGGCCGCTCATCCACCGCCAGCGTCCTTCTTCGAGCTGATAAATGCCGCCGGCGATTTGTTCTTGGGCTTCGGGCGCGTTCATCTCCACATAGGACAAAACCGGGCGGCGCTCCTGGACGAGCCAGGCGCGGATCCGGTCGATGGGCTGCCGGCTCAGATCAAAGGGACGCAGCCCGAGCGATACGGTCGAGTAGCCCGAGCGCGCGTTCAAGCCGATCAGTCGGAGCGGCAAAAGACTGCGGATCTCGCGTTCCGCTAGCGGAACCAGCGTGGCTCCACCCGTTACGATCGGAATCGGCAACGCCAGGTCGCTGCTCACCACCATCTCTCCCGGCTGCACCGCCTGGCCCTGTTTCACCGGAAGTCCGCCTGCCGATTCGAAGTAGAACCGCAGGCCCCATTCCCCGTTGATCCAGACCCGCCGGTTTTCCACCTGCCCCCGCGAGGAGGCCGCGAATTGCCGGTAGCCGTCCCAATGCTGGTAGTTCACGGCGCTGAGCGCGAGGCCGAACGCCAGATGGCCCGCCGCGGCCGCGCCTGGCAGCCAGCGAGGCAAGTTTCCCGCGGCCCGCACCGCCAGCAGCGCCAGCGGGGCGGCCAGCGGAAGCAGATAGCGCGCCGAGCCCGCGAAGAATATCACCAGAGCCGCGCCGAAGAATCCCAAAAGCCACAGCAGCAAGAAGCGGCTATCGGGGTCCCGATCTGTTTTCAGCCGCTCCACACACCAGGCCAATATCAGAATGCCCGTGGCCAGCGAGGCCCAGAACAGCGGATTAGGGTCGGCAATCGCTCCCGTTACGGCGGCCAGCCCGGCGATGATCCACGAGGCGCGGCTCGACGGGCGGAACACCGCCAGGGCCAGCAAGGGACACAGCATCCACGCCAGATGCGCCGTCAGCCCCAGAGCGTTCGGCCCCTTCGAAGCCAAAGTTTGCAACCCGTAAGTCTGGAAGTATCCGCTCATCACCGCCACCGGCGCCGCACCCGAGCTGAGGCGCTCAAACAGTTGCCATGCCGCCAAAACGGCAGGTCCGGCGCAGAGCGCCGCCCAGCCTGCCCGCCAGCTACGCCGCTTCAGCCAGAGGTACACACCCAGCACGGGAACGAGCAAGACCGCTTGATAAGCGGCCAGCGCGGCCAGGGCCATGGCCACGGCGGCCAAGATCAGGCGGCGGAGGCAAGCCGCATCCACCGCGTGGATAAACAGCGCCGCCGAGAGCATCCAAAACGCCAGAAACGGCAAGTCCGCCTCGAAGGAGTTGCCATTGACCACGAAAGCGGGAACCGCCAAAAACAAGAACGTCGCCGTTAGCGGACGCGCGGTGAACCGCCTCGCCAGCCCGTACATGCTGAACGCCGCCGCCAATGAAAAGAGGATATAGGCGGCGTGAAACGGGACCTCCCGCACGTCTTTCAGTACGGCCAGCAGGAGCGCCAGGAACCAGACATTGAGCGGCGGGTGCGGGTGGCCCTGCATGGTGACTTCCTGGCCCAAAAACAAATACCGCGCATGGTTCGGGTGCAACGGATCGGTTTGCGCATATTGCGCTCCGGCCAGATAGTAGACGTCGTCGCCCTGCACCGCTTGGTTCAGAAAGGGCAGGCGCAGCAGCAGCACGGCTGCGGCAATAAGCAGCAGGTCACGGATCGTAGCGCGTTTCATGCTTGAGCAATGGTCTCCACGATGGCGTCGCCGTTGCGGAAGATCTCGGGCTTGATCTCGGCGCCAATGCCGGGCAGCTCGGGAGGGGCGACGGAGCCGTTCACCGGAACCGGTACATTGGCCACGAAGTGCGGGTATTGGTGCGTGTATTTCCAGTAGTTGCTTTCCATGATCAGAAAGTTCTGGACGGCCGAGCACAGATGCGCCGAGCAGATGTACAGCAGCGGCCCGCCGCAGGTGTGAGGCGAGATGGGCAACTGGTAGGCATCGGCCATGTCGGCGATGTATTTGGCTTCGGACACGCCGCCGCACCAGGTCACGTCGAACATGACCACGTCCACGGCCTTTTTCTCGAAAAACTCCCGGAATTCGTAGCGCGTCGCCAGCGTCTCGCTCATGCAGATGGGGACGCTGGTTTCCGCCGCCAGCCGCGCGTAGGCGTCTGCGTTCACGGGCAGCATCGCGTCTTCCAGGTACATAATGTCGTAAGGTTCCAGAGCCTTGGCGATGCGCAGNGCGCTGGGGAAATCGAAACGGCCCCACAAATCCACGCAGATGTCCATCTTCGANCCGGCTTCCTTGCGGATGTCCCGGATCCACTGCATGCCGCGCTCCAGGGCCTCGCTGGTGAGATAGCGGTCCCGCGCGTCGAACGGGTAGATCTTCATGGCGGTGATGCCACGCTCGAGCAGGAACTGCACGATCTTCACCGTATCCGGCCCCATCCGCGTTTCGTTGATGGCCCAGTAGTTGGTGGTCGTGTTGTAGACCCGCACGCGCGGGCGCGTCCTGCCGCCCAGCAGCCGGTACAGCGGAAGGCCCGCCGCCTGGCCGAGGATGTCGAGCTGCGCCATGTTGAGGGCGCTTAGCGCGCGCATGTCCGCGCCGCCGGCGTTGCGCATGGTCATCTGATGGTAGTAACTGCGCCAGAGGCCGTCGATGTCGCGCGGATCGCGCCCAAGGATCAGGGAGGCGTAATCTTTCAGGGCGCCGATTTCGGCATTGGAATACGGATAGGACTCCCCGGCGCCGATCAGGCCCGTGTTGGTGTGCAGGCGCACCCAGAACCATTCCGTGGCGCCGCTGCCGCCGGAGCCTCCGCCGATCTTCAGGTCGCGGCGGAAGGTAACCGCCTCAACGCGGGTGATCTTCATCGGCTCCACCGCGGCGGCCGCTGCGCGGAGGCTGGCCGGAAAACAGGACGCCAGGGGGGCCGCCGCAGCGCCGGCCGCGCCCTTCACAAACGAACGCCGGGAAAGCGAGTTCCGTGAGGTCATTGCCTCCCTCCTGTATACCACCTCCGCCTTCTCCGATCGGTTATGCTGGTNGACCGGGTGATCTTATGAACNACAAAGCCGCCTTCGCAACTCTTTTCGCGCTTCTCTTGGCCGCACCGCTGGCCGCTTTGGACGACGGGCTGGCCCGCACGCCTCCCATGGGCTGGAACAGTTGGAACAAGTTTGGCTGCAACGTCAGCGAGGACCTGATTAAGAGCATGGCGGACGCCATGGTTTCGAGCGGGATGAAAGACGCCGGCTACCAATACATCGTCATTGACGACTGCTGGCAGATCAGCCGCGACAAGGAAGGCAACATCATCCCCGATCCGCAGCGGTTTCCTTCCGGCATGAAGGCGCTGGCGGACTACGTCCACTCCAAGGGCCTGAAGTTCGGCATTTACAGCGATGCGGGCACAGCCACGTGTCAGAAACGGCCCGGCAGCCGGGGCTACGAATTCCAGGATGCGCGCCAGTACGCCGCCTGGGGCGTCGACTACCTCAAGTACGACTGGTGCAACACCTCAACCCAAAACGCACAGGCCTCTTATTCGATCATGCGGGACGCGCTCAAGCTGGCCGGCCGGCCGATCGTTTTCAGCATCTGCGAATGGGGCACGTCCCGGCCGTGGCTTTGGGCGCAGAACGTCGGCCATCTTTGGCGCACCACGGGCGACATCGTGGACGCCTGGGACACCGGCTCCCGGCGGGGCGGCTTGGGCGTCATGCAGATCCTCGATTTGCAGGTGGGTTTGGAGAGCTTTGCCGGGCCGGGTCACTGGAACGACCCGGACATGCTCGAGGTCGGCAACGGCAATGACCGAGACCGAGTATCAGGCCCACTTCAGCCTGTGGTGCCTGTTGGCCGCGCCTCTGATGGCGGGCAACGACTTACGCAGCATGTCCCCGGAAATCCGCGCCATCCTCACCAACCGCGAGGCCATCGCCGTCAACCAGGACCCGCTGGGCATGCAGGGGCGCAAGGTCCGCGACGACGGCGACCTGGAAGTGTGGGCCAGGCAGTTGAGCGACGGCAGCCGCGCGGTGATCCTGTTGAATCGCAGCGCTTCGGAGGCGCCCATCACGGTGAACTGGACGGAACTTGGCTATCCGCCTCATCTTTCCGCGGCTGTGCGCGATCTGTGGCAGCACAAGGATCTGGGTAAGTTCACCGGGCAATTTTCCGCAACCGTGGCGCCCCACGGCGTGGTCATGGTGACGGTGAAGCCGTAACACCACCGCTTCGGTCTGCCGGCGCCGCCGGAGCGTCCGGCCTCAGTCCGCCCTCGCCGCCGGCGACCGTTCCATCTGCGAAATCAGCAGCCCCGTCGCCACCACCACCAGGCAGCCGATCGCGTTGTACCACAAGAACGCGACCTTGACCTGGAACACGTAGCAGGCGATCACCGCCGCTTCTCCCGCCAGCACCCCATAGAAGGCGCCTCGCCCGCCCACGCGCGGGAAAAAGAACGCCAGAACGAACGCCCCCAGCATCGCCCCATAGAAAAAAGACCCCAGCAAATTCACCGTCTCCACCAGCGAGCCTTGTCGCTTAGCGAACTGCGCCGTGATGACCGCGTACACGCCCCAGAACACAGTCATGGCGCGCGAGGCGTTCAGGTAGTGATGGTCGGAGGCGGTCTTGCGGACGTGCCGCTTGTAGATGTCCACCATGCTCACCGTGGCCAGCGAATTCATCTCGGAGGAGATGGCCGACATGGTGGCGCCGAAGATCACAGCCAACACCAGCCCCACCAGCCCCGCGGGCAGGTGCCGGGTGACGAAGGTGAGAAAGATGTAGTTGGTGTCATTGACGGATTTCGGGCCGCCGGCCTTTTCCACCAGCACGGCGCTCTGGCGGCGCGCCGCGTCGAATTCGGCCTGCGCCTGACGGTACCGCTCCAGCCCCTCGCGCCTCAACTCGGGTTCGCCGTTCTTCCGCGCCTGAACGATCAGCTCGGCGGCCTGACGGCGCTGTTCGAATGCCTGGCGGTAGCGCGCTTCGAGGGCTTCATATTCGGCGCGCAGGTGAGGGGCCTGGATGCGGCGCAGCTCGGTCTGCTCGAACAGGATCGGCGGCTGGTTGTAGAGGTAGAACACGAAGACCATCGCGCCGATGAACAGGATGAAAAACTGCATCGGGACTTTGGCGACGCCGTTGAACAGAAGGCTGATGCGGCTTTGCGCGATGGACTTCCCCGTGAGGTAGCGCTGCACCTGGGACTGGTCGGTGCCGAAATAGGCCAGCGCCAGGAACATCCCTCCGATCAGCCCGCTCCAGAGGTTGTAGCGGTCGTTCCAGTCGGCGCGCAGAGTCACGGCGTTGAGCTTCCCCGCCGCTCCGGCCAGCGTGACCGCGTCCAGAAACGAAACGTGATCCGGCAGCAGCATCACGGCGGCGATCAGCGCCGCCGCCAGCCCCAGGGTCATCACCGCCATCTGCTGGACGTGCGTCCAGGCCACGGCCTTGACGCCCCCCAGCGTGGTGAAGGTGAGAGCCACCGCGCCCATGATGAGCGTGGTGATGCGGTCCGGCCACCCCAAGATCACGGTGAGAACCACCGCGGGCGCGTAGATGGTGATCCCCAGAGCCAGGCCGCGCTGCAACAGAAAGATGACGCTGACCAGGGCGCGCGTGCGGGCGTCGAAGCGCTGCTCCAGGTATTCGTAAGCCGTGTAGGCGTTGGAACGGTGGAAGACGGGCACGGCGGCGATGGCCAGGATCACCATGGCCAGCGGCAATCCGAAATAGAACTGCACGAAGCGCATGCCGTCGACGTAGGACTGGCCGGTGGTGGAGATGAACGTGACCGCGCTGGCCTGCGTGGCCATGATGGACAGCGCCATGACCGGCCAGGGCAGCGTCTTCCCCGCCAACAGATACTTGCGGACGGTGTCGCTGCCGCGCGAGCGCCGCAGCCCGTAGAGCACCATGAAGGCCAGGGTGCCGCACAGCACCACCCAGTCGGCGGTCCTCAAGGGGCGAACCTCCGGCTGAACAGATAGAACAGCAGAATCAGCAGCGCCAGCCAGCCCAGCACGGCGGCGTAGAGCCGCCCCCAGCTCCCGCCGAAAGGAGGCGGCTCTTCCGCGTTTGGCAAGCGTTCCTCGGTCGGCGCGCTTTCCCGCTTCATGGCGTCGCTTTGGCCGCGCTCAGGAAGTTGGCGAAGATGCGGAACGCGCCCGGCACGCCCGCCGGAAGCTGGCGGAACCAGGCGTAGGACGTGTACACGTAGGCGCCCTTGCCGTATCGCGCGTAGAGGTTGCCTCCCGGCAAAGCCGGCTCGCCCGGATCGTGCGACTCAAAGACGGTCTCGTAGCGCGGGTCCCATTGCGAAGGGAAGTACAGGCCCCGCTCCTGCACCCACCCGCGGAAATCCTCCTCCGTGATCCGGTTCGGCGCGCGCAGCAGAACGTGCTGCGGGTTCGGGAAGGTGACCGGGGCTTCCTCGACGGTGACGCGGGAGCCGCCGAGCTGGATCGGATAAGGAGCGAAGTCCTGCCAGCGCAGCGACGAGCGTCCGTCGGCCGTGTTGTACTGCACCACCAGCGTCCCTCCGCGCTCAACGTACTCCAGCAGGCGGGCCTGGTTGGCGGCCAGATCCCGCCGGACGTTGTAGGCGCGGACTCCGGTGACGATGGCGTCGAAGCGGCTCAAGTCCCCGCGGGCCAGATCCGCCGGCGTGAGCAGAGTGACTTCGCAGCCCAGTTGCTCCAGAGCGTGCGGCACTTCGTCGCCTGCGCCCATGATGTAGCCCACGCGCTTGGCCAGCGTCCGGACATCGGTTCGCACCAGCGAGGCGGTGGAGGGCGGGAAGACGGTCTGGGGAGGAATGTCGGGGTACTCAATCACCCGCATTCCGGAAGAAACCTCGCGGTCTCCCAGGCGGGCGACCGCCCTCAGCTCGCCGCGGCTGGGCGCGGCCGGAGGCGTCACGGTGAAGGACAAGGTGAGCTCTTCGGCCGAGTTGGAAAACTGAAACGGG